>Ga0163152_10001429_pt1 | contig 37783 bp, 31 predicted proteins | sample OliLakLV19MP8IB2_FD_148635 | JGI IMG/M metagenome (GOLD analysis project Ga0163152, IMG submission 148635) | Freshwater microbial mat bacterial communities from Lake Vanda, McMurdo Dry Valleys, Antarctica - Oligotrophic Lake LV.19.MP8.IB-2 | ecosystem: Environmental > Aquatic > Freshwater >...
AACAGACTACGAATCTGTAGGTTGGAAGTTCGAATCTTCCGGGGCGCACCACACGGGCGCCTCCCAGGCCAACGCCGAGCAAAGGGCCTCGATGCTAGGATCCGCGACGATGAACGAGGCGCCCTGACCTTGGGTTTCGTGCGCGCAAACACGATTCCCACCCTTCACGAGCACAAGCGCCGCCCGTGGTCGGGCAGGACCTTGCTCCCTTGACGGCCAACGCCGAATTTGAGCGGCTGATGGATCTGGCCCTCGCCCAGGCACGGCTTGGGGAAGGGGTCGGCGAGGTTCCAGTCGGCGCGGTGCTCGTCGATCGGGGTGGGTCCGTGGTCGCGTCGGGCTTCAACCGGCCGGTTTCATCGACGGATCCAACCGCTCACGCGGAGATCGTGGTCTTGCGCGAAGCGGCCCAAAACGCCGCGAACTACCGTCTTCCCGGAACCACCATGGTCGTGACCGTGGAACCGTGCCTGATGTGCGCCGGAGCCCTGATCAACGCGCGGGTCGCGAGAGTGGTCTACGGAACGCGAGAACCGAAATGGGGCGCCTTCGGAAGTTTGCTAAGCGCCCAGCGGCTGGCCCTGAATCACGAAATCGAAGTGGTCGAAGGCATCCGTGACGTCGAATGCGCAGAACTGATGCGCAGCTTCTTCCGAAGCCGTCGACCGAAGGGAGGCGAGGTGACTTGAGCCTCTCGCGGCTGGTAACCTCGCCTCTTCCCGTTGCCAGGTCGCGGAGAGATGCGAGAGTGGTTTAATCGGCACGCCTGGAAAGCGTGAGTAGGGGTGACCCCTCTACCGAGGGTTCGAATCCCTCTCTCTCCGCCATCCTTTCGGGCCGAAGGCTCGAAAGTGATGACGTCGCGACAGGGCGTCGGCGCAGCAGAGCCTTTTCGGGCCTACGGCCCGGGAAAGGCTGCCTGAGAAGGGCTGGCGGAGAGGGTGGGATTCGAACCCACGGTAGCCTTTCGACTACAACGGCTTTCGAGGCCGGCCGATTCAACCACTCTCGCACCTCTCCGCGAAATTTCCTGGTTGGGGACCGCAGATCATACCGTGTCGAGGCTCCCCGCCATGGCCTCGCGGGACGTAGAATCACCCCCCCCGTGATCGGTCGTGCGTGAATCCCGGGCTCCGCGCGACGATGCGCGCCTTTAACCCCGCCAGGCCCGGAAGGGAGCAACGGTTAGGCGAGGCGTTGGGTGACGCGGTCGGTTCGGGGTTCACGCACGTCCGGTCGCATCGGCCGTGCCCATAGCCGCCCCGAACGCCTGAAACCCTGAATCCTCGAATGAGCTACGTCGTTTTCGCGCGCAAGTGGCGCCCAAAGACACTCGCCGACGTGGTCGGCCAGGAGACGGTCACCCGCACTCTGCGGAACGCTCTGAGTTCAGGCCGGATCGGTCACGCCTTTCTGCTCACCGGCGCCCGCGGGGTCGGAAAGACGTCGACCGCGCGCATTCTCGCCGCCGCTCTCAACTGTTCCTCCACCGACGGTCCCACTCCCGATCCTTGCGGCACCTGCCCCTCGTGCACGGAGATCGCGGCGGGCACCGGGCTCGACGTCCAGGAGATCGACGGAGCCTCCAACAGCAAGGTCGAGGACGTCCGCTCCCTGATCGACACCGTGCGCTTCAACCCGAGCCGCGACCGGTATCGCGTCTGGATCATCGACGAAGTCCACATGCTCTCGGTGAACGCCTTCAACGCCCTGCTCAAGACCCTCGAAGAGCCGCCGCCAAGGGTGAAGTTCATTCTCGCGACGACCGAGCTCCAGAAGCTCCCGGAGACGATCCTCTCCCGCTGTCAGATCCACGCCTTCCGGCTGATCCCCGCCAAGGCCCTCGCCGCACATCTCCGGTCGATCGCGGACTCCGAGAAGATCGAGATCAAAGACTCCGCGCTGCTTCGGGTCGCACGCGCCGCTCAGGGCAGCGTGCGTGACGCCTTGTCCTTGTTCGACCAGGTCTACGCGTTCACCGGCGCGCACGTTGAGGATGAGGACGTCGTGCAACTCCTCGGTCTCGTCGATCGCGGGCTGCTGCGCGAGGCCACCCGTGCGGTGTTCGAGAACGACTCCGCGGGCGTCTTGAGCGTCATCGAAACACTCGCGTCCTACGGCGTCGACTATCCGGCTTTCTCTCACGAATTGCTTCTCTACTGGCGGGACCTGCTCGTCCTCAAGATCTCTCCGGAGAGCGACGGCGTCGATCTGCTTCCGGAAGACCGGGAGGCGGCAGCTCAGTTCGTGGTCACGATCCCCGAAGAGGACCTTCTCCGTCTCGTCAATTCGCTCTCGCGTTCCGAGCTCGACTTCCGAAAGTCGATCGACCCCGATCCCCGCCTGAGTCTCGAAATGGCGCTCCTGAAGGCCGCTCAACTGCGACGGCTGGTGAGTTTCGCCGAACTTGTGAACCGCGTGGAGCAGTTCCTCGGCAGCTCGCCCCGTCCGCTGCTCACGACGTCCCCGCCACCCGAGCGGGCTCGGCTTCAGACGGCGCCGACCCTCGCGGTTGCCCCTCCCGCACCCGCGTTACCCAGACGAATCATGCCGCCCGTCGAGGAGCCTCGAGCCGTCGCTCCTTCCGCGGCAAGGACGGTCGAAGCGCCCGGGCCGCCCGCCATGAATTCGAACCTCTCCGCAATCGACCGCCTGCGCGAGGCCACGAGCGGCCGCATGCTGCAGGCGGCGCTTGGCGACGCGAGCGCCGCCGTTGAAGGCGATTCCCTGGTGCTCGGCGTGGCGTCCTCAAAGGTCAGTTACCTCGAGTCAGAACGCGACACGCTCGCGACCAACGCTCAGAAGGCGTTCGGTCAGAAGCTCCGCATCGTTCTCAAAGCCGGCGGCCAGGACGAGGTCGACGATTCCGCTCCGCAGAAACCGCGCCCCGCACGACCGACACCCGCCCCCCCCGAAACAAAGGCGAAGAGCGAGCCTCGGGCGAACACCGCGAAGTCTCCCGACAAGGCGGCGCTCAAGGCGAAGGCCGCCGCAGACCCGCTCGTCAACCGGACCCTCGATCTGTTCGGGGGAACGCTGCTCGACGTCAAGCCCCTCGCCCCTCTCGAGGCCGAAGCGACCGAGGACGAGGACCGCTAACAACTAAGCTCCCGCGAGGCCGCCCCCTGGGGGCCGCTACATCGAGACGCTGGCCACGCCTTCGATCGACCGAGCGACTTCGAGCGCTCGCTTCTTCTGTTCGGCGGTGGCGGAAGAGGACGACAGGCTGATCACCCGGCGCATCGCCTTCACCTCGAAGCCCGCGGCGGCGAGGGCCCGGTCGAGCTTGAACGCGGCGCGGATCTTCAACTCGAGCGCCTCGTCATCCACGCGTTCGCCGATGGTGCGATCGTCGCCCGAGACCGGCGCTCCCGCCGCGCGATCGATCTCGAGGAAGTTGACCACCTGACGAACGCCGGGGACCGAGGCGGCCACGCCTTCGACGGTCTTTGAAACTTCGGCGTTCGGCACCTTGCCGCGAAGCGTCACCACGTCCTTCTCGGCGCTCACGCTGATGTCGAGGTTCTTGAGTGACTCGCGCAGCGACAGGGCGGCGCGAACCTCCGCGCCCAGCTTCACCGTCCCGACCTTCTCCTGCACGGAGGCGACCCCGCCCTTCCAGGGCGCTTGGTCGGGGTTCTTCTGGTAGTAGAAGACGGCGGCGCCCAGGAGGGCGAGGACCACCAGAATAAAGAAGAACCGAAAAACTCCGCCGATGCATCCGAACATGCTTGGTCAGTCGAGCCGCAGCGAAGAGGCGGCTAACGCCGCCTTCGCGCCGACTCTTCCTCGAAATACTTACGGTAGAGGATGTCCCACTCTTCGGAACCCTCGGGGATGCCGCGCTTCTGGGTCTCGATCTTCTGGCGCACCGCGACGTCGATGGCTTCGTCGATCTTGCCCTCGTTCTCGATGAACTTGAAGATCTCCGCGCGGATATCCTTGGGGTCGGCGAAAAACTCCGCCATGGGCTCGTCTTTCAAGTAGCCGATGGCCACGTGCGAGAGCTGCATCATCTTCTCTCTCGAGAGCCTCACAGGATGATCCCCTTCTTCTTCGCGAGCTCGCGCTTCACCTTGCGGAACATGTCGAGTCCCGTGATGTTGTCGCGGGCCATGGTGGACGAATGCGACATCAGGATCTGTCTCGCCTCTTCGTTCAGAGCATCCTCGAGCCGGATTTCCTTGAGGAGCGCGCCGGTGAGTCCCATCACCACCGCCTCTTCGTTGTCGCAGTCGATCCGGCCCGCGGTGGTCAGGGTTCTGATGATTTTCCGGGCTAGGTATTGGACGTCATGGTCGGTGGCGCGCATTGTTTCGTGATCGAAGTATCGCACGCCCGGGGGGCTAACCTTCCCCCCGTGCGATCGGTGGTTCAGCGGGTCAGGTCAGCGAGCGTCGACGTGGGTGGAACGCGGGTCTGCGCCATCGGTCCGGGGCTCCTCATCCTCCTGGGCGTCCGAAAGGGAGAGACGTACTCCGACCTCGAGTGGATGACGGAGAAGGTCCTGAATCTCCGGATCTTCGACGACGAGGCCGGGGTCATGAATCTCTCGGTCCGAGACATCGCGGGCGAGATCCTGGTGGTTTCGCAGTTCACTCTGCTCGCGAATTCGCGGAAGGGACGGCGGCCGAGCTACATCGACGCCGCGCCTCCGGACCAAGCGAAGCGGCACTACGAGGACTTCTGCGACCGGCTCGGCCTCTCGGGCTTGAAGGTCAGGCGGGGCGTTTTCCAGGCCATGATGGACGTGGCCCTGGTAAACGACGGGCCGGTGACCATCCTCCTCGACTCCTTGAAGGAGTCCCCCCCCAACGTCATCGCGAAGGCCCCGGCCACCCCCAACGTCATCGCGAAGGCCCCGTCGTTTTGAGCCGGCCTGAAGCGATCCTCGTGACCGAGGACTGCTTCGTCGCACGCGTCTCGACGGGCTCCTCGCAGTGACGGAGAGAGGGGCACCCCCGATGACGGAGGGGGGGGCACCCGCAGTGACGGAGAGAGGGGGCACCCCCAACGTCATCGCGAAGGCCCCGTCGTTTTGAGCCGGCCTGAAGCGATCCTCGTGACCGAGGACTGCTTCGTCGCACGCGTCTCGACGGGCTCCTCGCAGTGACGGAGGAGGGGCACCCCCGATGACGGAGGGGGGGGCACCCGCAGTGACGGAGGGAGGGGCACCCCCAACGTCATCGCGAAGGCCCCGGCCACCCCCAACGTCATCGCGAAGGCCCCGTCGTTTTTTGAGCCGGCCTGAAGCGATCCTCGTGACCGAGGACTGCTTCGTCGCACGCGTCTCGACGGGCTCCTCGCAGTGACGGAGAGAGGGCACCCCCAACGTCATCGCGAAGGCCCCGTCGTTTTTTGAGCCGGCCTGAAGCGATCCTCGTGACCGAGGACTGCTTCGTCGCACGCGTCTCGACGGGCTCCTCGCAGTGACGGAGGGAGGGCCGCTCGCCGTGACGGAGGGGGGTCTACTTTCCGGTGACGCGGACGAGTTCCGTGACCGTGGTCCGGCCACGAATCACCTTTTCGAACGCCGACTCGCGCAGACTGCGCATGCCTTCCTCGCGGGCGGTTTTGCGTATGTCGACGGATGACGCGCCCTGGGCCACGAGGAGACGCACCTTGTCCGACATGTTCATGATCTCGTAGATGCCGTCGCGTCCCGAGTAGCCGGTCTGCCGGCATTGCAGGCAACCCGCACCCGACTTGAAGAGCGTGGTCCCGAGCTTCTCCCTCGGCACGCGCAGGGCCGCCATCTCTTCGTCGGTGGGCACATGCTCGACGAGACAGGATGGGCAGTTGGTTCGGACAAGACGCTGGGCGATAACCCCCACGAGGGTGGACGTGACCAGGAACTGGGGCACGCCCAGGTCGAGGAGCCGCGTGATCGATGAGGGCGCGTCGTTGGTATGGAGGGTGGAAAGAACCAGATGGCCGGTGAGGGCGGCCTGCACGGCGTGGTCGGCGGTTTCCGAGTCGCGGATCTCGCCCACCATCACGATGTCCGGGTCCTGACGCAGAACCGTGCGTAACGCGGCCGCGAACGTGACGTCGATCTGAGGCCTTACCGAAACCTGGTTGAAGTCCTCGATGACCATCTCCACCGGGTCTTCGATGGTGACGATGTTGACCTCGGGCTTCGAGAGATGGCGGAGGATCGAATACAGGGTCGTGGTCTTGCCGCTGCCCGTGGGCCCGGTCACGAGCACGATGCCGTTGGGGCGCTCGATGAACGAGAGGACCTTCTGGAACTCGGGGCCCGCGAACCCCAACTCCTCGATTCCCTTCATCAGGATGTCGGGGTCGAAGATGCGCAGCACCGCTTTTTCGCCAAAGGCGGTGGGCATGGTCGAAACCCGCAGCTCCACTTCCCGGCCCTTCTCCTCGCGCTTGATGCGGCCGTCCTGCGGCCGCCTCTTCTCGGCGAGGTTCATGCCGGAGAGCAGCTTCACCCGGGACACCACGGCCTGGTACACGATCTTCGGGATGACGTGGACGTCATGGAGGATGCCGTCGATGCGGAGCCGGACGAGGGTCAGCTCGCGTTTGGGCTCGAAATGGATGTCGGACGCACGCTGCTCGAAGGCGTAGGAGAGGATGTGATCGAGGGCCTTGACCACCGGGGCGGCGGCGGGATCGAGATCCTCCTGATTCGAAGAGAGGAACTCCTGATTCGAGATATCGACCGACTGGATACGGCCCTGCCGAAGCTGGGCTTCCGCGGTCTTGAGCGAGGACTTGAGGTCGTAGAACGACCTGGAGATCGCCTCAATGTCGCTCTTGGGCGCCACCACCTTCTCGACGCCGAGGCCGGTAACCCTTCGGATGTCTTCGTCGGGGAAAGGAGCAAAGGGATCGTGGACCGCCACCACGATGTTCCCGGCGCTCTGGCCGATCGCCACGATGCCGTTTTTCCGCGCGAAGCCCGCGGGCAGGGCGCTCGTCACGACCTCGAGATCGAGGTCGAGCGGGTTGATTCTCTGAAACCGCAGGCCGGCGGCCTCGGCGAGGGCCTGGGTGAGCTGGATCTCGGAAAGGATGCCGAGCCGCACAATCGCGTCGTCGGGGGGGATTTTTTCGAGCCGGGCCAGTTTGTCGACCTTCTCCGCCTGGTCGGCGGTCAGGACCTTACGGGCGACGAGAAGGGGAACAATCTCGCGGACCCCGGTGCTGGTTTGGGCGGGGGCGGGGGGATGAGGCCTTCGAACGGGGACAGGAGGTGTCACGCGGCCCTTATTATCCGCTACCCCGAAGGGTCAGCCGAGCGAGCTGGTGAAGGCCCGATAGTCCATCGCGGGGAAGATCGGCCAGGCCTTCTCGTAACGCCGGACCTTGCGTTCGTCGAGCCGGTCTCCTTCGATCGCGGAAGCAAGGTCCGCGAAGCGCCGCAGATGTTCAATGACGCGCCTCGTGGCGTACTCGACCATGGTCCCGGTCTTCATGATGAACGCCCAGTCGGAGGACTGGGCGAGGAGAAGCTCGCGCGCGGCCTGATCCAGAGCGCGTTTCATGAGCGGGGCGGGCTCGCGGTGCTGGTTGGCGAGCCGGATCATCCGGCGCGCCGCGGCATCGTAATGCGGATAGATCCAGTCGTTGGCCTCGTTGAGCCAGACCGAGGCGTAGCCCTGGGCTCCCCAGGTCGACATCTCCGGCGTCACCACCTCGCACTCGTTGTGACGCTCGAGGTAGGCGGGTGGCGTCGTGGCAATCACGTCATTGCGGGCGTCGAGATCGCGGAAGACCTGCTCGAGGAATTGCGGCCCTTCGAACCACCAGTGGCCGAAGAGTTCGGCGTCGTAGGGGCTCACGATCAGAGGCGGGCGGTTCATGCCGGTGCGCGCGCGCGTCGCCTGAAGGCGCCTCTGGTGGGCGAAATGCGCGGCATGGTCCACCACGCGGCTCAACGCCCGCGCGCGCACATAGGGCTCTTTGAGGTGCTGGTCGACCTTACCGGTGACGCGGTGACGCTTGAGGCCCACGGGACGGCGGGGCTCGTGCGGCTTCATGAAATCGAGAAGCTCCTTGATCGGCACCTCCCAGCCGGCGTCCTTGTAGAACTCGCGATAGTCGGGATCTCCGGGGTATCCCACCTCCGCGCTCCAGACCTGGCGCGAGGACTCCATGTCGCGGCCGAAGAACGCGATCCCTCCGGTGGACATGATCGGCGCCATCACACCGTGGACCGGGGACGGCGTCGAATCGGTGAGGCCATGCGCCTCAAGAAAGGAGTAGCGCAGGCCGGCCTCGATGAGGAACGCCTCGACGCCCTCGAAGTAACCGCACTCGGGAAGCCATATGCCCTCGGGTGCGTAGCCGAAGATCCGGCGGAAGTCCGTCGTGGCCACCTGGATCTGCGCGCGCACGGCCTCGGGGGTCTGACGCATCAAGGGCAGAAAACCGTGGGTGGCGCCGCAGGTGATGATTTCGATCGATCCCGCGGCCTTGTGTTTGAAGAAGGCGCCCACCAGATCGCGCCGGTAGGTGCTGACGAAAAGCTCTCGCAGGGCAGCGAGATCCTGCTCCGCGAAAAGCGTCGCTTCGAAGAGCTCGCGCTGGTGCACGGCGGTACGCTTGACCTCTTGCGAGGCGAGCCGGAGGAGCGATTCGATCCGCCGCTCGCACCGCCTCATGAGCAGGGGGTCGAGCATCATCGCCAGCAGGGGCGGGGACAGCGTGAGGGTGAGACGGAAGCGGACCCGGTCGCGGGTGAGGTGGTCCATCATCCGCAGAAGCGGAAGGTACGTCTCTATCACCGCTTCGTAGAGCCAGTCCTCCTCGAGAAAGTGTTCATGCTCGGCGTGCCGGACGAACGGAAGATGGGCGTGGAGAACCGGACACCAGAATCCCAGGGGATTCTGCGGCGGTGAACTCTCACCGACGATAGAGATCGCTGGCTCCTCCAAGGACGCGCGGCGCGGCGCCGCCCAAAGACGTTGTGCGGTCCGCGGCTCGCGCCGAGGGCGCGGGCGGCGTTCGCTTTCGCGGCGTGCCATCCGCATTCACGGGCACGAGCCCCCGCTGGGCGAGGACGCGGGCCTCACGGTAGCCGAGGACGGCGCGCCGCTTCGTGCCCGGCCAGTCCTGATGGGGGGAAGCGCCCTGGGGAACGAAGCAGGGCGTGCTGCGCGCGATCAGCTCGAACCGCCCCGAAGGGGGGGTGAGACCGATCTCGGCGATGTAGGAAGGACCGCCGTCAATCTTGAGGTAACGCGAACGGACCTTCTTGCCAAGATGGAAAGTCGTAGCGCTGCCCATGGCGCGGGTCAGCCGCAGCGTGAGATTCGAGACGGCATAGCCGCGGGCGCCGATCCGGGCCTTCAGGGCATCCACGGTCGACGGCGAGACATCCCAGGCCGCGAACAGGGTGTGGGGATCGCGGACCAGCAGGAGGAGATGGCTCTCCCCATAACTCGAAGGAAGGGTCGGCAAAGGAGTGGGCGGCAATGCCTGGCCTTCGGTCCGGAGCTTCGATGCGACCACCGTCGACTGCGCCTCGGAGATCGAGGGTTCGGCCGGCCGCGCGGTCTTGGGCAATGGCTTCTTCCGCGCAACCGGCGTTCTCTTTGCCGGCGCCGCGAGGAGCCCCGTCTTCTTCGGCGCTCGCTTGATCGCCGCCTTCTTCACGGTTCCAGACTCGCTCTTCAACTTGGGCATGAGGAAGTATCACAAGGTCCCTCAAAAGACGCAAAGCCTCCGTCGTGAGCCTTATACTCGCCACTCCCAACGCTCATGGCGAACTCCGAAGACGACTTCCTGACTCACAGCGAACTTTTCGCGAATCAGTCGCCCGTGGTCCTGAACGCGGTGGTGTCCCAGGGCACGTTCGAAACGTTCGGTCCGGGCGGTATCGTCTTCAGGCAGGGCGAGCCCGGCGACCGCATGTACGTCATCAAATCGGGCGTCCTCGAGGTGATCACCCAACCCGCCGACAACACCCCCACCGTCACCGTTGCCTTCCTGGGGGTGGGCGAAGTGGTCGGCGAACTGGCCCTGCTCACCGGCTCGCCCCGCAGCGCCACCATCCGCTGCCCGGAGAACGCGGAACTCTTCCGCCTCGACAAGGCGGTGTTCGACGACCTCATGGCCTCGCTCCCCGGCATGGCCCGCTCGATGTGCGAAGTGATCGCGCGCAGGCTCGAGGCGACCACCCTCAAGTCCCGCCGCGCCGAAAGCAAGCAGCTCTCCGGCAATCTCGAGTTCTTCGACCTCGCCACGGTGATCCAGACCCTGATCGGCTCGCATCAGACGGGATCGCTGATCGTGAGCTCGCCGAAGCACGAGCGGGTTTCAGAGATCGTCTTCTTCAAAGGCAACGTGGTCCGCGGGGTCTTCCAGCAGCTCAAGGGCGATGACGCGGTGTTCCAGCTCTTCCAGTCGAAGCCGGAGGGCGAGTTCGCGTTCACGAGCCGCGAGGTGGAGGAGCAGCAGCGGACCGACATCACCCTTCCCGGGATCTCGCTGCTCATGGAATCGATCCGGATGTCGGACGAGCTGCCCATGCTTCAGGAGCGCCTGACCGACCGCAAGAAGGTCTACAAGGCGACCGTTCCCGAGCTCGTGTGGACCGACGCCGAAAGCCTGGGGCCCGCCCAGGACGTCTTCGCGCGACTCAAAAAGGGGGCGTCGATCGAGGAGCTCGAGAAGGAATCGGGACGGTGCTCGTTCTGGGTCTACAAGGTGATTCTGACCCTTCAGACCGCGAACCAGCTCGAGTAGAGCGCGCCCGCGCCGGTCACATCGAGTGAGGGTGGGGCGAGAGTGGCCGGACGGCTGATCGCCAATCGATGATCAAGAATCAAACCGACGTCATCGTGGCCGGAGCCGGCATCGTCGGGCTCTCGGCGGCCTGCGCGCTCGCCAAGCGGGGGGTCCGCTGCACCGTGTTCGACCGCGGACGAACCGGGCGCGAAGCGAGCTTCGCCGCGGGCGGCATCCTCTCCCCCCAGGCTGAGGCGCGGCCCGATTCCCCGCTTCTCTCCCTCGCCCTCAAGGCGCGGGACCTTCACGTGAACCTCGCCGAAGAGCTGCTCGGCCTCACCGGCATGGCGGTCGAACATCATCGCTACGGTGTCTTGTCCCTCGCCTTCTCCGAAGCCGAGGAGGCGCAGCTCGTCGCCCTGACCGAAGCCCAGCGCCGGCTTGGCCTGCGCGCGGAGATGGTGTCCCGCGCCGGAATCGCCCGCCTCGAATCCGCGACGAACGTCGCGGCCCGGGCCGGCGCCCTTTTTCCGGACGACCATCGCGTCGACAACCGCAGGCTCGTGGAGGCGCTGCGGATGCTGGCGCTCAGCCGAGGCGTGGAAATCCGTGAATACACGCCGCTGCGCGCGGTGGAACTCGAAAACAATCGTCTGGTCGCGGTCAGGACGGATCAGTCCCGGATCGAGACCCACACTCTGATCAACGCGCTCGGGGCGTGGGCCGGGCAACTGGAGGGTTGTGGCCGTCCCGTCCCGGTTCGTCCGGTGAAGGGCCACATGATGTCACTCGCCGACGGCCCTTCCATGCGGCACGTCGTGTATGGCCATCATGGCTACATCGTGCCCAGAAGCGACGGCCGTCTTATCGTGGGAAGCACGATGGAGGAGGCGGGCTTCGACACCCGCATCACCGCCGAGGGGATCGGCCACATCATCGCCATCGCGGCCGCGATTGCCCCCGGAACGAAGAAGGCCTCGATCGCCGAGACCTGGATCGGCTTCCGGCCCGCGACGCCGGACGGCTTGCCCATCATCGGGAAGGGATCGGCCGAAGGCGTCATCGTGGCGGGGGGCCTCTTTCGCAACGGCATTCTCCTCGGCCCCCTGGTCGGCGAAATCGCGGCAACGCTGGCTATGGGCGAAACCCCGGCCTACGACTTGAGGCCCTTCGACCCCGCCCGATTCTCGGGCTAGCCGTGCCTCACCCACCGGACCATCTCCGGGAAGTTGGGCGGCTTGCCGTACATGAGGATGCCCACGCGATAGATGCGAGCCGCGACCCAGATCACCATGGCGATGGTCAGGCTCGTGAGCACGACGGAAAGGGCAATCTGCCATACCGGCGGCATGAGCACGCTCATGCGCAGGAACATCAGGATCGGGGTCATGAACGGAATCAGTGACAGCACCACCGAGATGTTCGAGGCGGGCGCGCGCATCACCACCGGCCAGCAGACCATGGCCATGATGATGGGCAGCATGACCGGGAAGATGAAGTTCTGGGCTTCCTGGATGGTGTTCACGGCCGCGCCAATCGCGGCGTAGAGCGAGGCGTAGAGGAAGAAACCGAGCAGGAAGAAGATCGGGAAGGCCGCAATCAGCACCGGATTGATCTCGGGGAGGTCGATGCCGGAGAGAAAGGCCATCGAGCCCGAAGCCGCGGAGACGCCGACCAGGGCGAGGATCCAGATGCCGAACTGGAGCAGGCCCGCGCCCCCGACCCCGACCAGCTTGCCGAAAAGCAGGTTTCGCGGGGTGGTGGAGGACACAATGACCTCGACCACGCGGTTGCTCTTTTCCTCGATGACGCCCGTCATCACGACCTGGCCCCACATGAGGGTGCCCATGTAGATCATCATCACGAGGATCAAGGACAAGAAGAACGACACGCCGCGGTCCTCCTGTTCGCCCTTGTCGCTGACCCGCAGGCGTTTGAGATCGAGTGGTTTGGTGAGTGCCGCCACATGAGCGGGGTCGATGCCGGCGGCGCTGATGCGCTTGCCGAACACCGCCTTCTCGATGGCGCGGTCGACGGCGCGGATGCCCTCGAAGTCGGTGACGCTTTTCGCGTAGTACTCGGCCTTGGATTCGGTCAGGACATCGGGAGGGAGGACAACGTAGACATCAAGCGTTCCCTTGAGAACCGCTTGTTTCGCCGCTTCCCGCTGAGCCGGCAGGTCGGCGCCCACCGGAGGCTTCACTGAAAACTGCGTGCTTCCCTGATTGCGCGGTCGCGCTTCCGAGCTCGCAGCTTCTTCCGCGGGTGCGCCGGTGCTGGCCAGACTCTCCTCCACCAGACTGCGCAACGACCCTTCGGCATCGATGACGGTGATCGTGACGGACTTCGCGAGCCGGCTGGCCATGAAAGCGGGCACGATCATGATCCCGGCCATGAAGATGGGGCCGATGATGGTGCCGATGACGAAAGCCTTGGTGCGGACGCGCTCGATGAACTCGCGCTTCGCTATGACCAGAATATCGCGGCTCATGCGGGCACCTCGGTGACGCGTTCGATGAAGATGTCGTGAAGAGAGGGCTCGACCACTTCGAACTTCGTGATCCTGAGCTTTTCGCTGGCCGCGCGGAGGATCGCCTGCGGGTCGGCCCCGGGGCCGAGTTTCAGCTCGGCATAGCGGCCGTGATCGTTCACCGAGGCTACGCCGGGGACGGTCCTCAGAAAGGATCCGTCGCCTTCAAAGGCGAGATTGACCGTGTTCTTGCCGTAGCTGGCCTTGATGTCGGTGACCCGGCCGTCGAGAACCTTCTCTCCCTTGTTGATGAGCACCACGCGGTCGCACATCTGCTCGACCGTCGCCATCTGATGGGAGCTCACGATCAGGGTCTTGCCGGCGCGGGACAGCTCGATCATGGCGTCCCGCATGACGTTGGTGCCGACAGGGTCGAGACCGCTCATCGGCTCGTCAAGGATCAGGATGTCGGGGTCATGGAGCAGGGTCTGGATGAACTGGACCTTCTGCTGCATGCCCTTCGAAAGTTCGTTCGCTTTCTTCTTCTGCCAGCCCGAAAGGCCGAGCTTCTCGAGCCAGGGAAGCATCCTCTTCCTCGATTCGGCGGGATTGACGCCCTTGAGCTCCGCCATGAATACGAGGAGTTCCTCCACGATCATCTTCTGGTAGAGGCCACGCTCCTCCGGCATGTAGCCGATTCGGTCGCGTAGAGGTTTGTCGGCTTTCTGTCCCAGGATCAGCACCTCACCGGTGTCCGGGCCGATGATGTCCATGGCCATTCGTATGGACGTCGTCTTTCCCGCGCCGTTTGGCCCGAGTAGTCCAAAAACCGACCCTTTCGGGACTTCGAGATCGAGTCCCTTGACCGCAACGTGCCCCTGATAGGCCTTGCGGACGTTCTTGAGCTGAAGCGCATGGGTCATGATTTTTGGGACACCTCGACCTTGAGACTATAGAACGAGGGCGGGCCCGCCTTTGTTCAACGGACGGAATCGATCGCTTCTGAGGGTGAACGGCCCGCGGCCGGTAAAATGGGGCCCAAACCCATGAGCGCCCCTGCTATTCGTGTCCGTTTTGCTCCCTCGCCCACCGGCTATCTCCACATCGGAGGCGGACGCACGGCTCTTTTCAACTGGCTCTACGTGAAGAAGTACGGCGGCACCTTCATCCTGAGGATCGAGGACACCGACAAGGAGCGCTCGACCGACGACAACACCCGGAGCATCCTCGAGGGCCTCAAGTGGCTGGGCCTCGATTGGGACGAGGGCCCGTTCCTGCAAAGCGATGGGGTGGAGCGGCACAAGCAGGTGGCGGCCGGGCTGCTCGCCGCGGGCAAGGCTTATCGGTCCTTCGCGAGCGCCGCCGAGATGGAGGCCCAACGCAAACAGGCGGACTCCTTGAAGCGACCCTGGCAGCGAGACATACCGTCCCGCCTTCTTTCGAAGGAGGAGTCCGATGCGCGCGCCGCCCAAGGCGAGCCCTTTACGGTGCGCTTCCTGGTGCCCGAGGGGGAAGGCGCCACGGTGTTCGAAGATGGCGTCTACGGCACCCAGGAACGAAAACACAAGGACACCGAGGACTTCGCCCTCCTCCGCCCTGACGGCTCGCCTCTTTATAACTTCGTGGTCGTGTGCGACGACATCCACATGGTGATCTCGCACGTGATCCGGGGTCAGGACCACCTGTCGAACACCCACAAACAGATCCTGCTCTACGAGGCCCTCGGACAGAAGCCGCCCGAGTTCGCCCATCTGCCCCTCATAAACGCCCCCGACCGGGCCAAGCTCTCCAAGCGGAAGCACGGCGAGGTCGTCTCCGTAACCACCTACCGCGACAAGGGCTTCATCCCCGAGGCCTTCCGCAACTTCCTCGCCCTGATCGGATGGTCGTCGGGGACGGACAAGGAGTTCTTCACCACTCCCGAGCTGATCGAAGCGTTTTCGCTCAGCGGCGTCTCGCGCGGCAACGCGATCGTGAACTTCTCGGAGAGCGACCCGCGTCAGTGGACCGATCGCAAGGCGCTCCACCTGAACTCCGAGCACATGAACAAGATGCCGCTCGACTCCCTGGTCCCCATGGTCGAGGCCGAGCTCAAGTCGAGCGGTCTGTGGCACGAATCGTGGGCTGAAGGGTGGAGCGGGCGTGAGTGGTTCAAGAAGGCGGTCGACCTGCTCCGTCCGCGTTTCATCACGCTCAAGGACTTCTCCTTGATGGGTCGGGCTTTCTTCGACCAGACCTTCGACATCGACCCCGTCGCGGTGGAGAAGAACGTCGACAAGGACCCCGGCGTGCGGCGGTGGCTTCTGGAGCTCGGCGGCCGCTTCAAGGCCGTTCCCGCATTCGACAAGGGGACCGCCGAGATCGAACTTCGAAAACTGGCGGACGAGCTTGAAATCAAGGCCGGCCTCTTGATCAATGGGTCGAGGACCGTCCTCACCGGCGTCTCCGTCGGCCCGCCTCTGTTCGACCTGCTGGAGTGTCTGGGTCAGCAAACCGTGGTCGCTCGACTCGAGGGGGCCGAGACGTTCGGGCGGCATTGAGAACACCCTCTTGTTTGACAGCCCCCAAGCTGCCTTGTAGCCTGATTTACGCGCCCCCGTCTTGAAGAAGGACCACTGAAGCCCCACCGATGAGTTTCCAAGGATCGCTCTCCGAACTGCCCCTGCCGGACGTCATCCAGCTTGTGTCGTCCTCCGGAAAAACCGGCTGTTTTCACCTGACCGACGGCGACATCAAGGGCCAGATCTACATCCACGAGGGCCGGATCGTGCACGCCCAGGTCGAAGATCTCTCGGGCGAGGAAGCGGTCTACCAGCTCGCGATCTGGAGCCGGGGCGAGTTCTTCTTCGAAACCGGCGCCGCCGTGGCCGCAAACACGATTTCAAAGACGAACACCAACCTGCTCATGGAAGCGGCGAGGCGCCTCGACGAATGGCGCGTCCTCCAGAAGAAGGTCCCTTCGATGGACCTGGTCCCGGAGTTCGTGATCCCCGAAGGCCGCGAGGGCCAGATCAACCTCAATACGAGCGAGTGGCTGATTCTCTCCAAGATCGATGGACGCCGCTCGATCAAGGCCATCGCCAACGCCTCGAGCCATTCGACGTTTGAAGCCTGCAAGATTCTCTACGGCCTGATCGCGACAAATCTGATCCGGCTCAAGGAGCCTCCCGCCGCGCCGGCCCCCCGGCCGACTCCGCCTCCGCAAGCACCGTCCCTTTCCGCTTCGACGACCTCGGCCATGCCCGGCACCGGCACGGGGCCCACCGGAAGGCCTCCCAACGCGGTGCTGCCTCGCCAGGCCACGATTCCGCCGGGTTCGATGCCCCAGGCGAGCCTGGAACTCGTTCAGCGCCTCGTCCGGATTCGCGACACTGCCAATGCCCTGCTTGGCGCAGGCGGCGAAGCCGTGGTGCAAAAGCACGTGGTGGCCGCGCGTCTTGCCATCGAACGGGGCGCCGGCATCGAAGTCATCGAACAGGCGATCCAGCAGATCGCCTCGGCCGCCGCAATCCTCAAGGGGCCGCAGGCGACGGACATCGTCATCGAACGCCTTCGCGCCGCGCGTTAGCGCCCGGCCCGGGCCGCGATGTCGATCTGGCGGACGAGCCTCTCCAGCACGCTCTCCCAGGAGAACCCGGTCAGAGCGTAGCGAAGGCCGTTGCGCCCCAGCGCGCGCCGCATGGGCTCGTTCCGCACCAGAAGCCGCACCGACTCCGTGAACTCCTCGGCTGATCCGTAGAAGAGACCCGCGTTGCTCTTCTCACAATGATCGACCAGAACGTCGGATCTCGACGACGCCAGCACGGGCGTTCCGTGCGACATCGCCTCGAGAAGGGTGATCGACAGACTCTCGTACGGACTCGGGCAGATAAGCGCCGAGGCGCCGGCCATGGCCGCGTGCTTCTCTTCCTCGGAAACGAAGCCGAGGTGCCGCAGGCGGGGAATCCCGGGCAGCGGCATCGCGAGTTTGCCGATGAGATAGAGGTCGGGGCACCCCATCACTTCGGCCTGAGCGGTCTCGTAGAAACGGAGCATCTCGTCGCAGCCCTTGCCCGCGTCGATGCGGCCCGCGTAGAGAAGGTAGGGGCGCTCGATTCCCCGCAGAATCCGGAGCTCCTCGACATCCGGCACCGGCGGCGGGGCGACGCCGATCCCCACCACCTCCTGCGAACACCTGGAGATATCAAACCGCGAGGCCACGAGGCGCGCTTCCGGAGCGGAACAGAAAGCGTAGCTTTGCACGCTCTCAAAAACCCGCCGGAACATGGCGAAACGAAGGGGCGGCTCGTCATGGGCGGTGGGAATGAAGACCGCCTTACGAGGAGCCACGCGGATGCCCTCGACGGTCGGATAGTAGAGATAGGTGAAGAAGAGGATGGCTTCGTAGCGCGAGGCGTCTTGGCGCAGCGCTTCGACGAGACCGGGCACGAGCGGCCCCTGGCTCTCAAGGAAGAGTCTCTCGTCCTCGGCCGTGGTCTTCCGCGCGTACATCGGCTCGGCCAGGGCGTTGAAAGCCTTGAGGTCGCGCTCCGCGGTGGGGGCGAATCGGCGGACACAAACGCCACGCTCCATCGATTCGCCCGGGGGGTATTCGGACCGCCAGGTCACGTAGTCGCGCGCGGTGCTGGTGTAGACCGTGACCTCGAAGCCGCGTGCGACGAGCCGCTCGGCGTATTCGCGGGCCAGGGTCTCCGAGCCGCCCACGAGGTCAACCCCGTAGCGCTGAATGACCATCGCAATGGGACGTGACATCAGAGTCCTTCAACCACCAAGCGCAGCCGGGCCAGGGTCTTGGCGGTCGCGAAATCCTGAACCCTCAGGTCCTGCCCTTCAAGCACCGCGAAGCGCGCGGGGCCGGGCTGCGACAACAAGGCCGCGGCCTCCGCGATCTCGGCGATGTCCGGCTCATCGAAGCGAAGGCCCGATTCACCGAGGGTTTCCCCTACCGCGGCGCCGCGCAGGGCGATGATAGGAACGCGCTTCAACATCGCTTCTACGAGGGGAACACCGAAGCCCTCGTGTTCGGACATCGACACGAAGACGTGAGCGCTTTCGTAGTACGCGAGCATTTCCTCGTGAGTCACCTCTCCGGTGAAGACCACATCCCGCGGCTCGAGACCGAGTTCGGAATACAAACGGGTCAGGGCATCGAGGTAGTGCGCCTCGACCGTGACGCCGTGGCCGGTTTCGCGGCGGGGCAGCTTCCCCACGGCCAGAAGCCGGACCGCGCTCGAGATGTTCTTCTTGTAGTAGGCGAGGACCTTGAGGAGGTTCGGGTGGCCCTTGTTCGGAGCGATCCGGCCCACGAAGAGGATGTTGGTTCGTCCGTCGGCGTAGCGTTTTCGCAAGGCCGCGTTGCCCTTGTCGCGATAGCGATCGAAATCGATCGCAATGGGCAGGGTCTCGGTTCGCCCGAAGCCTCTCCGCGCGAGCTCAGCCCGATTGAACTCGCTGTCGCCCAGGCCGAGGGTCGTGACCGAAGCCAGCGCATCGAGACCCTTGAGACCCTGGCTCAGGATCTTGTGGATCTCCTTGTCCCAGTCGGTGAAGAAGTGGGGCGGCGTGATGTTGTGGTACAGCAGAATGCGGATGGAGCCGAGCCTCGCGAAAGCGTCGTTCATCGGCGAACCCATCGGGTAGTGAAAGATCACGATGTCCCGGGCCGACCCTTCCCGCCACTGATCGAAGTGCGTGGCCGAGACACCCGGATCCTGGTTGTAGGTGTAGATGTCCGAAACGTAGCCCCAGGACCGGAGGGCATCGCGCATGAGCAGGGTCGAGTCTCCGATGGCATCGCCCCGATGAAGAGCCGGCACCCACTGGTCCACCCGGCGGGTCATGCGGAGGGGGCCGAGGATTCGAGTTCGCGGAGAAGGTCGCTGGTCTGTGCGGCCGCCCTGGCCCAGGAATAGTTCGCCTTGACGTAGCCCTCACCCTGGGCGCCCAGAGCCGCCTGAAGCGCCGAGTCCTCGACCAGGAGCCGGAGCATGAGCCGGAACTCGGCATAGTCGCGGTAGTAAAGGCCACCCTGGCTCCGACGGCATTGGCCCTCCAGCACGGCGCAGGCCGCATTCGCGAGCACGGGACGGCCAAGCGCCCAGGCCTCGAGCACGATCATCGAAAGGCTCTCGTAGCGGCTCGGCATCACGACCACCGCCGCCCCTTCGAGCAGGGAAGACTTCTCCTCCTCGCTCACGTAGCCGAGATGCCGGATCTTTGGATGGGCGGGAATGTCGAGGACCTGGTGACCCACAAGGAGCAGCGGCGGACCGTCGGGCCATTCGGCGAGAAGCCAGAGAAAGTAGCGAAAGAGCGTATCGACGCCCTTGTTCCGATCGATTCTTCCCGCATAGAGGACATAGGACGGGGGGGTCTCGAACCGGGTCCGTGGATCGGCGCCGGCTCGCTCGGCGTTGAACCCGCTGCCGATCACGCGCGATGGTGCGGTGATGGCGCCCGCGGTCTTCTCGATCAGTTCCTTCTCTTCGGGAGTGAGGTAGAGAAAGCCGCGAACCGACCGGAAGAGCTCGGCGAAGACCTCGAGACGGATCGCCGGATCCTCCTCGGCGGTGGGAACCAGGATCGCCCGATCACCCGCGGCAAGCGCCCCCTTGATGCCGGTGAAGTAGCGGTACGAGTAGCAGAGGAAGTAGTCCACGTCGGTCCGGCTCCGAATCACGTTCGCAAGGTCTGGACAGAACGGCCCGTTCTCGACGATCCACCGCTCTTCGTCCTCACGACCGTGGTCTTCGTTGAAGACGTGATCCGAAAGTGCGGCGAAGCGGCCCAGGTCCCGACCTTTCGCAACCGCGTAGCGCGTGACCTTGATCCCATCCACCCGCGACTCTCCCGGCTCGAACTCGTTTTTCCAGGAAAGGTAGTCGCGCGCGGTGGTGGTGAGGATCTCGACCTCCTGCGTCTTTGAAAGCTCCTGCGCGAGGCCACGGGCATGCGCCTCGGATCCGCCGGCTATGCCCTCGCCGTAGCGGTGGATGACGATGGCGAGCTTCACCCGCGTTCCTTGAGGTCCGAGACTTCCTTCTTGAGCTTCCTGACCTCCATCTCGAGCGCCGCGCCGCGTTCGACCGAGTCGATCAGGATGTGCCAGACCGCGAGGTTGATCTGGCTCTGCCGATTGAGGATGTGATCCGTGTAGAGGCGCACGAAGGGACGCACCACGCGCTTGACGGCTCGAATCAGGGCGCCCTCAAGACCCGTGCGCTTCGTTCGGATCCGGTAGCCGGTGTCGGTGTTCCAGTCGTGGCTCTCGTGCAGGAGTCTGGCCGCGAGGGTCTCGTCGATGCGGGCCCGCGCGATGCTCGCCTTCAGCCGGCGTTCAATCAACCACTCGATGTCCTCGATAGTGAGGTCTCCCGCGGCGCGTCGGCGGGAAATCTCGTCGCGAATGCCGTCCACGATCCGAGCCACGTCGAGGGGAGGCGGCGCGCTCATGCGTTCTCCACCGTGCTCAGTGCCTGTTCGAGCATCGCTCCATGGTCCACGGACCGGATCTTCTCAAGAGCCACGGCCTGCGTCTTGAGCACGGCGGCTCGCGTGGGCCCTTCTGGAACCACCATGCCCAGAAGCTCGGCAATCTCTTCGGGCTTCTTCTCGCTCAGGAGGATCCCCCCTCCGCGCAGGGTTTCCTTCACCGCACCCGCGTCAAAGGCGATCACCGGCAGCCCCAGATGCATGGCCTCGATCAAGGGCGCACCATAACCCTCGTGCTCGGAGAGACCCAGGAAGGCATCGGCGAGGCGGTAGTAGGCGTTCAGTTCGCTCTGGGTGACCGCACCCGTGAAAACGACCTCGTCGATACGGAGGTGGCTCACCAGTTCGTCGAGCCGGCGCGTGTAGTTCGCGAAGCCCCGACCCTCGCCAACAATGAAGAGACGGCTCTCCGGTTCGACATAGCGCTGATAGGCGCAGAAGACGCGGATGAGATCCTCGATCTTCTTGTTGGGGGCCACGCGACCGACGAAGATCAGGTTCTTGCGGTCGTCCTTAAACCTCGAGGTGACGATCGGGTTCCGCGGTTCATTGAGACCGTGGAGGTTCAAGGCCAGGGGCATGACCGCGGTGCGCCTGAACCCGGCGCGTATCAGATCCTGGCGGTTGAACTCGCTTACCGCGAGGCCAAGAGTGGTGCGGGGCGCGAAGTCGGCGAGGCTTCGAGCCCCGTGATGACAAAGCCCGGCGAGGTGGTCATTGAATCCCATGAAGAACTCGGCGGGGGTGATGTTGTGATAGCGCAGGACGAGCGGTTCCCTTCGAGCCAGGACCTGCTGGACCACCGGATTGCCGATGGCAAAGTGCAGGATGGTGGCGGCGCCAGAGCCCTCGCTTCTCTTAGAGTAGTCGGACCCGGGAAGACCCTGGCCCGCCATCTCCGGCGCGATCGAGCCCGCGTAGATCTCGCTCGCGTATCCGCGCGACCTGAGAAGCTGCCGGAACACCAGGGCCTCGTTGCCGACCGCGTCGCCCGTGGAAAGGGCCGCCACCACCTGATGCACTTCGCGAAACTTCATCCGCGCGACCTCGAAGACTCGAGTGCGGTCTCGATGTGCGACTCGAGCAGGCGGTCGAAGTCGATCGCTTTCGCGGCGCTCAGGGTGCGGGCCTGACTGGCCAGAACCGCCGCCCGAAAGGGCCGGTCGGTGAGGACGCGGTCGAGGGCGGCAGCGACGAAGGCCGGATCCTTGTTGTCGAGCAGCAGACCGCCACCGTTCATCGTCTCGCCGACGGCCGCGGCATCGTAGGCAAGGACGGGCAGGCCAAAGTGCATGGCTTCGAGAAGGGGAACGCAGAATCCCTCGTGCTCGGACAGACACAGGAACGCATGGGCGCTCTGGTAGGCAGCGATCAGGTCGGCTTGGGTCACCTGGCCGGTGAAGATCACGTTCTGGACGCGAAGTTTCTGCACGGTTTCGAGGAGGCGTCTGAGGTAACGGTCGTGGCCGGTCGAATCCCCCACCAGGAGAAGGCGACTGCGGGGATGGTCCCGCCTCTGGAAGGCAGCAAACGACGCGATCACGTCCTCGATCTTCTTGTTCGGCACCAGGCGTCCGACGGAGAGAATGGTGGGACCATCGAAGCCGTCGAGGCGTTCTTGCATCACCGGGCTCGGGGCCTCGTCGTACCGGCTCCAGTCCACGACGATGGGAAGAACCCCCGTCCGCTCAAACCCCGCCCCTGCGAGTTCCTTGCGGTTGAATTCGCTGTCGCCCAGGCCCAGCACGCAGCGCGGCGCGAAAGAGGAGAGTTCGCGCTTGCCGTGATAGCAAAGCCCTACGAGATGCTGATGGAACGGGATGAAGAATTCGGGCGGCGTGATGTTGTGGTACACGCAGATAAGGGGATCCTTGCGGTGGAACACCAGGGAAGATGCGGCGCTCCCGATCGAAAAGTGAAACATACAGACCGTGCGGCCCGCGGCAGCCCGGTCGTACTCGGAAAGGGGATGGGCGAGACCCGCCATTTTCGGGTGGATCTTCTCCGCGAAGATCTCGGACTCGAACCCGAGGGAGAGAAGATGCTTTCGGATCGCGAGCGCCTCATTGCCGATGGCATCGCCATAGGCCAGGGCGGCCAGGACCTGGTGAATCGCCCGCGGTCTCATGCGGCCTCCGTCTGCCTTGCCGCCGCGATGAGGCGCAGGTACTTGTCGAGGATGACCGGCCAGGCGTAGTGGGTCTCGAAGTAGGCATGGCCTGCGCGGCCCATCCGATCCCGCAAGCCGGGGTCGGCCTCGAGGAGGCTCAAGACCTCGTGGAACTCATCGTAGTTCGCGTAGTAAAGGCCGCCGCCCGAGCGGCGGCACTGGCCGCGGAGCACCGCGCAGTGCGCGTTTGCCACCACGGGGCGCTCGGCGTGGAACGCCTCGAGGGTCACCATCGAGAGGCTTTCGAGTCTCGATGGCATGGCGAGCGCCATGCAGGCGTCGAGGGCATCCCACTTCTCGCGATCCTCGAGGAAGCCAAGCGCCCGGATCGACTCGTCCCTCGGCACGTCGAGCAGCGCGCGACCGATGAGAACGAGCTTGAGCGCGGTCCCGGTCTGCGCGCGGTAACGCAGAAAATGCTCGAACAGTTCCGGGCAGCCCTTGTTGAGATCGATGCGGCCGACATAGAGAAGGAACGGGCCAAAGATCGCGTGTCTCCTGCGAAAGGCCTCGCCGTCGACCGAGCCGGGGAGGGCCGAGCCGACACCCACGATCTCGCCCTGAAGCGGGCGGCCCATCGCGTTCTCGAGCATCGCGCGCTCTTCCACGCTGTTGAAAGCGAAACGCGCGGTGGCCTCGAACGGGGATCGAAAAAGACCCAGGCGATAGAGGCCGTCGTCCTCGGCGGTGGGAGCGAGGAGGGCCGGCGTCTGCGATTTCCGAAGGGTTCTGGCGGTGGTCCAGTACCGGTACGAGAAGTAGATGAGCGCGTCGTATCGCCCCTCGTCCGCGACCCGGATCACGTGGTCGCGCAGGGCGGGCGAGTACGGACCCTGGGCATCCATCCAGGCCTCCTCGTCTTCACGCGAATGTCCGGGGTCGGCGATCCGCCCGGAGAGTCTCGCGAAATGCAGAATCTTTCTTTGCCGCTCGACCGCGAAGCGCCGCACCCGGACTCCGTTTAGAACCGTCTCCCCTTCGGGGTAGTGGTTCTTCCATTCCACGTAGTCGAGCGCGCAGGTGGTGAACACGTCCACCTTCGCGTGGCCGCTCAGGAGTTCGGCGATGAGCCGGCAGTGATACTCGGCCCCGCCCGCGATCTCGAGGCCGTAGCGTTGGACCACGAAACCAAGCTTCAGTTCTGCCGTCATGTCGTGAGCGCCCGGTGGGTCACGCGAGAGGGGTCGCGCCCGTCAGGACGTGGGCTTCGACGGGTCCTTCAAGACGGCCAGGGATTCAAGAGCCCGCTCGCGTTTCTTGAGTTCCTCGAGGGTCGCGTCGGTCTGCTGAAGCCGCGCTCGCAGTTCCTGAACCTCAAGATTGAGGCGGGTGAGCTCGAGGGTCAGGTTGTGGAGCATCTGAACCGTGTAGATATTGAGGTCGGACTGGCGCGACAGGGCCGCGATCATGGGCGTCGGGTTCCAGAAGAGTTTCTGGATCGGTTTGAGGAAGCCTCGAAGGGTCCCGAGCAGACCGCCAACGCCGCCCCGGCTGGTCCGGTAGATCGTCTCGGGATCGAACTTGTAGTTCCAGACCTCGGATTTGGTCTTGAAATCCTTCAAGAAGTCCGGATTGAACTGGCGCGCCTCCAGAACCGCCTCGAGTTTCCGCTCCGTGATCTCGCGGATCTCCTCGTCGGTGTAGAGCCCCCGCTTCTTCTCCGCGATGCGCTCGCGGATCTCCGACATGATCTTGCGCACGTCTATGTCTTTCGATTCGATCTCGATACTCATCTTGGGACTCCGAGCGGGGTGGCGACACCTTGAGCGGTGTAGACGATCACGATCACCAGGGCCACCCACAGGGCCACGGTGGCGAGGAGCGGCCGGTCGGTGAGAAGCATGTCCGTGGGTGAATCGCCCCGATCCTTCTGGTGGACGAGGTAAAGATACCGAAAGATGCCGTACAGGACGAGGGGCAGGGTCCACGAAAGTTTCGCGGTGCCGAACTTCGCAACCGTCTCCGGAGAGAGGGTGTAGAAGGCGTACGCGGTCACGACCGAAGCGGTCACCACCGAGGTCATCTGATCGATCAGATAAGGCGAATACTCCGCGAGGATGGCGCGATGCGAGGCCGCCCCCTCGCCAAGCGAAGTGATCTCGTGACGCCTTTTGGCGAGGGCCAGGAACAGGGCGAGGAGCAGGGTCAGGACGAGCAGCCACTCGGTGACCGGCACATCGATGACGAACCCCCCGGCCAGAGCACGCAGCACGAACCCCATGGCCAGGGTCAGGACGTCCAGAATCACCACGTGCTTGAGGCCAAAGGAGTAGCCGAGGTTCAGGCCGAGGTAGGCGGAAGCGCAAAGGCCGAGCCGCACGTCCAGCCAGAAAGAGAGAGACAGCGCCGCCACCACGAGTGACAGCGCGCCGAGGGTGGCCGTCCTGGTCGAGAGTTCGCCTGCGGCCAGGGGTCGAAGCCTCTTCTTCGGATGAAGCCGATCCTGCTCGAAATCGGCAAGATCGTTCCAGAGGTAGACCGCACCGGCGAGGCCGCAGAAAGCGATGAAGGCCAGAAAGGCCCGCAGGAACGGCTCGGGCTCGAAGAGGTGCTTGGAAAAAAGCAGCGCCGCGAAGACGAGCAGATTCTTCGTCCACTGGTGCGGCCGCAGCGCGCGCAGAAACGCGGTCATCGCCGCAAGCCTAAACAAAAACAACAAGACCCGCGGCGAACACCGCGGGTCTTGTGCTTCAGGGATGGACTCCGGCCGCTTCGGGCCGAGGACCTCAAGCGAAGCTCTTGACGGCCTCATCCTCCGAGTCGAACGTCTCGAAGACGGTGAGGAGCTTGGTGATGGCGAGGAGGTCCTGGATCTTCTTGGTCAGATTCAAGAGCTTGAGCTTGCCGCCCTTCTTGTTCACCGTGCTGTAGCAGCGCACCAGTTCTCCGAGGCCGGCCGAATCCACGTAGGGAACCTCGGCCAGGTTCAAGACGAGCTTGGTCTTGCCCGAGTCGATGGCCTTGGTCACGGCATCGCGCAGGGCCTCATCACCTTCACCGATCATGATCTTGCCCTGCAGGTCGATGATGGTCACGTCGCCAACGAGGCGCTCAACAATGTTCATGGTGAATCTTTTCCTTTCGGGGGTTCGACTTGAAAGTGTAGCAAAACAAAGACGATTTGGACCCAGGAGCTGATCCGAAAAGGGCCGTAGACGGAAAAAGGCGCCTCCTGCAGTGCGTTGCAGGAGGCGCCGTCGAAGGACCGGGGAGGCCCCTTAGAAGATGAACTTCGCTCCAATCCGAATGGCGCGCGCGTCCTGGAACTCGCTGTCCTTGAGGAACAGCGGATTCAGGACCAGTCTCTGGGCGGCGATCAGAGCCTGAGCGTCAAAGCCCTTGAAGAAATCCGCCTCGCCGATGTTCACCTGCTGACCGGCGCCCAGATAGGTGGGGTTCCGGTTGGTCACGGTGGCCTGATCGAGGAGATTGATCACGTTCACGTTGAACACGATCCGCTTGTCGCCCGAGAGCTTCATTTCCTTCTGGAGGAAAAGATCCAGCTGGCTGAAGAACGGGGTGCGGCCATCACTGTTTCGGCCCAGGTACTGGATGGGGAAACCGCTGCCCGTGATGAACGCCGCCTCACGGGTGATCGGAATCCCGGAGGCCGCGTAGAAGTTCAGGCCCGCAGTCACGAAGGTGTCGTAGATGAACTGGGTCTTGAACTGGTGCGGACGATCGGTAGCGAGAACCCCGTACACCGGCTTCGCGTTCTGGTCGAAGGCCATGAGGGGGTAGTCGAAACCACGACCGACGTTGGGGCTGGTGCGACCGTTCTCGTCGGACTGGGCGAGACCCGAGTAGTTGCCGTACAGGCGGCTCCAGAGGTAGCTCGCGCGCAGGCTCCACTTGTCGGCCATCCGCTTGTTGAGGGTGAACTCCACCGAGTCGTAGTCACGGACCGCCTTGGGGAACGCGGGACCAAAACCGGTCTGCGCGGCCGCGCCGAAGCCCGGGTTGCCGATGGTGTAGATCTCGTTCCCCTGAGCGTCGAGGGAGCCGATGTCTTCGATGGCGGTGTCGATCTGCTTGTGGACGTAACGGGCAGAGAGAGAGACCTTGGAGGAGAACTCGTGCTCGATGCCGACCACCGCTTCCTGGAGCTTGAAGGGCTTCATGTCCGGATCGACGGTGTTCTCACCCGGAGCGTTGCTCGGGTGACGGAAGTCGATCGGCCCACGAAGAAGGGTGCCGGGACAGGCGGGCGGGCAGGACGCGCCGCCGACCAGGTTGGTCCAGTCGGGCGTATCGAGCGTGTAGTAATACTCAAGCCACTTGTCGCCGCCGAAGCTGCCACGAGGCAGCTCGAGCTTGGTGATGTCGTAGAAGACGCCCCAGCTGGCAGCCACCTTCCACTTGCCATCGCCTTTAACGTCCCAGGCCGCGCCGAGACGCGGCGCCAGCTTCTCCTTGAAGGAGAAGTGAATGGCCACCGGGAGGGTGCCATCCGCGGTGGTGAAGGAGGGGACGTCCTCACGCTCGCTGCGCAGACCGAGGTTGATGGTCAGGCGGTCGGTGACCGACCACGCGTCCTGGATGAACAGGCCGATGTTGTTGCTGCTGACATCGCCCTGGGTGATCAGGCCGAGCTTGGGGGTGACACCGTTGCTGCGCACCTGGTAGTAGCCGTAGGTGCCGCGGGCGCCGGCCAGGGCTCGGTTCCAGAAGAGGCGAACCAGGTTGCCAGTCTCCCCGCGGAGAACTTCGTTGCCCACGCGATCGAGTTGGACGCCGAACTTCAGGGCGTGCTGGCCTTTGGCGCTGAAGAAGTTCGAGTTGTCGAACTGGAGGCTCAGGCGCTTCTGCTTGTCGAACTGACGGGCGGAGTTGGTCGGAACCGTCGAGAAGCCCGTCGCCTGCTGGAACTGGGCCGGAACGCCGGCCTGACCGACGTTGCCCACGCTGAAGAGGTAACGGGGACCAACGTGAATACCCTCGTCCCTGGCGTCCGAGAGGTAGTAGCCGCCGCGGAGGCTCAGGAAGTGCGACGAGCTGCGCACGTAATCAACGTTGCCCGAGATGGACTGATTGGGGAACGTGGACGTGACGTCGAAGTTCGAAGTGGCGGCCGAGGTGCCGCCGAGTGCCGGAAGCAACCCTTCGGTCTTGGAGGTGCTCCGGTTGTAGGCAATACGCGCCCGGAACTTCTGAGAGAGCTGGGCGGTGATGTTCGAAGTGAGGTACTGAACCGTCGACTTCTGAGTCTTCGCGAGCGTTGACGCGCCCGCGTTGAACGAGGTCGTGGGGTTCACCGTGCGGTCGGTCTCGATAAATGCGGGCTGATAGCCGGCGAAGAACCAGAGTTTCTCGCTCTTCAGGGGGCCGCCGATCTGGAAGCCGGGCTCGATACGGGTGGAGTCATCCTTGGGGTAGGTGATGTACTCCGCGGCGGTCGCGTTGCTCGGGGAGATGCGCAGGACCTTGCGGGGGTCGCCATTGAGATTGCTGGAGCTGAAGTAGCCGCCCACTTCGCCGCGCCAGGCGTTGGTTCCGCTCTTGGTCACGGCGTTGATGATGCCGCCGGTGGCACCGCCGTACTCGGCAGTGTAGCCCGAGGACTTCACTTCAACTTCATCGACGAAGTCGGTGATGAGGGCCTTGCCCGAGGTGCCGTTCTGGAGGTTCGTGGTCTCCGCGCCGTCGATGATGTAGCGGTTCTCGGCGCCGGAAGCGCCGTCAATGGAGATGCCGCCGAGCTTGCTCTCGGCATTGGCACCGGGAGACTGGGTAACGAGAGAAGTGAAATCGCGGCCCTTGGGCATCTTGGTGATGGCCTCGTCGCGGAAGCTGGTAATGCGCGCGGTCTGCTTCATGTCGACGATGGGGGCTTCGGCGGTGACCTCGACCTGCTCGGTCTGGCCGCCGACCTTCAGGCTGAAGTCAGTGCGGAGGTTCTGGCCGAGGGAAAGGGTGACGTTCTCGAACCGGGAGGTGGTGAATCCCGCGAGGGTCGCGGTTACCGTGTATTTGCCGGCCGGGAGCGAGGGGAAACGGAAGGCGCCATCCGAGCCGCTGGTGGTGCTGAACATCGAGCCGGCCGCCGCCCTGGCTTCGACGGTCGCCCCGGGAATCACGCTGCCCGATGCATCCTTGACGACGCCCTGCATCGAGCCGCCCTGTTCCTGCGCCGTGGCCACGAAGCCAAAGGCAAGAATCAGGAGGCAGGTCAGAGCAACTTGAAATCGCTTCATAACTCTCCTATTTGATTAAGTGTGTGATGGTGGGCCGCTCGCCATCCAAAAACCTGAATGATCAACCCGTGTGCCGATGATCCTAGCCCCACATATATAAGGAAAGCAAAGGTGATCCATAATTTTGACCATCAAGAGAATGGACTCGGCGATGCTAGCGAATGTTCTTCGCGAGATCCGCCCCCAGGGCCTCGGCCCCGGCCCGACAGGATTCGGGCGCCACCACCACGATCTCAATGGCTCGCGTACCCTGCACGCCGAGGCGGGACAGCGCCACCCAGTCGGAGGGTCCGGACGGCGCCGCGGGAGAACGCAGGGCGGGAAGCCGGCGGAGAGCCGCCGCCTCATCCTCCTGCGGTTCGCTCACCTTGTAGGTGATCGAAAAGGGAGTGGCGGGGCTGCCATCGGCTTCCACCACAGTGAGACCGGGAAGCCGGCTCTCCGAGACCGCGAAACCCCGGGGAATGGGCAGCCGCAGCGCCCCGATGCGCTGCTCACCGCCGATTTCAGGGACCGAAACCGCGCGGTCGGCCCGTTGGTGAATGGAGGTCGCTCCCACCCCGAGCAGAACCATCCCGGCCACCGCGAGTCGCAGGGGGCCTTTTCGCACGGGTTGTTCACGGTCCGCGCGGCCCCGCCTCGCCACCGCGAGAGCCAGGACGGCGCCGGTCAGGAAGCCTCCAGCATGAGCCGCCATGTCGATGCTGGGAATGAACGAGATCATCAGGTTCAGCAGGAGAGTGGCCAGAACCCCGTTGCGCAGCGCGCGCGGCACGGGCTGGGGGAGGATGTCCTTGCGGAAGAATACAAAGGTGGTGAAAGCGCCGAGCAGACCGAAGATGGCGCCTGAAGCCCCGGCGGAGATGGCGTCGCCATTGAAGACAAGAGATGTGAGAGACGCGCCGATGGCGCTTCCCACCCACAGCGCGAAGAAGCGCCAGGAACCCACCAAGAATTCGATGGGGCCGCCGAGGGACCACTGGGCCCAGCCGTTCATGGCCAGATGAAGGAAGCCGAAGTGCAGGAAAGGCGCGGCGATCAGGCGCAGCCACTCGCCCTCCAGCACCGCGGGCTGGTGGACGGCGCCCATCCGGTAAACGACCGAAAGAGTCGCACCTACGCCCCGCAACGAGTCGCGGCTGATCAACACCTCGATCGCGAAGCACAAGACGATGGCGAAGGTGAGGGCGGACGTCACCACCCCAGGCGACGGACGGCCCGGATTGGGACGGGCTTCCAGGTCGGTGGCGACGAGACCACGCGCGGTCTCGAAACCGATGGTCGGGAAGGCGCCTTCCCTCAGGTCGAGAGCCATCCGGTCGAGCGCGTTTTCAATGACCAGGCGCGGAGCCGCGGAACGCCATCCCCGTCGAACCTCGCGAACGCCGCCCTTGTCGTCGACGTGGAGCGTGCGCAGGGGTGCGGTGGCCTCGAAGGCGCCCTCGGAGAAGTCGTCGCCGCCGCCCACCACGACCAGGGTGGTGTCTGGTTCCTCAAGGTGCCGTTCGGCCGCGGCGCGAAGGCCGGGTAGATCGTTCTCCCGGCCGAAACCGAGGGCCGGGTAGAGGATGAGGCGTCCGCAGGCGCCGTCACGGTCGAGGATCACCGCTGATCCTTGAACCCCCGCGACGCGCGTGTCGGTCCGCAGAAAACCGCGGTCGGAGATGAGCGCGTGCAGCAGGCCCTCGATGAGCCGGCCCGCGAAGATGTCGTTGCGTTCGAAGGCCGGGCGGGACTTCCGTGAAAACTTCCGAGGCCGGAACCGGAAAGCGAAGAATGCGGCCAGGAGAGCCAGAACAACGAGGGTGGAAGACATCGAGCAGGGCAGTCTATGAGGCGGGAACGGGTCCTCTTCATTTGGTGGTGGGATACTTGGCCTACACAAACCATGCGCCGAACCAAGATCGTGGCCACCATTGGCCCTGCCTCATCCACCGAAGCCGTTCTGGACCAGCTCATCGCCGCAGGGGCCACGGTCTTCAGGCTCAACTTCTCCCACGGTTCCCACGAGGATCACGCCCGCACCTTCAACCTGATCCGCGCGATCGCGAAACGGCGGGGTGAGGCGGTGGCGATCCTCCAGGATCTCTCCGGGCCGAAGATTCGAACCACCAAGGTGGCCCTGCCCGAAGGCATCGTCCTCGAGACCGGGCGCACGCTCGTGATCACCAACGACGAAACCGTGGTGGGCACGCCGGAGCGAATCGGAACCACGTATGAGCCGCTGCCGCGCGACGTCAAGCCGGACGACATCATCCTCCTCGACGACGGCAACCTCGAGCTCCGGGTGCTCGGGACGACGGAACACGGGGTTCATTGCGAAGTGGTCCACGGCGGCCTGCTGAAGTCCAACAAAGGCATGAACCTCCCCGGCGTTTCCCTTTCGATTCCGGCGCTGACCGAGAAGGACCGGGCCGACCTTGCCTTCGGCCTTTCCCTGGGCGTCGACTTCGTGGCCCTCTCGTTCGTGCGCCGTCCCGAGGATCTGCGCGAGGCGAAGGACCTCATTCGGACCCTGGGCGGCGACGCGCCCCTCATCGCCAAGATCGAGAAGCGCGAAGCCATCGACAACCTGGCGAACATCCTCGAAGAGGCGGACGGCGTGATGGTCGCACGTGGCGATCTCGGCGTCGAACTCTCGACCGAAGAGGTCCCGACCCTCCAGAAGCGGATCATCGCCATGGCGAATGCCGCGGGCAAGCCCGTGATCACCGCCACCCAGATGCTCGAGAGCATGATCGACCGGGCGCGGCCGACCCGCGCCGAGGCCTCGGACGTAGCGAATGCGATTCTCGATGGAACCGACGCCGTGATGCTCTCCGCGGAAACCGCCTCAGGGCACTTCCCGGTGGAATCCGTCGAGACGATGGCGCGGATCGCCCACTACACCGAAGAGAACGACGAGTTCCAAAGCCCGGTGCGGCTGGCCGGATCCTCGGGCTCCGCAGTAGGGCGGGCTCTGGCGCGCGTGGCCTCGCTCGTGGCTCTGGAGCTTCAGGCCCCGTGGATCATGGCGTTCACGGAGACCGGCTCCACCGCACGCCACGTTTCGGGTTTCCGGCCGAGGGCCTGGATCGCCGGGATCACGCCGTCTGAGAAAGTGCACCGGCGGCTCGCCCTTCAGTGGGGCGTGATTCCGATTCTCCTCCCAACCGTGAGCGACACCGACGGTCTGCTGAACGCGGGCGAGCACGCGCTTCGCTCGGCGGGGCACATCAAGACGGGCGACCGGATCGTGATTCTGGCCGGCCAGAGCCACACCGCCGGCGCCACGAATCTGCTCAAAGTCCAGACCGTGGCCTGAAATCGAAACGGCCGCTCCGAAGAGCGGCCGCGTTCACGAGCAGGGGTTTTTGAGCGCCCTGCTACGGGCTGACGCCGGGGCGAAGGGTCATGGTAAGGCCGGCCACCACGCCCCACTTGCCCTGGAAGTCGACAAGACCGCGACGACCGGCAACGAAGAGGTCCGTCTCCTTGCCAAAGAGCGTCCGATGATACTGAACGCCCGCGCGGGCCTCGCGCTTGGCGATCGCGCCGGGAACGCCGTCGCCGAGATAGCCCCCCACGTCGCCGAACGCCTCGATGTTCTCCGTGACCTGGTAGGCGATGGATCCCGAGAGCGAGACGAAGTCGCGCTGTTCATGCATACGCAGGGGCTCGTCCTGAATGACGAGACCGGCGCGACCGTTGACCGTCAGCTTCTCTGTCTTGTAGCCGGTCAGGAGCGAGCCCTCCATCCGCAGCGTATTGGGGCCAAGGCCGTTTCCGAAGCTGGTGTTGGGCAGAGTCACTTCGAACTGGAACGCCACCGCGGGCGAAATCCCGACTTCGCCCTTCTTGAGCCCGAGCTTGGCACGCAGGGTGGCGTCGCCGAAATCGGAGATGGTCTCGCGGTAGCGAGGGTCCTTGATGGCGTAGGTCTGAGCGTTGAACTCCGCCGTGAACTCCGCCCGTTCCGAGGGCACGTAGTTCAGCCGGAAGACGGGACCGTCCACGCGGGTGCGGAGCTGAAGGACGCCCCGCTCGGCGAAGGTCAGGTAGTTGGGCTCCTTGCCAATGGTCGAACCGAACACATCGAGCCCGACGTGGCCGGGGGCGGGAATAAAGGCGCTCGGGGTCAGCATCGGCCCGGTCTGCGCGGAGGCGATCGACGAAAGGGCGGCGAGCGCGACCAGAGTTACGAATCGGCGGAGAGAGCGCAAAGGGGTATTCCTCACATGCAGTTTTTGAGATGTTTGGTGTGGAGGCCCGTTCCGGGCCTCATCTCGAGGGGTCGCTATACTCGCGACCTTGAGCACATCCAAGGGGGATCCTAGGCGGGCAGTCTACTCGAACCGCCGATTGAAGGCCGGGGTCCTGCTCCTGACCATGGTCAGCCTGCCTCTGGCCGGGCTTTTCGGGTTTTTCCTCTGGGTTTTTGTTCGCAGCAGCTCTCTGGTGGACGCGCGCCTCGAAGAGGCGCGGAACCGGGTGCCCACGCGGGTCTATTCCCGGCCGGTGGCGATCCGGACGAACGACCGCATGAACGCGGAGGGACTGGTATCGATTCTGAACGCCCTTTCGTACCAGGAAACCGCCATGCCCGAACCCGGCCCCGGTGAGTTCCGCCTGACCGAAAAGAGCATCCTCCTGAGACCGCGCCCGGTGGCCGCGGGCACGGTGCCCGGCGAGGGCTCCCCGCAACCGGCGGGCGACCTGGTGGATGTGGTCTTCGATACGAAGAAGAACGTGGGCGAGATCGTGAAGTCCATCAATTCCGTCCCCGCCACCAAAGATCGCAAAGTCCTCACCCTGGAACCCGCGCTGATCTCCTACCTCTTCGAGGGGGCCGAGCGAGAGAAGAGGCGTTTCGTGAAATACGACGAACTTCCCCGTCATTTCGTCGAGGCGGTCCTGGCCATCGAAGACCGCCGCTTCTTCCAGCATCCAGGCTTCGATCCCTTCCGGATCGTCGGCGCCGCGGTTAGAAACCTGAAGCCGGGCGGCAACCTGCAGGGCGGAAGCACCCTGACCCAGCAGTTCGTGAAGAACTTCTTCCTCACCCCGGACCGCACGCCCAAGCGCAAGATCCAGGAAGCGGCGCTTTCCTTTGTACTCGAAAGGCGGGCTTCAAAGAAGGAGATCTTCGAGCTCTACGTGAACGAGATCTATCTCGGCCAGGTCGGCTCGTTCAACATCAACGGCATGGGCGAGGCGGCGCGGGTGTTCTTCCAGAAGGACATCTCGAACCTCTCGATCACCGAATCAGCGCTGCTCGCCGGAATCGTCCAGTCGCCCAACCCCTACAACCCCATGAGGCACCCGGAGCGGGCGAAGAGCCGCCGCAACGTGGTTCTCCGGGCCATGGCCGATGAGGGCTTCATCACCACCGCCGATCTCGCGCGCCTGTCGGCCGAGCCGATCGTGGTGAAGTCCCGATCGAGCCCGGGGCTCGACGCTCCTTATTTCATCGACCTCGTGCGTCGCGATCTCAAGACTCGGTTCGGCGAGAGCGGCTTCCACAATCTGAAGGTCGACAGCACCCTCGACCTGCGCCTTCAAAGAGTCGCTCAGGAGACCCTGGAATCGGGCCTGGCCGGACTCGACCAGAAGCTGAAACGGCCGGATGGAATGAAGCTCCAGGGCGCGCTCATCGCGCTCGATGTGAAGACGGGGGGAATCCTCGCGCTCGTGGGCGGACGTTCGTACACCCAGAGCCAGTTCAATCGAGCGGTTCAGGCTCAGCGGCAGCCGGGCTCCACCTTCAAGCCGTTCGTCTTCCTCGCGGCGTTCGAAGCGACTCTGGACGATCCCGCCCTGCCTCCGATAACGCCCGCCACCGTGGTGGACGACTCGCCGTACGTCTTCTTCTACGAGGACAAGGAGTACATCCCCCAGAACTTCGAGGACGAGTATTTCGGACCCGTGACCCTGCGTCGCGCGCTCTCTAAGAGCCTCAACGTGGCGACGCTCAAGGTCGCGGAGATGATCGGCTACGAGCGGATCGCGAACCTGTGGCGCGATCAGATGAAGATCTCGCGCTCCGTGAAGGCCGTTCCTTCGGTGGCGCTTGGGTCCTTCGAAGTAAGCCCGCTGGAGATGGCCACGGCTTACGAGGTGCTGGCGTCCGGGGGCTACCGGCGGGAACCGTTCGCGCTGCTGCGCGCGTCGACCGGCGACGGCACGGTGTTCGACCTTGGCGGGAATTCGTCCGCCACGCGGGTGGTCCGTCAGGAAACCACATACCTCGTCACCCGCATGATGGAGAGCGTTCTGAACGAAGGCACGGGCGCCGCGGCCCGCGGCATGGGGTTTTCCGCCGAAGCCGCCGGGAAAAGCGGCACCACCAACGACACGCGCGACGCCTGGTTCGCGGGCTTCACCCCCGACATCGTCACTATCGTGTGGGTGGGATATGACGACAACTCTCCCGTGAATCTCGCAGGCTCGCGGGCCGCATTGCCCATCTGGACCGAGTTCATGAAGTCAGCGGTGGCGGGCCTTGGAAATCGCGGTTTCCTGCCTCCCGAGGAAGGTGTGGTCTTCGTGAACATCGACAAGGCGACCGGCCTTCGCGCGAACCCCAGTTGCGGGAAGGTGTTCTCGGAGAGCTTCCTCGTCGGCACCGAGCCGATGGACGAAGCGGTCTGTCCGCCCGGGTCCTAGTGGCGAAAGTCGACTTCGCATGAAAGCGCTCGAAGAAGCAGCGGCGCGGGTTCGCGCAGGAGGGCCATGGCGCTTTCTCCTGCCGGCGCTCGTTTTCGTGCTCGCCCGCGGCCTTTTTACCGTCGCCGAATGGGAGGCGCTTACCCCGGGCGACGCGGCACTGGCCTTCACCGGCCTCGCACTCTGGGCGGCCTGGCGCCATCGCCTTCATGCTGCCGAAGATGCGAGGCGCGATCCCGCCCTCTTGCTGCTGGTGGCCTTCCTGGGCGCCCTCCTCGTGACCCTGTTCTCCCATACTCATCGCCTCTGGGGTGATGCGATTCACCCCTACTCGTACCTCCTTTCCATCATGGAAGACGGCGATCTCGACTTCGAGAACAACGCGAGGGATCTCGCGGGCGGCGAACCCTCCGGCACCTTCAAGCACTATTCGATTGGCCCCGCGTTTGTCTGGGCGCCCGGCTACGCCGTCGCGGAAGCCGCGTCGCGGCTCACCGGACGTCGTCCCGATGGATGGAACGCCTTATATCGAAACGCGGCCGCCCTGAGTTCGCTTCTTGTCGGATGGTCGGGACTCGTCGCTCTTTATCTTTGTGCGCGCGCCCTCTCGAGCCGAGTGTCGGCACTGCTTGCGGCGCTCACGATCGGGAGTTGCACATTCCTTCTCGGGTACCTCGCGTGGGCCCCGACGGAGTCGCACTCCTCGACCTTTGCCGCGGCGGCCTGGCTGGCGTATTGGGCACTGAAGGCGGACCCGCTTTCCCCGAGGCACGCCTTCTTGATCGGCGCCTTGCTGGGGTTCGCCACCATTCAGCGGTGGCAGGCGGCGGTCCTGGCCCTGTTTGTCGCCGCCGTGTTCTCCCGCGCCTGGTGGGAGAGACGCGGCTCGCCCTGGATCTTCCCCACGGTCGTGGGTCTGGCGGGCGCTGTCTTGATGTTCGCGCCCCAGGCCATCGTATGGAAATCCGTCTTCGGCTCCTGGCTGACCATCCCGCAAGGGACCGCGTTCGTCAGTTCGGAACTTCGCGTCGAGGGTGTCTTGTTCTCGCCCCGCCATGGCCTTTTTGCCTGGTCGCCCGTCCTTTATCTGGCCATTCCCGGCTTTTTCATCTGGGCGAGACGCGAGCCGTGGATCTGCCTGGGCGCCTGCCTGACCATTCTGGCCACGGTCCGGACGAACGCCGGCCTCGCTGATTGGTTTGGAGGCTCGGCCTTTGGGGGCCGCCGCTTCGACCTCACCCTGCCCTTCTTTGGCGTGGCCCTGGCACTTGCGTTCGACCGGCTGGCGCAGCACGTCAAAAAGAGGCCTCACGTCGCCGTGGCCACTCTGGTATGCGCCTTCCTGGCGTGGAATTCTCTTTTTGCTGCCGCCTACTTTCGCGGGACGTTCTCGAATTCGGAGCCGGTGCCGTTCGTGGACCAGGCGAGCGGCGTGGCGAATCAGCTGGACGCGGTGGTCGGTTCGCCGTGGTCGCTGCCCGCCTCCGTGTTTCGACGATTGACCGAGGGCACGCCTCTTTCGGAGTTCGAGTCGCGTTACCTGGAGCGCCCCTCCTCTACCCTCACCATCCGCATGGGCTCCCAGGACCGTCTCTTCCTGGACGACGGCTGGTCCGTGCCGCTGCCCGTCGAAGGAGTAAGCACCAGGCAGATTGCCGGCGCGGGCGCCGGCGTGCATTTGCCCATTCACAACGCCCGACCGTACCGTCTCGGCCTTCGAATCCGGTCGCTCGCAGGGGTGCCGCTGCTGGTCGAGCTTTGGATCAACGACCGGCGCGTGGACGCCTTCTCGGCCACCGTTGACTGGGAGGACCACCAGACGGAGGTTGATGCCTCGGTCCTGAGGGCGGGACGGAACCGCCTTCGCATCGTCATCGTCCGCGATCGTGGCGAAGGGGCGCTCGCCGTTGCCGGCCTTTGGTTCGAGCCGCGTAACGACCTGTCTGCCCCACCGTCACCGGGCCAATGAGCGCGCCGCTTTGCCTTTGCGGAACGTGTCAACACGGGTGAGACACCGAGGGTTGGAGTTTAGGGAGCAATTGGAAGAGAGCGGACCCGGTTTGGCCAGTTAGCCGCGAACTTTCGGTAGCCTGCGGTATGGGCAGGCTCGGCTGC
>Ga0163152_10001432_pt1 | contig 37704 bp, 30 predicted proteins | sample OliLakLV19MP8IB2_FD_148635 | JGI IMG/M metagenome (GOLD analysis project Ga0163152, IMG submission 148635) | Freshwater microbial mat bacterial communities from Lake Vanda, McMurdo Dry Valleys, Antarctica - Oligotrophic Lake LV.19.MP8.IB-2 | ecosystem: Environmental > Aquatic > Freshwater >...
CCAGGAATGTGAACAGCTCATCGCGGTGGCGTGAGAGCCGCTTGGCCAGACGCGCCGCGTCGGGATCGTCGCGTCCCGTCCCAGCTCGTACACCCGCGCCGCGAGTCGCTCGGTCAACGCGCCGCGCAACGCCGCGTCTACGAGCGCTCGAATCTCACCCTGTCCCGCAGCGTCCTTGCCCATGCCACAGTTGTACCCACCTCACCCCGTCCGCGCTACTCGGTCATTGTTCGGTTGCAGACGGCTGAAGAGATACGATACCCCTATCTCGAGTACTTTGGCTTTGGATTAAGACCCCCGGTCCGGACGCCCTTCGTCCCCCGGGCCTGTTACTTCAACAACCTCTCCAGGAAGTGGATATCAATCCCGCCTTCCTGGAACGCCGCGTTCTGCATGAGGCGGCGGTGCAGCGCGATCGTCGTCTTGATCGGCTCGATCTTGAACTCGCGAAGCGCCCGCTCCGTCCGCACGATCGCCTCGCGCCGCGTCGGCGCGCTCACGATCAACTTCCCGATCATGCTGTCGTAGTTCGTCGGCACCGTGTACCCCGTCACCGCGTGCGTGTCGAGGCGAACGCCCGGCCCGCCGGGCGGCTCGAAGCGAGTGATCAGGCCCGGCGAGGGCATGAAGTTCTTGTCCGGGTCCTCGGCGTTGATGCGGCACTCGATCGCGTGGCCGCGGACCACCACATCCTCCTGGCGGATGCTCAGTTTCTCGCCGAAGGCGACCTTGATCTGCTCTTTCACGATATCGACGCCGGTGATCTGCTCGGTCACCGGGTGCTCGACCTGCACTCGCGTGTTCACCTCCAGCATGTAGAAGTGCTGGTCCTTGTCCATCAGGAACTCGACCGTCGCCGCGCCGGCGTAGTTGGCCTCGCGGATGAGTTTCGCGGCGGACTCGCACAGGTTCGCGATCTTGCGGCGATCGACCCCCGGCGCTGGCGCCTCCTCGATGACCTTCTGGTGGCGGCGCTGCATCGAGCAGTCGCGTTCCCATAGGTGTACCGCGTTGCCGTGCTTGTCGCCCAGCACCTGCACCTCGATGTGGCGCGCGTGCTCCAGGAACTTCTCGATGAACACCTCGCCGTTGCCGAACGCGGCCTTCGCTTCCGTCGAGGCGTTGCGCAGGTTGGTCCGCAGCGCACCCTCGTTGTGGCAGACGCGCATGCCGCGCCCGCCGCCGCCGGCCGAGGCCTTGATGATCACGGGGTAGCCGATCGACTCGGCGATCTTCGCGGCCTCCTCCTCATCCTCGATCGCGCCCGGCGAGCCGGGGAAGACCGGCACGCCCGCTTCCCTCGCGGCGTTCTTGCAGGCCACCTTGTCGCCAAGGCGTGCCATCGCCTCGGGGGAGGGGCCGATGAACTCGATCTTGCAGTCGCGGCAGACCTGCGCGAACTCGGCCCGCTCCGACAAAAAGCCGTAGCCGGGGTGGATAGCGTCGACGTTGGCGACCTCCGCCGCGGCGATGATCCGCGGGATGTTGAGGTAACTCTCCTTCGACGGTCCCGGCCCGATGCAGATGGCCTCATCGGCGAGCGACAGGTACGGTGCGCCCTTGTCGGCCTCGGAGTAGACGACGACGGACTCGATAGCCATCTCGCGGCAGGCGCGGATGACGCGGAGTGCGATCTCGCCACGGTTTGCGATGAGGATGCGGGTGAACATGAGGGGAAGGGATCCAGGGAGAAGGGATCGAGGGGAAGTGGCGTGGGAACATGGACCGAGGGATCAAGAGAGAAACTGTGCTGCCCGCCGCGCAATCGTGATCATTTTATCCCTCGATCCCTCATCCCTTGCCCCCTCACGCTGGCCTTACCAAAAACAGCGGCTGGCCATACTGCACGGGCTTGGCGTTCTGCACCAGCACGCGCTCGATGGTGCCGCTGACCTCGGCCTTGATCTCGCTGAAGACCTTCATCGCCTCGATGATGCAGATGGTGGTGTCGGGCCCGACGCTCGCGCCGACGGTGGCGAACGCGGGCGACTCGGGGTTGGGCGTGAGGTAGATGGTGCCGACCATCGGCGAGTTGATGGGAATGAGGCCGGCGGTGTCGTCACTACCAGAACCCTTGCCCGGCGTGCCATTGCTGCCCGCAGCGCCCGCGCTGCTTGTTTCGCCCGATTCGCCGGTCGCTGCCTCCGCCGCGTGCGCGCCGGCTCCCGCGGGCGGTTGGGCGTACATCGGCGCGTGATGAATAACCGGCGCTGAACTGCCGCGCTTGACGGTGACGGTCTCCTGCTGGTCCTTGAGGTCCAGTTCGGAGAGGTCGTTCTCGACCATCAGGCGGACGAGTTCCTTGAGTTTGCGGATGTCAATCATGGGAAGGGATCCAGAGAACAAGGGAGCCAGGGATCAAGGGAGCCAGGGATCAAGAGAGCAGGAGCGGAGATTCGACAGAGCCCAAAGGGCATCGAAACCGGACGGACGGTCATTTGATCCCCAATCGCTTGGCTTCCGTCGGCGTGAGGCCGAGTGCGAGTGAGACCTGGAGCATCTTCTCCGCCCCGAGCGCTTGCTCGTAGGCATCAAGAATCACACCGGCCCGATCCTCGGTCGGCACATCGGCCCAACGCGCCCACACCACGGTGGTCTGGAAGCGCGGAACGCCGCGGACAGGCTCTTCGATCACGAGGATGGGGTGGCCTTTCTTGGGGCTGCGAAGTTCCGCGGCGAGGGCTTCCACGAGCATCGGCCATTCCCGCTGGGGCTTGGATTGTCTTCGGATCACCGCCATCGATTACTCCTCAGGCGTGCAGAGCAGGATAGTTGGCAAGAAACCATGTGGCGCATCGGAACGCCGTGCCGACATCCGACTTCTGCAACGCCCGATGCGAGTACCGGAGGTCCACCTTCCAGATCGCACTGAGGTCCCGAACCCGCCGCCGCAGCCCAACCTCATGGGCGTGGCCCAACGGTCGGCCCGCGCGAGACCGCTCAAAGAGCAGTGCCCGGCTGAGCATGTCCAGATTGTGATAGTCCGGCCGCGACTTTGCGCTGCCCCATCCTGCCGCGCTCACCGCCCGGTGCAGGAGTGCGAGTTGACTTCCGGCGTTTGCGCTCACCGGCGTGCCCTTGACACGAAAGAACGCAGCCTTGAGGACCATCTCCGCGACGTATCCCGCGAGATACACCGCGCCGGAAGTGTCGCTCCGTGCGCCGGCGAGAACCTGAGCGTCGACAAGACGTTCGGCCGCGGCGAGTTCGTAGTCTTTCCAAGTCTGCAACTCGACAGGCTCCACTGGGGGTCACAGCACCGCCCACGCCACATCCTTCTTCATCCGGCACAGGCACTCGCAGCCGCCATCCGTGACAAGGTAATCGTCCTCGAGGCGGACGCCCCCGACCCCCGGCAGGTACACCCCCGGCTCGATCGTCACCACCATGCCCGCCTCCAGCCTTCGCGGCGTGAGCATGTTGGTCAGGCGCGGCTCCTCGTGCCCGGCGAGGCCGATGCCATGCCCAAGCCCGTGCCCAAAGAACTCCGAGTAGCCGTGCCGCGCGATGTGCCGACGCGCGATCAGGTCGATCTCCGTGGTGGTCTTCCCTGGGGCGAGGGACGCGGCGGCAAGCATGTGGGCATCGTACACGATCGAGTAGACTTCGTGCATCTTCCCCGGCCACTTGCCGAGCGTGAAGGTCCGCGTCATGTCCGAGTGGTAGCCCTCGTACACCGCGCCCCAGTCGATCAGCAGCGGCTGCTTCGCCTTGATCTTGGCGCTGGTTGGGCGATAGTGCGGAAGGCTGCTGGCCGCCGCGGCGGCGACGATGGATTGAAACCCCGGCTCCGATGAGCCGCGGGTCTTCATCTCAAACTCGAGTCGGGCGGCGACTTCCAGTTCCGACTGCCCGGCCTTGATGGTGGGCAGGACGGCAAGGAGCGAGGCTTCCTGAATCTTGACGGCCTTACGGATGAGCGCGATCTCGGATTCGTCCTTGATGACGCGGAGGGCGCCGATGAGGCCGTGCGTTTCCAGCACCCTGCGCTTGGCCTTGCGCTGGATCGACGCCCGCTCATGGAGCGTCATGGTCTCGGCCTGCACGCCGATGCGCGCACCGGTGTGCGGCTCGAATACCTCGGCGACCGCGTCCATCATGGAGCGCGAGCGGATGTAGACCCGCGCCAGGCCCGCGGCCTCGACAGGCTCGAGTTCTTCCTTGTACCGGAAGTCGCTGATGAGCGTTGGCTGGGGGGCAGAGCCGGACGCCGCGACGGACGCAAAGCACAGCAGATAGGAGTCGCCGCCGTGAAAGCCAGTGAGGTATCCGACATCCTTCGGGTTTGTGACCAGCAAGGCGTCGAGCGACTTTTCGCCGATGGCCCTTGCCAGGCGGGCCAGCCGCGCGGCGTGCGGTGGAGCGGTGCCGGGGCGCTTGGTGGAACTCTTGGTGATCGTGGCGTTCGCGACCATATGGGCGGAGATCATACCACGATCGCGGCGGATGGCGTGCTTCGCAGGAAGATGCCTGTGCATCCGCCTTGAACACGCGTACGGCAGTCGCTTCCTAGAACCTCTTCTGTCCAGATGCAGCGGCATGCCGTCGTTCACCGGCACGCCGAAGGCGTGGGCTTGAGTAGCCAGCGAGTAAGAGAGTCCCGCATCCCGTAGGCATGCTCGTGCGCTACGAGCATTCCTTCGGACTGCGTTGGACGTGCGACCGCCTTCCGGGGGGCGCGTCGCCCCCACAAGACTCGCTTGCCCCCGGCTACTGGCGAACACGCCTTCGGCGTGAACGCCGCTACGCCGATGCGGAGGACACAGGGTCCGGCACGATCATCAAGAATCGGCCTCCACATCGCGGCTTATGTCGGGCGAGGGCACGCAAACGCACACGGCCCGGGCGAGGGCCCGGGCCGCGTGGTTGTGGTCATGTGAAGTGTGCCGACTGTGCCGACTGCGGTGAGGACCGCGTCGGGCGATCAGTTGCGACGGCGACGGGTGGCGGACAAACCAGCGATGCCCAGCAGGGCGATTGCGCCGGGAGCGGGGATGAAGTTCATGGTCGTGTCGATGCCGCCGGTTACGGCGAAATCAACATGATCGGAATAGCCGATGAACGTACCGACGCTGGAGCCGACACCCAGGGAGATGCCGGTGATGAAGGTGTCGGCCGGGAGGTTGGCGAGGAGCGCGGCGAAGGACTGGGCGGAATCGGACCCGCCAATCAGCGTGTTAGCGCCGTCGAACAGGCCGCGGCCGGATCCGGCGGTGAAGGGGTAGACGCGCGCGGCGGAGGCACCGAAGAAGTCGCCGCTGTAGACGGTGTTGAGCGTGCCTGCGCCGTTCACGAAGACCTGATCGGCAAGGTTCTGCTCACCATCTTCCCAGACGATCTCAATGCGGCGGCTGTTGGTGGGATCGCGAAGCACCACGCGGAGCGCTGGAGCCTGAGCCGAGAGAACGGTGGCGCCCTGCTGCGTGACGAGGAAGTCGAAACTGAAGCGAGCGAGATCGGACGCGAGGCCCAGGCTGGGGGTTGCGTTGCTGTTAAAGATGTTTCCGTTGCCGAAGCGGGTGCGGTCGCCCTGGATCAGCGCGGAGCCATCGGCATCGATGCCGGTGAAGCCGGTGATTCCGCTGAAGCCGCCGCCGCTGCTGCCGGTCTCGTACCAAACGGTGCCGAGCGGCGTGGAGGTGGAGGGGCCGACGTTGATGTTGGAAGCAACGGCGGACGAAGCGGCAACGAGCATGGACGCGGCGATAATCAAACGGTTCATGATTCTCTCTCTTTCGGGCTTTCGCCCAAGGATCGGCGTACCAAGACCCAACGAGGGCCAGCGGTGAACCAAGTAGGTCAAGGTATTGCCCACCCCCCGTTTGTCAAGGGGCATTTCAGGCATATTGCGCAAGCGTTGCGCAGCGCGAAGTTGGGTAATGTGGGGCTGCCTTGGAATATGCGTTGACGGCTGGGCTGCGACCACCCGGCGCATGGCGACTCCTCCGCACCTGCCGTGGCGGGTGCGAGAATCGTCACGCTTTCCACGGGTTCCGCGTCGGCGGGCTTCGCGGCACCGTTCCGCTCGCTGGCTACATCCCGTTGCCCCGCCGAGGACTCACCGTTGATGCCGTTGTCGCTCGACGCCCGCGCGCGGTCGGTCAACGGGAGCCGTGGATCGGTCGGCGAGGGTACTCGGATTGAACTCTGGGAACCCCCCCCCACGCTCAAGAAGAAACGCGCGAGTCGATGCGGACGCGGTGTTGGGACATGAACTACGTTGAACCGCGAGGGATGGTGACTCGAACCTTCTTCCTCACCCCCCAACCACCTGATCCACCATCGGGGAGGGGGGGTGCGATCTTGTGTGTCTCTCTGCGCTGTAGCGGCATCCCGGTTCCCGTGGGAGAGGGTTTATGACCCGTCAGGTGGGGAGGAGAGAGTTGAATAGAGGGTGAAGCGCAGCCGGGCTCTCGTCTGCACGATGCGCGTGGGGGGAGTGGCTCCCCGGATGTTACGAATCGAATGCACGCGCTATGCTTGGCTCATGAAGATCAAGGTAGTCGTTCACGAGGCGAAAGAGGGGGGGTACTGGGCCGAAGTTCCTGCGATTCCCGGCTGCGCTACGCAGGGCGAGACGTTCGAGGAACTGCTCCAGAACCTCTACGAGGCGGTCGAGGGTTGCCTCTCGCTTGATGTACAGCCGCCTGTGACAGACCCCGCGCAACGGGTTTTTGAGATCGCGGTATGAAGCGGGTCAGCGGGAAGGAGTTGGCCAAAGCCGTGGAGCGCCACGGATGGGCGCTGCTCCGTGTTTCAGGAAGCCATCACATCTATGGCAAGCAGGGCTCGGTGGTGCGTCTATCGATCCCCATCCATGCGAACACGCCGCTGAAGTTCGGGCTACTGCGGCACCTCTTGAAGCAAGCGGGGATCGACGAAGCAGAGGTGTAAAGCGAATCCGCGCGACGACCAGTTGACGCGGCCGTGGTCGCTGCTCCACGCTGGAGGGGGGCCGCGAGGGATGGTGATCCCCCCCCGGACCTTCTTCCTCACCCCCAACCACCTGAGCCACGATTCGTGCGATCTTGTGTGTCTCTCTGCGCCGCAGCGACATCCCGGTCCACGTGGGGGGAGGGATGTATGACCCGTCAGGACATGAATAGAGGTTGAAGCGCAGCCGGGGGGGCAGGAGCGAGGCCGAACGAGCCCCCCGTTGCAGCAGACAGGGCGGGCATGACGGATCACCGTTGATGCCGTTGTCGCTCGACGCCCGCGCTCAGCATTCAATAACCCAACTTGGGCTTATCCCATTACGGGCTAAGGATGTGGCTGCAATTCGACGGACGAGACGATTCTTTGGCCAAGAAATCCGTGTTCACAACCCGGTACCAGACCCTCAAGACGCTCCTCGTGGAGGCGCGGCAGGAGGCGGGATTGACACAGGTTGAGCTTGCGGCCAAGTTGTCTCGACCGCAGTCCTTCGTCTCGAAATACGAGCGGGGGGAACGGCGGTTGGATTTAGTCGAGTTTCTAGAGGTCGCCGATGCCCTCGGATTCCAGCCCGAAAAGTTCATCAAAAAACTCAAATGAGCCAATCCCGTCGGACCCCGCATCGATCGCGCCACCAGAGGTCCACTCGACGACCATCCTTGACCGTTGGAGCATCACTGCCCGGCAGTTGACGGACCTTGTGAACGATAACCCAAGCCTGCGCGGCATCATGATGGGCTACGTGGCGGAGCACAAGTGTCGGGAACTGGTAGAGAAGCACCCGCACATCTCCGGGTCGAAGAAGCACGACGACCACGATCGGTCGCGCAAGAGCGACCGGGTCTACCTGTACAAGGGCATGGAGTTCTCGATAGAGGTCAAGTCGCTCCAGACGAAACTGATAAAGCTGGTGGATGGGCGCTGGACAGGGCGGGCGCAGGTCGATGGGTCCGATCGTCGTATCGTGAAGTTCCCGGATGGAACGGAGCTGAACACGACGTTGCTCCTTCGGGGGCAGTTTGATATTCTGGCGATCACCTGCTTCGCCTTTGAGAACACGTGGAACTTCGCGTTTGCCCTCAACCGCGACCTTCCGAAGTCCACGTTCAAGAAGTACACCGAAGCACAGCGGGATCAACTGATTGCATCACTCGTGCCGGTCACTTGGCCGCCCGAACCGCCCTTTGTTTCGGACCCGTTCTTGCTGGTGGAACGGCTGTACCTCGAACGCTCGAAGGCTTCGCCCGGTACTTCTTCTTCGCGGTCTTGACGAACACCAAGAAGTAGGAGTGGTTCTTTCTCGCGTGCGCCTGCTTGATGAGCCGGGCTACGACCGGGCGGTTGGTTCGCATGACGACGAACAAGTCTTTGCAGTAGAAGCCGTAGGCCGCGAACTCGTTGATGATCTCGACGTGCGTCAGGCATTGCCGGTTCGCGCTCACCTCATCCTGGCACTTCACTATCAGCACGCCCTCGTCGCGTAGCACGCGATGGGCCTCCCTGCCAGCCTTGAAATACAGGTCCGTAACCGCCCCGTGCCACTTCGGCCCGCCTTCGGCAGTCGCTTCGCCGTTGCTGTAGTTCTCGCGGAACGCCGCGTGACTGCCGCCGCCCGCCATGTGGCCCGTGGACTTGCGGAAAAGCCCCTCCATGTACGGCGGGTCGAGCACAATCGCGTCGATGCTACCTGTTTCGTAGGGCAGGTTCCGGCAGTCGGTGCCGGTCTTCATGTCCGACGCAAGCAGTTTGTACGCCGTCGGCGGCACGTTCTGCCAGAAAACACCTTTGCCCCAAGTCACGTCCGCGACGGTTGCGCCCTTCGGGACATGAAGGGCAAGCACTTGCGGGAACACGGCAGCATTGCCCGAAAGGTGGGCGCTCAGCACCACGTCCGATGTCGCGATGCCGCCAGCGACCCGGCGCGGCTTGCCGTTCGTCGTCTCTTCCGCAAACAGGAGGGAAGTGGTTTGCATGGCCTGAGAGTATCCCAAAACGGGTTTTGCGTCAAGCAGCCCTATCGAAGGAAATTACCGCCGGGGGAGCAAGTCCGAGCCTTGCCCTCTCCGGGTGGATTCTACGGGAAACCTTCTGGCTCAGCCGGGTTGCATTCCGCCGGGCGGGAGAGGTGCCGGAGAGGGCGGCAGCCCTCTCTGGCATCAGCGGACCATGCTCGCCCGGCTCGGCCCTCCCCCCACAGTGATCGCCTGGCGTGCATCGGTCGTCCGGCTTCGTTCATCGATCATCGCGCTCTGCGCATCAGTGAGCAGCCGTCGTTCATCGGTCAACGCGCCTTGTGCATCGGTCCACGGAGCGCGTTGACAAGGACAACGGGACACGCCATCCAGCGTGTGCCCGTAGGATGCGACCATCGACGGCACGTTGACCCCCTTCGGGGTCAGACATGTCCTAGGCGTTCTGTCCGGGGGTCGCGCTCGCCCCCCACAAGGCTCGCTTGACCCCAGGCTACGACGGCCAGCCCTTCGGACTGAACAACCCGTGCCTCCATCCGAGGGGTAGACTCGCCCAATGGCCCCGCGCCCGCGCCGACCCACAGCCTCCGACCTCGGCTCGCTCTTCCTCTGGGTCGCCGCCGTCGGCCTCGTGCTCCTCCCCGCGGCCGGGGTCTTCCGGCGTGTCTGGGCCATTCCGCGCCCGGACTCCGCGCTGGAGCGGGTCGATCCGCTGCGTGAATGGTCGGGCCTGATCGCCGCGGGCCACACCCTCCTCTGGTGCTCGCTCATCGGCTTCGTCGCGGCGATGCTCGCGCTCGTGTGGGCGTGGTGGATGCGCGGGCTGGGTCCAAGGGCCCGCGTGTGGGCGATGGGCATGGGCCTCGCCCCTCTGCTCCTGCCGAGTTACCTCGCCTACGCCGGGTGGAACCTGCTCCGGTCGCCGGGGACGTGGCTGGGCGACACACTCGCTGTGCTGCCGCCGTGGACGAGCGTGTGGGCCGGGCGGGCGATGGCGATCGGGGGCCTGAGTTTGTGGGTCTGGCCGCTGGCGCTCTTGCTGCTCGCGCCCGCGGCGGGGCGTATTTCCGAGAGCGTGCTGGAGGCGATGCGAAGCGATGGCGCGAGCGCGAGGCGCCGCGCGTGGGAGTGCCTTCGGCTTCTCTCGCCCGATTTGTGGCGCGCCGGCGGGCTGTGCGCGCTCGTCATGGCGGGCTCGGCGATCCCGCTGCACGTCGCGCAGGTGAATACCTACTCCATCTATCTTTGGTCGGAGATGAACCGCGTGCCTGACCTGCGGGGCGTGTGGATCGCCTCGTGGCCCGCGTTGCTTGTCGCGCTGGCGGGCGCGGTGTGGGTGGTCGGGCTGGTCACGCGTCGGGCCCGCGGGCCCTCATCGGCGGAAGGTGATGCCGGGCCTGCGCCGCTCTCGGCGCGCAGCCGCCAACGCGGCTCCGCGGTTCTGCTCACAGGCTGCGCGTGCTGCATCTGGAGCGCATCGGTGCTTGTGCCCCTGCTGCTGTTCGTGCTGAGCGTGCGCGAGCCCTCGGCGTATCCGGGATTCTGGCGCGAGGCGGGGGACGGCGTGCTCGCGTCTTCGCACATCGGTGTGTGGGTCGGCGTCATCGGCGCGGCCGCGCTTCTCGCGGCGTGGCTGAGCGCGGCGAACAGGCCGCCCCCCCCGCTCCCCCCGCCCTCCCACCACCGACCGGGCCGGACCACGGTGAGTGGAACGCGATTCACTCCCGTCATCTGGCTCGCGATCGCCGGGCTGCTCCCGGGTGTGCTGGTGGGCATGGCCTATGCGCAGGGCAGCCCGGCCTCGGGCATCGCGCTCGTGGTCCTTACGCACGCGGCGCGCTTCGCCTTCATCGGCGCGCTCCTGGGCCTGTGGCTCGCCAACTCCGAGCCGCCGGACCTCCGCTCCCTGCGCGAACTCGACAGCGCGATGACGGTTCGCGGCTGGCTGGAAGCCTGCGTACGAACAAAGTGGGGCGTGGTCATCGGCGCGGGCGTGGCGGTCGCCCTGCTCTCGCTCCACGAGATCGAGTCCACCGTGCAGGTCCAGCCGCCGGGGCTGGCCAACCTCGCGCAGTACCTTCTCGACCAGTTGCATTACCTCCGGCAGGACCAACTGGCCGCGGCAGGGGCGACCATGACCGGCCTCGGGCTCCTGGGCGCGATCTTCGGGGGTGTTCTGCTGGCGAGAGCGTCCCCGACATCGCCCCATGCTCCCGCTTCCGGGCGATCCTGATGACGCGGCGGGGCGTACCGTCTCTCATGCGGCGCACCGTGGCGCCCTGCAACGGGAGCGGACTCTACAAGGTAGTCTGAGCGTGACCAACGGCCGAAATGGTCGTTCTGGGTGGGGGAGAGCGGCCGGGCGGGATGGCCGCGCACGCCCCAACTTCGCGCGCTGGCGCTTCGCGAGGGCTGTGACGTTGGTCGCGGGCGGGGCACTGCTGTGCAGTTGCGGCGGGCCGCCACCCCCCGGCGAGCCCATCCCCGTGACAGACACATTCGGCGGGCTTGGCGACATGCCGGGGCGGTTCGGCTATCCGCGCGGCATTGACATCGCACCCGCGTCCGGCCTGCTGTGGGTCGTGGACAAAACCGGGCGCATCCAGGGTCTCAACCCCGAGACCGGACGGTGCGAGGTGCTGTGGACCATGCCCGAGCGCGACCTGGGCAAGCCGGTGGGGCTGACAGTCGCGCCCGGGCCCGATGAGACCGGCCAGTGGTGCGAGGAACTGCTGTATGTGGCCGACACGCATTACCACCGCGTGATGATCTACAAGCCGCCCGCCACCCCGGTGCAGGCGCGCGATGGCGAAGCCTCCGCCAGCAGAGCCGAACCCACACTGGTCCGCACGATCGGGAGTTACGGGACCGGGCCCGGGCAGTTCCGCTACCCCACCGATGTCGCGGTCGTTCTGGGAGCGGACCGCAAGTCCATCGACCGGATCTATGTCAGCGAGTACGGCGGGAACGACCGCGTGAACATCTTCGACGGGGCGGGCGAGTTTGTTTCGTGCTTTGGGAAGTTCGGAGCGGGCGTGGGGGAGGGCGGGCAGCCCGGCTCGCGCGCCGTCGAGTTCGACCGGCCACAGTCGATCTCGGTCGAGACCGTCGCGGGAAAGCAGGAAGTCATCGTCGTCGATGCCCACAACCACCGCGTTGGCCGCTTCACGCCCGAGGGCGAGTTGGTCGGGTGGTACGGCGGGCGCGACCGGCCCGGCGACAAGCCCGGCGAGTTCCGTTATCCTTATGGCCTCGCCTCGATGGGCGACGGCACGGTGCTGGTCTGCGAGTTCGGCAACAACCGCGTGCAGCGGATCGACCTGGCGACAGGCGAGGGGCTGGGGACCTGGGGGCGCGCGGGCCGGGGCGAGGGCGAACTCGCGGCCCCGTGGGCGGTTGGTATCCTCGGGAGGACGGCGTATGTGGTGGACTCGGGCAACAACCGGGTTCTGGCGTTCAAGGCCCCACCCCCCCGACGCAGGTGACGGCCCACGGTCACAGGAATCCAGAATCGGATGACACTCGCAGCCCTCAGCATCGGCCCCTTCCACTTCGACCAGCCGATGTGGCTGCTCCTGGTGCCCGCGTGCGGGCTGCTGGCGCTGTGGATCGGGCGGCAGACGCTGTCGGGCATGGGCACCAACGCCCGGCGGGTCGCGCTGGGCGTGCGCATCATCGTGATCCTGCTCATCGCCGCCGCCCTCGCCAGGCCCTCGTGGCGGCGTGAGTCCGACAATGTCAACGTCACCGTCATCATGGACGAGAGCGAGTCGGTGCCCAAGGCCCTCCGCCAGACGGCGGACCTGTGGCTGGAAGAGGCCCGCAAGAAGTTCCGGCCCGGCGACCTGATGGGCAAGATCACCGCCGGTCGCGAGGCGATCGTGCAGGCCCTGCCTTCACCGCCAAACGATGCCCCCGACTCGATCACGCTCGGCGGGACGGACGCGACAAATCTGTCCGAGGCCGGGCGACTGGGCATGGCCACCAAGCCCGCCGACAGCGCCAACCGCATCCTGATCATCAGCGACTTCAACGAGACCATCGGCGACCTTCGCTCGTTCGCGGATTCCGCCGCCGCGGCGGGCGTACCCATCGATGTCGTGATCCTGCCGTACAAGCACGAGAACGAGGTGATCGTTGATCGCGTGGTGGTCCCCTCGACCGCGCGGATGGGCCAGAACGTCAACATGCGGGTGCTCATCACCGCGCTGAAGCAGACCACCGGCAAGTTGACGGTGCTCATCAACGGCGAGCCGGTCGATCTCGACACGGCCAGCCCGGAACTCTACCGGCACATTGCGCTCGATCAGGGCCTCAACGCGCTGATGGTGCCGATGTCCCTGCCGCGGGCGGGGCCACAGACCTTCCGCGCCGTGTTCGAGCCGGATGACGGATCGGTCGATGCCATCAAGGAGAATAACGAGTCGCTGGCCGTCACCTTCGTGCAGAGCGAGGGGCGCGTGCTCATCATCGCGCCCGACCCCGCGGAGGTGGTGCCGATCCAGCAGGCGCTGACCGAGGCCCGCATCGCGTGCGACATCAAAACGCCGGAACAGGCCCCCGACTCGCTCATCGAGTTGCAGGCCTTCGACGGCATTATTATGGTGAACACGCCGTCGGACAAAGTTCCCATGAAACTCCAGGAGGAACTCAGGTCCTACGTCCACGACCTGGGCGGCGGGCTGATGATGGTCGGCGGGCCGGAGTCGTTCGGCGCGGGCGGGTGGATCGGCTCGCCGCTGGCCGAGGCGCTGCCCATCAAACTCGACCCGCCGCAGAAGCGGCAGATGCCGCGAGGCGCGCTGGTGCTGGTCATGCACTCCTGCGAGATGCCCCAAGGCAACTTCTGGGCCAAAGAGACCGGCCTGGCGGCGATCAACAACCTGTCGCGCCTCGATCTTGTGGGTGTGGTCGAATATTCGTACTCCCGCGGCGACACCTGGGTCCACCCGCTCAGCGAGGTCGGCAACAAGACCGCCGTCACCCGCGCCATGAACGCGCTGACCTTCGGCGACATGCAGACCTTCGACGGCGTGATCCAGAAGGCCTACGACGCGCTGAAGGCCGCCGATGCCGGCGCTCGCCACATGATCATCATGAGCGATGGCGACCCGCAACTGAGCAATCAGGGCATCCTCGCCCAGTGCCGGGCCGCGAAGATCACGATTTCCTGCGTCATGGTCTACCCGCACGAGCGCTCCGCCAACGGGCCCAGCGGCCAGAGCATGAGGAACATCTCCGACCAGACCGGCGGCAAGTTCTACCCGATCGTCGATCAGGGCCAGTTCGCCGAACTGCCGAGCATCTTCATCAAGGAAGCGCAGATCGTAAAGCGCTCGCTGATCTGGGAGGGTTCGCCCTTCACGCCCTCGGTGGTCAACGCCATCGCCGAGCCGATGCGTGGGCTGGGCGGGAGCGTCCCGGCGATCGGCGGGTATGTCGTCGCCGCGGACCGCGACGGCCTATCCATCGTCACGATCCGCGGCAAGGAGAACGACCCCATCCTCGCGCACTGGCAGTTTGGGCTGGGCAAGGCGGTGGCGTTCACATCCGATGCCGGGCAGCGCTGGGCCAAAGGTTGGCCGAGTTGGGGGAAGTACAAGGCCTTCTGGGAGGGGCACATCCGCTGGATGATGCGGCCGGGCGGCAGCGCGGACATGCGCGTGATGACCGAGGACGTGGGCGACAAAACCCGCGTGGTGATCGAGGCGCTCGACGGCAAGGGCGAGCGGCTGAACTTCGTGCGCTTCCTGTCGCGCGTTGTCGGGCCGGGCAACCAGGGCCAGCCGATCGAGTTGCGCCAGGTCGGGCCGGGCCGCTACGAGGGCGTGTTCGATTCGGACCGCTCGGGCGCATACGTCGCGAACTTCAAGTACATCGCCCCGCCGGACACGCCGGGCGGCGCCCCGCGCGAGGGGAACCTGCAGGCCGCGGTGACGCGCCCGTTCGCGGATGAGTACCGCACGCTCCAGGACAACGGGCCGCTGGGCCGGGTAGTGGCCGAGCGGACCAAGGGGCGCGTGATCGACCTTTCGACCAACCCCGCGCTGGCCGACCTGTGGCTGCGCGACAACCTGAAGATGCCCGTGGCGCTGCGCCCCATCTGGCTGCTGGTCGCGCTGCTGGCGATCGGCCTGTTCCTGGTGGATGTCGCGGTGCGGCGCGTGCGGATCGACCCGCAACTCATCGCCGCGGCCGTGCGGCGCGGGATGGGCAAGGGCAAGCAGCGGGCAAACGAGCAGATGGGCACGCTGATGGAGGCCCGCAAGCGCGCCCAGGCGGGCATGACGGCCAAGGCCACGACCGAGCAGCGCGAGGCGATCCGCATGGCGGCGCGGGCGGATGAGTCGATGGCCAGGGCCAAGTTCGAGGCCAGCGCGGCGGAACTCGCGGGCAGCCGGGAGAACCTCGCCGTGCCCACTTTCGACGTGGCGCGCACGTCCGTTGCGCAGAAAAAGACGGCGCAGACCGCCGCGGACCAGGCCGAGGGCGGGCTGGCGCGCCTGCGCAAGGCCAAGGAGCGGGCGCGGGAAGATATGGAAGAGGATGGGAAGGGGTGAGGGGTGAGTGGTGAGTGGTGATGAAGTAATCGTGTAATGATGTGATCCGATGCCTGGCGCGTGCTCCTCTGCTTTCTGCTTTCTGCTTTCTGCTTTCTGCTTTCCTTTCTCTGCTTTCTCGTCCCTGATCCCTGATCCCTTCCCCCTGAGGACTTCCCTAATGGCAACCAAATCCGACTTCATGCCCGACACACCCGAGCGCGTCAAGCAGGCGTGCGAGGCGTTCCGCACCACGTTCAAAACGCTCCAGTCGGAGATCGGCAAGATCATCGTCGGCCACCGCGAGGTGGTGGACGCGACTCTCATCGGCCTGTTCGCGGGCGGCAACGTGCTGCTCGAGGGCGTTCCCGGCCTGGGCAAGACGCTGCTGGTGCGCACGCTGGCCGACAGCCTCTCGCTCCCCTTCTCACGCATCCAGTTCACGCCCGACCTGATGCCCGCGGACGTCATCGGCACGAACATCGTGAGCGAGGACCCCGACACGGGCCGGCGCGCCTTCCAGTTCCAGCGCGGCCCGATCTTCGCCCAGATCGTCCTCGCCGATGAGATCAACCGCGCCACGCCCAAGACCCAGTCGGCCCTGCTCGAGGCCATGCAGGAGCGGAGCGTGACCGCCTCGGGCACGACCTACAAACTCGAGAAGCCGTTCTTCGTGCTCGCGACGCAGAACCCCATCGAGCAGGAGGGCACCTACCCCCTGCCCGAGGCGCAGATGGACCGGTTCATTTTCAAGATCAACGTCGGGTACTCGCAACTCGACGACCTGATGACGATCCTCGACCGCACCACCGGCACCCAGGTCCCCGACGTTCAGAAGGTTCTCGATGGCCCCTCGATCATCGCGGCCCAGCAACTCATCCGCGACTGCGTGGTCGCGCCGCATGTGAAGGAGTACGCGGCGAGGCTGGCGCTGGCGACGCAGCCGGGCGGGGAGTATGCGCCCAACATCACCGGCAAGTACGTCCGCTGCGGCTCCTCGCCCCGGGGCGCGCAGGCGCTGCTGCTGGGCGCGAAGGTGAAGGCCGTGACCGACGGGCGGTTCCATGTGAGTTACAAGGACATCCAGGACGTGTCGCTGCTGGCGCTCCGGCACCGGCTGATCCTGAACTTCGAGGCCGAGGCGGACCGCGTGAGCGCGGACGACATCGTGGGCAAGATCGTGGAAGCAACGCCGAAGGAGCCGGTCAAGGCGGTGTGAGGACGGAAGAGGGGATTGAACGCAGAGGCAAAGAGGAACTCGGAGGAGCAGAGAGAGCAGAGGGCAGCAGAGAGGACAAGACATTAGGAGACTGACGACAGAATGCTGTCACTTGCAAAGAGATCACCCAACAGTGCTGTTTCACGCTCACCTGTCTCCGCTCTTGTTCGTTGCCTCGCATCTTGTGCCACGCTTTTTCGTACTTGTTTTACTACGCATCCCCCACTCCTTTTTACGGAAACACGATTCAGATTCATAGTTCTTTCCTTTACCGCGTCTTCGTCCATCGGTACTCCCACTCGCTGTATTTCTCTGCTTCCCTCTGCTCTCTCTGCTCCTCTGAGTTCTTCCTGTCTGCGTTCAACTCCTGACCATGCTTAGAACCCCCAACATCAAACGTCCCCAGCGGCTTGACGACCTCCTCGAGCCCGCGCTCATGGCGCGGCTCGGTCAACTCGACGTTTCGAGCCGCAAGATCTTCGCGGGCAAACTCCGCGGCGAGCGCCGCTCCAAGAAGCGCGGCCAATCGGTCGAGTTCGCCGACCACCGCCCCTACGTCGAGGGCGACGACCTCCGCCACATCGACTGGAACGTCTACGGCCGCCTCGACCGCCTCTTCCTCAAACTGTTCCTCGAAGAGGAAGACCTTTCGCTCCACGTCGTCGTCGATTGCTCCACGAGCATGGACGCGGGCGAGCCCAACAAGTTTTTGTTCTGCCAGCGCCTGGCCGCGAGCCTGGCGTACATCGGTTTGGTGAACCTGAACCGCGTGGCGATCTCGGCGATCGGCGAACGGATCGACGCCGTGAGCGTCGATGGCGCGCCCACCGCACCGCCGGCAACGCCTGACGCGCCGACCGCGGCACCATCAAGCAACGGACTGGTGTCCACGCTGCGCGACCTTCGGGGTCGCCGCCGCCTCGACGACATCGCCCGCTACCTCTGCGCCATCGAGCCCATCGGCGGCACGCGCTTCACCGACGCGTGCAAGCGCATCGCCGTGGCCCGCCGCGGCAAGGGCGTGATGATCTTCCTCTCGGACTTCATGGTCAAAGAGGGCTACGAGACCGGCCTGCGCCTCCTCATCGGGCACGGGTACGACCTCTTTGCCATCCAGGTCCTCAGCCCGCAGGAAATGGAGCCCAACGTCGGGGGCGACCTCCGCCTGAAGGACATGGAGGACGGCGACACCGCCGAGGTGACCATCACCGCGCCCCTGCTCAAGAAGTACAAGCAGACCCTCAACGCCTACTGCAACCGCCTGCACGAGTTCTGCGCCCAACGCGACATCGTGCATATGACCGTCAAAAGCGACACGCCGGTGGATGTGCTGGTGCTGGATTATCTGCGACGGCGGGGGCTGTTGAAGTAGGAAGGGAACCCGGAAGAAACTCAGAGGAGCAGAGTGAGCAGAGAAGAAGCAGAGGTCGGAGTTGGGGCAGGACGGAGCCGGGTCGGTTATGAACAGCGTGTCACACAAACTAATCCCTGAGGCGTGGAACGACGTGACGCGGCAGATCATCGCCGCGGCCATCGAAGTACACTCCCACCTCGGACCCGGACTTCTTGAACGGCTCTACGAGGATGCCCTGGCCTACGAACTTCAGGAGCGTGACCTTCACGTCGATCGGCAGCGACCGATCCGGCTCCGCTACAAGGCGATCGAGATCGGCGATCTGCGGATCGACATGGTGGTTGAGGGTCTCGTCGTTCTGGAACTCAAAGCCATCGAGCGCGTAGTTGATGTCCACCGCGCCCAACTGCTGTCGTACCTGCGGTCCGCTGATCTTCCGCTCGGCCTGCTCCTCAACTTCAACGAAGTCCAGGTTCGTCACGGAGTTGCCCGGGTCATCAACCCGCACGCCTCCCTCGTTCGAGCACTGCCTGACTCTCCTTTACTTACCGCGGCCGGTTCTGCGAGTTCGGCGCTCGATTCGACTCACGACTATTGACGCCTGCCCACAGCCCAGGCTCCCCTTCCTCTCCTCTCTGATATTCCATTTCTTCTCTGCTTCCCTCTGCTCACTCTGCTCCTCTGAGTTCCTCCTGCTCCGAGTTCCTCCCGGACGATGCCCAATGATCTTCGCCACACCCATCCTCGCCGGAATCGCCGCGGCCATCGCCGTGCCGGCGCTCATCATCCTGTACTTTCTCAAACTCCGCCGGCGCGACATGGAGGTCTCCACCACGCTCCTGTGGAAGAAGGCGATCCAGGACCTCCAGGCCAACGCGCCCTTCCAGAAACTCCGCAACAACATCCTGCTCTTCCTGCAACTGCTCGTGCTCGCGGCGGTCCTCATGGCGATCGGCCAGCCGGAACTGCGCGGTGAGGGCAAGACAAACGCCCGCCACATCATCCTGATCGACAACTCCGCGAGCATGAACGCGACCGATGGCGAGCCCGTGCCATCGGGCGCGCCCGAGGGCGCAACCGGCGCGTCGCGCCTCGAGGCCGCGAAGACCCGCGCGCTCAAACTCGTCGAGGCCCTGAAGGAGCCGGGCCTGTTCGACGACAAGGGCGAGGACGCGATGGTCATCGCCTTCAACACCAGCGCGCAGGTGCTCCAGACCTTCACCACTTCCAAGAGCGACCTGAAGAACGCCATCGAGTCCATCAAGCCCTCGGACGCCCCCGGCTCGCTGGAGCGGTGCTGGGCGCTGGCCGAGGCGTACACGGGCAAGATGAAGTTCGAGGAGAACGTGGGCTTTGTCCCCGTCGGTCCCGGCGCGACGATCCACCTCATCACCGATGGCCGTCTGCCCGATGCCTTGAAGGTCCAGCGCGGCGAGACGGACTCGGTCATCTACCACCGCGTGGGCGAGGCCGACACCGCCAACGTCGGCATCACCGGCCTGCGGGCCGAGCGGGCATTCGACAACCCGCTGCGCCTGTCGATCTTCGTGGGCTTGCAATCGACCGACCGCGCCGAGCGCAGCGTCGATGTCGAACTCGTGATCGATGGCGTGGTGAGCAATGTGCGCGACGTGCTTGTCGGCGCCGCCAAGCCCAAAGAGGGCCTGCACCAGCCCGAGGAGGGCACGCTCCCCACCGCCGACCCCAAGGACTCAGGCGAGAACTGGGTGCCGGGCCTTGGCGGATTTGTCTTTCCCATCGACCGCGCCGAGGGCGGCATCGCCACCGTCCGCATCAACAGTTCGGGCGACGATGCGCTCCCCACAGACAACATCGGTTACGTTGTCATCCCTCCCGCCAAGCGGCTGTCCGTCGCGCTGGTGACCGAGGGCAGTTTGTTCATCCAGGCGGCGTTCCGCGGCATGAAACTCTCGCAGTTCGATCTCATCAAGCCCGCGGACTTCCAGAAACTCCTCGACGAGGGGAAGACCGGGCAGTACGACGTGTTCGTATTCGACCGCTGGCTGCCGGATGTGAAGGCGAATGCCGCCGCCCCAGCCGCTGTGCCCCCAACACCCGCGCCGGGCACAACGCCCGGTGTTCCCGGCACTCCGGTTGCCACGGGCCGGACGCCCGGCCTGCCCGCGGGGCGCAGCGTCGTCATCGGCATCGCGCCGCCCGCGCCCCTGGGCGTGACCGACCTGGGCATCGCCGATGAGGGCGCGATCGTGGTCGACTACCGGCGCGACCACCCCGCCATGGCGCTCTCCGCCATCGACAAGGCCAACATCATCAAGTTCCGCAAGGTCGCCATCGAGCCCGACACGCCGGTGCGTTCGCTGGCAACCTCGGACAAGGGCTTCCCGGCGGTCGTCGAGGTCTCCGACTCGAACGTCCTTGCGATCATCGTGCCGTGGGACGTGACCGAATCGGACTGGACCTTCGACCCCGGCTGGGTGCTCTTCCTCGCCGGCTCGGTGCTGTACCTGTCGGACGCCGGCGCGGGCGCATCGGGCGAGGCCGTCCGCCCCGGCGACACGCTCCGCACGCGGATCCCCATCGGCTCAAATGATGTGCGGATCACGCTCCCCGACAACGCGCGCGTGGAGGTCGAGCCCGCCAGCGACGGCTCGGTCGCCTTCGGCCCGGTCGTCAGCAACGGCATCTACACCGTCTCGTGGCTGGGCGCGGCATCGGCATCGGACTTCCAGGGGGAGGAGGGCGGCGGCAGGGTCCGCAGGCCCATCGCCGCGAACCTGACCGACCCGGGCGAATCGGACATCGGGGCCTCGACCATGCTCGCGCTGGCCAACGACCAGGTCGCGGCCAAGAGCGATGAGGAATCGGCGCTCCGCCGCAAACTCTGGCCCTACCTGCTGCTGGGCGCGCTGGCGATCATCATGCTGGAATGGTGGGTATACAACCGCAAGGTGGCGATTTGAGCAGCAATGGTGATCGCTCCGGCCGTGGCGTTTTATGGGTGAGCGGACGGCAGCGCCGACATACGGACGCGTCCCGGCTCAACGACACTAAACATGCCTTGCCAGTCGTGCGGGAGAGGAGCGAGGTGAGCACCATCGCAACCGTCCAGTCCGGACTTGGGAGTTTGATCCGGAACAGAACTACGCCGGCGGAACAATGAACGCCCCGCCGGAACACCAACTCGCCAAAGTCCTTGTCAAACGTCAGCAATACTCGCTGCTCGGCTTGTGAACGCGACAAGACCTTGTCATCCGCCGCGCCCGATTGATCTTCACACACCCATGCGACATCCAGTCCGCGATCCCGCATCCCGCGGACGGCATCGCCCGGGAAGTTCTCATCCGCCAGAAATCTCGGCATGGCGCTCACGTTGAAAGCGGGTAGACGCGCTCCGCGGACAAACGCTCGGATGCGTACGCGAGGCATGCTCGGATGTCTTCCACGGTCAACTTGGGGTAGTTGCGAAGAATGTCCGCTTCCGACCATCCCTGAGCAAGATGATCGACCAGCAACTCAACGGAGAGTCGGGTGCCCTTCACCACTGGCTTTCCAAGCAACACCTTGGGATCGAGCACGATGCGTTCTTGCCAGGACATGGGCGCGTCTCCTGCTTTCATTATACATCATCACCGGCTTCCTACCGCCACACCACCACCTCCCCCACGGGCTTCTTCTGAATATCCGGCACCACGCAGCCGGGCGCCGGGTACCCGACGGGGATCAGGAGGAACGGCCGCTCGTGCTCCGGGCGCTCCAGAATCCCGGACAGGAACTTCATGGGACTGGGCGTGTGCGTCAGCGTCACCAGCCCCGCGTGGTGCGCTGCGCACAGCAGCAGGCCCGTCGCGATGCCGATGCTCTCGCTGGCGTAGTACACCTGCCCGCCGTCATCGGTCTTCATCAACTTGAAGACGACGATCAGCCACGGGGCGATCTCCAGGAACGATTTGTCGGACGTGGTGTCGAAGGGCCTCAGGTCCGCAAGCCACTGCGCGTTGGCCTTGCGCGAATAGAACTCGCGCTCCTCGGCCTCCGCGCCCTCGCGGATGCGCTTCTTGAGCGCCGGGTCGCTGACGCACACGAACCGCCACGGCTGCTTATTGGCCCCGCTGGGGGCGGTCCCCGCCGCGAGGCAGACCCACTCGATCGTCTCTCGCGGGACCGGCCGGTCCGAGAACATCCGGACGCTGCGGCGCTGGCGGATCACCTCGTAGAACCTGCGCGCGTTGTCCTCGGGCGTCCCGCCCCCCCCAGGCTGGTACGGCACCAGCGGAATATGGGGCGCTTGGAGCGGCGATCCGCCTTGCCCATTCCCGGTCATTGGCGTGTCATCGTTCATGGTGTTTGCACGTTGGTGAGGTCGATACTGCCCATTTCTTTCGAAACTCCTTCGTTGCAGCACACGGGCGGCGGTGGGTGGTGTCTTGTTTTTAGACCGTGCGAGTTTCTCAGAACGCCCTCCCTCACGGGTCGGGTTGCTTGTTCGCCGTTCCCCCCCAGCCTATCAGGAGTACCCGCCATGTCCACCACCCACAACCGCCCCCGCCGGGCTGCCGCAATCGCCCTCATCGCCGGCTCGCTGGGCCTCGCGCTGCCCGCGCTGGGCCAGGGCACCCCCCCCGCCGCGCGTCCCGTCCCCTCCTCGACCTCTGGTGCAACGCCGCCCTCGCTTCCCACTCCCAAGGCGACCGCCAAGGAGCGGAACGCGGCCCTCGAATACGTCAAGGCGCGCGAGTTGCTCGAACTCAACAAGGAGTTCAACGAGGTGTGGCTGGCGGAGTACAAGAGCGGCCATGAGGAACCGCCCAGCGAGCGCCTGGCCATCGCTCTCGAGGACAACCAGGACCTCATCTCCCGCGTGATCGCGGCCTCGCGTGTTCCGCACTATGACATGCAGATCAGATACGAGGAGGGCTTCAACGTTCTCCTCCCGCACCTCGGGCACTGCCGGCAGTTTGCTCGGATTCTCGTGGCGGATGCGCGTCGCCTCGCCAATGCCGGTCGCAGCGATGATGCCGCCGAGCGCCTCACGGCGTGTCTCCGCATATCACGCCACCTCGTCGAGGACCGGGTGCTGATCTCCTCGCTCGTTTCCATCGCCATCGCCTCGCTGGCCAACCGTTATGTTGAAATCATGGCCGTTGATGGCGTGCTCACCGACCACGGCCGGGGCGAGTACATCAAGGCCGCCAGGGCCTTCCTCACCCGCGACCCCTTCGGCATCAAGGCATGCCTCGCTACCGAACGCAGCCTCGCGCTCAACTCGATGAAGCCGCACATCGAAGGGCGCGGCGCGCTGGCCGGCAAGAACCTCGCGGCCGAACTGAAGGAACTCCAGTTGTCCAAGGAGTTGGGTTCGCACCTCGAGCCGCTGAGCGAGGACCAACTCAACGAGCAACTCGACCTGATGAACCGGTACTACGCCGCTCTCATCAGCGCGTGGGACCTGCCGGATGCCGACACCCGTCTTGCCGAGATCGGGGTGCGCCTGGAGAAGGGTGACTTCGGCGTGCTGACCAAGGAGGTCGGCCCCGCGCTGGTCAGGTGCCGCATCAGCCAGCGGAAGGCCATCAAGGAGACCACCGACCTGATCGCGCTGCTCGAAGCCGATGCCGCGCCCCGACCCGTGCCGGAGGCCGTGGAAGCCCCCACGGGCGAATGATCCCGCCGGCTGCGCGAGGCACTCTCGCGGGTTGCCACAACCGACCGGCCGCCGGCAACGAATGGTTAGAAGAATCTGATGCACGAGGATGCCGACCATCTCCTGCTCGCGACGCGTCGCGGCGATCAGCACGCCGCGACAGCGCTCTGGCATCGCCACGCCCCTCAAATGCTTGCCTATGCGAGGACGCTCCTCGGCGCGCGGGGCACCCGTCACGATGCCGAGGACATAGTGCAGACGGTCTTCTGTCGCGTGATGGGCCTGGATGTGGTCGAAGTCGCGGCGGTGCGCGACACGGGCGCGTGGCTCGCACAGATCACCCGGCGCACGGCGCTCAACTGGCTGACGGCGAGACGAAGGGACGCGGCGAGACGCGACGCTTTGCACCGCTCTGGAGAGCGGTGCCACCAAGAGGAGCGGTGCCACCAAGAGGAGCGGTGCCACCAAGAGGAGCGGGGCCACCAAGAGGAGCGGGGCCACCAAGAGGAGCGGGGCCACCAAGAGGAACGGTGCCACCAAGAGGAGCGGGGCCACGAAGATCATGCCCTCTCGAACGCGATCGCCACACTTCCCGTGCGCCTGCGCGAGGTCGTGGTCCTGAAGCACATCGCGGGGCTGACGTTCGACCAGATCGAACTCGCTACAGGAGTGAATCGCAACACCGCCGCGGCCCGGCATCGAGCCGCGCTCACGTTCCTGCGTGCGGCACTCGAGCCCGTACCCCCCAGACTCCCCGTATCACCCGCCTGCCCGCCCCGGCACGCCAAGGATTGGTGCAACATGCCTGACCTCGATACGAACGCCGATCCTCATTGCCCGCTCGAATCACAACTCGACGCGTGGGGCAAGCGCGAGGGCTCACGCCTCGTCGAGCCCGCGCCGCGGTTTCTGAACGTTGTTCGCGCCGCGAACTTGTCGCGCCTCAGCCGTCGTTTCATCGGTGCTCTGTCGCTCGCGGCGGTGCTCGCGCTCGTCGCCCTCATTGCGCTCCGCCCTGACACTCAGTCGCCCACCCAGCGCCCGCAAGTTCCAGGTCCGGTCGCCACCCGCACAGACGGCCCCCGCGCCACGACCGCCGGTTTGGGACGCACGGCCGATGTCGAGACGGTCCTCGATCTGCTTTTCGTCCAGCCGCGATCCCCCGCTTTGCCGCCCGCGCGTCCAAGCGACGCCTACTGCGCCGGGTGCATCGATGAACTTCTTCGCATCTGATGCTCCTGGTGGGCCGGCACTCCGTGCCAGCCGTCCCAAGCGCCTTACAGCCGGCGCGTTATAAACGCGCTCATCGCCCGCCCGAGGCGCAGCACGAACAGCGTGTGCGGTATGGCTCCGATACCGCGGAGTCGCCCTTGGAGCGCATCGGTGTCCGCAGCGCCGGCGCGGGTCTTGACCTCCACGATACCTCCATCGTGGTCGCGCAGGTACGCCGCGACACGCCGCTCGTTCCAAGGCATCTGTGCCAGCACCTCGAACGACGAGACCATCGGAGTTGCGCCGGGGCCATCGGCGGTGAGCAGGCCAAGCCCCGTGCAAAAGCCCCGCAGCCCGGTCGTGCGGCAGATCACTCCGAGCAACCCGGCGCGCTCGACCGCATCATCAGCCTCAACGAGGTGCGAGCCTACCTGGCCGATAGGCGGGTCCCCGGCCTCGCCGGTGAGCGTGTGGACCCGCGTGCCAGAGACCGCCGTTGCGCGAAGCGGTTGCTCTCCCGCCAGACCGCCCCCACCACCCCCCAGCCACGCGACAGCCTGCGACATTCGCCCATCCTGGCTGATGTACTCCATCTCCAGCGGCACACGCTCTCCGATCGCGCACCGCACCTCATTGGGATCGACTCCCGGCCCGAGTTTGATTGCGCCGCCCCACTTGCCGCCGCTCGCACAGCGTTGTGACCGCTCGATCACCGTGCGCCACGCATCCGGACCGGGCGAAAGGTCTTCGAGCCGGAAGACCCTTCGCGCCCCGGAGCCCTCGATCCGGCGTGCCGGGTCGAGGTGGAACCACGGCGTGTGTGGGGAGGCTCGATCATCCTCGGCGTGCCCGACCACGGCCTGGCACCCCGCGTTTTCGCTGCACATCCACGCGCGGATCGGGTCCGCGTCCACCCCGATCACATCCAGTCCCGCACGCGTCAAGGCCATCGCATCGCCGCCGATCCCGCAGCAGAAGTCGGCGACGGTTGCGCCCGCGCCCGAGACCCGCACAAACCTTGCCGCCTTGTGATCCGCGACGGCCGCGGATGAGGCCATCTCGACGCCCGCCCGATCCGCGATCAGGGCCGATGCCGCATTCTCCCCGAACTTCGCACCCGCGCGCCTGCGCGCTTCGCCGAGTTCGATCGCCACCGCCACCAGCGCGGCCGGGAACTTCCCCCGGAACCGCTCGATCTCGGCGACACCTGACCCCGCGTACAGGCCCGAATCTCGCAGCCCGACCATTTCAGGTGAGTAAAGTCGCCTCCAGGTTTCAAGGGTGCCGATCACGAGCGAGCATACCTCCGCGGCCTTTGGTGGACCGGAACTCCGTGCCTGTTCTCCGAGACCCATCGGTTCTTGACCGCAAGCCGTCGCACCTGCCGATAGCACCCGCATGGACTTCTGTTCAAGGGCTGTCGCCGCGCTCCGGCACCTCAGTATGACTGGCGCGCTCATCGCGGGAGCGAATCTGTGTCTTGCGGGCGGGCACGCCTTCGCCCAGCCGCCCGATGGTGACGGCATCGCCCGCCCGGAGGGTGCCCGGCGCGTCACCCGGGTCTTTGATTTTGAGGAGCCGGGCAACCCTCACCCCGTGCCCGCGGGCTGGGAACGTGCCATCGACAACCCGCGCGCGGGTGTCCGCCGAGCGGGGTTCCCAGCCCACAACGAGCCAAGGTTTGATCTGGGCATCGGCGCCCCATCGCCGGGTGCCGGAGCGGAAGCGGGGCGCGGTGCATCGGTGATAATTCCGACTCAGGGCGGCAGTTCCGCCCTGCGTCTTGTTCCCGGCGAGGTCGCCGTCTTCGTCGATGCCGACTACGCGGTGACCGGACGCGTCCGGAGCGCGGGCCTGCGGCACGCGCGAGCGTTCATCACCGCCCGGTTCCTGGACAGCCGGCGCGCGACGATCCCCGGGAGCGAGGTGCGCTCCCGTCCCGCGCCGCCAGACTCCGGTGGGCTATGGACCGAACTCGCGGTCGAACTGGGGCGTGCGGTCCCCGGCGCGGCGTGGCTCCAGATTGATCTCGAACTGCTCCAGCCCGATGAGTTCTTGCCCGCCGATGCGCGTCTTGGCAAGCACGAGGTGCGGCGCGAAGATGTTTCGGGGCAGGTGTGGTTTGACGACATCACCGTGCTGCAGGTGCCGCGGGTGCGGCTTGGAACCTTCCCGCCCGGAAATATCGTCGCGGGTCCGAGCCCGGTGCAGATCGAGGCCGTCATCCACGATTTGGGCGGCGATCTGCTGACCGCCGAACTGCGCATCCGGAATCTCGAGGGCGATGCGGTCGATCGTTTCAGCGGTCCCGCCGACCCGGGGGGCAAGCCTCTCCGGTGGTCGCCGCGACTTCCGGCATTCGGCTGGTACATGGCGGAACTGGATGTTTCCGCGGGCGGCCGGGTCGTGGCGCGTTCCCGCGCGCCGATCGTGTGGCTGTCGCCGGGTTCCGCGACTCCGGCGGTGGAGCGCCGACGTTTCGGTCTGGTCATCAATCCTGCCGACCCGACGCCCGAGGGCATGATCGCCGATGTCGGCGCTCTCATTGGTTCTGGCTTTGTCGTCCTGCCCGCCTGGGACTCGACGCTCCTCTCGACCGACATTGATGCGACGGTCGGAGATCGCCGCGCCGGCATCGAGCGGTTGCTGCGAACAGGGCAGGAGATCACGCTGTGCATCCCGGGAGCACCGGCCGATGTCGCCGCGGCCCTGGCGATCGACCCCGCGGAGATGGGCGAACTTGCGCGGCTCGCGCCCGAGCGGTGGGCGATTCCTCTGAGCCGGCTGCTCGACCTCTTCGGGCAGCGACTGCTGAGGTATCAGGTCGGCCCAACGGGCACGGACTCGTGGCAATGGGACCGCGACCCGGCGAGCGCGCTGCAACTCTACCGCGACACTCTTGCCAAGGTCGTTCCCAGCCCGCTTGTCGGGGTTCCGTGGCCCGCCGGGGCGGATCTCGCCGGTCCGCTCTTTGATGGCGCGGGGCCGACGCGGGGTCGCCCCGACCTCGTCACGCTCACCGTGCCCATTGGCTTTGAGCCACGCGAGGCGATGGCCCGACTCGGCGCATCATGGGACGGGTCTCAAAGTGGCGGGAGTCAGGAACTGACCGCGGTGATCGAACTCCCCGATGGCGAGACGTTCGGGCACTTCGCCGCGGCCACCGAGCTTGCCCGGCGCGCCATCGAGTTCTGGGCCGCGTTTGATGGCGATGATCCGGAGATGAAAGCCGCGGGCCCGGTGCCCCGGCTCGCGATCGCGCAGCCCTGGGCGCTGCTACGCGGAGTGGAGGCGATGGTCTCGCCCTCGCCGGTGCTGCCAGTGCTGCGGGAGTTGATCGGGCGGCTCGACGGCAGGCGCGTGGTCGGAGAGTTCCCGGCATCGGCAGGTGTCCGATGCCTGATCCTGGCGGCCCGCCGCACCGGCGGGGAGATGAACCGTGGCGCGCTGGCCGCGTGGAACATCAGCGCACCCGATCGCGACGCGTTTGTAGATGTCACCGCGCTGGGTGCGGACCTCCGCGTGTTTGATGTCTTCGGCAACCTGCTCGCGGGCGGCGTGCAAACGGCTGAGGGCCGGTCGATTGTGAGGCTCGGCCAGACGCCTGTGTTCATCGAGGGCGCGGACCCCTACCTGGCGCTGTTCGCCGCGGGCGCGCGGATCGAGCCCGGGTTCCTGCGCGCCGTCGCGAGCGAGCATTACGCGGCGATCGTGCTGCGCAATCCCTGGCCCATCCGCCTTACCGGCCAGGTGCAGGTCAAGGACGCGGACGCGGCGGCCACTTACCGGCGGACCGACTGGACGTTCTGGCCTCAGGGCGTTGTCGAGTTCGCCGCGGGACCGGGCGAGGAGGTCCGGATCCCGCTCACCATCTCCTTCGGGGCTTCACAGATCGCCGGCATAAAAGATCTATGGCTGGTGGCGCGGGTTCAGGCCGATCGCGAGTACCCGCCCATCCGACTGCGCTCGCCGATCGAGATCGGGCTTGAGGACCTCGAATTGCAGGCCGAGGTCACGCTCTCGCCCGGTCTGGAGGGGCCCGACGCGGTGGCCTCGGCATCGGTCACGAACAAAGGGTCGCTCTCTCGCGCGGTCCGATTAGAGGCCGCGGCCTGGGGCTTCCCGACCCAGCAACTGCATGTGAGCAACCTGGCCCCCGGACAGACCGTCACGCGCCGCTTCCTCTTGAAGGGAGGCGCCGCGACTCTCAAGGGCAAACGGGTGGTAGTGAGCGTCGCCGATGATGAGGAAGCCGAACGGCTGAACAAGGCGGTTATTGTCCCCTGAGCGGTAAGCCACTCAAACCGGGAACGATCCAGCGATGGCCGACGCGTACCAAACTGCTCACAACTGGCTGGGGTGGTTGCAAGAAACCAGCCATGGGTTAGACTGTCACTCGGTCGGTCCGTCATTGACCGGTGGTCTACCGGGAAGTGGAACCATTCACGAAGCGCAACTACTTATTCAGACTGTGGTTGCGAAAGAGGAGCCTGTTCATGCGTCAAGAGACTCGCTTGCACGCCACCCTCGCGGTGGCGTTGGTTGTGGCCTCGGGCGGCATCGCCGCGGCCGGGCCGGATGTGATTGTCGGGGAACTTCCAGCCTCTCTGAACTTTGGCCTGGTCGGCACCAAGCGGGCGATGTCGGTCGCGACAACGTCCTGCAACGTCGGTAACACGCCGCTCACCTGGATCGCCAACAACAACCAGCATCCGGTGATCTCCCAGAACATCTACCGGCTCCATCAGGGCCGCTTCGCGCAGGTCGGACAGGCCTGGCTCAAGCACGGCTTCTGCGCGCTTCAGGGAACGGTCTGCTCTCCATGCACGCCCGGGGGGAGTTGCCCTGCCCTGTACCCCGGCTGCTCGGACCCGTATGACGCCGGACTCAACGGCCAGCAGAGCGGCCTTGGGCCCAAGAGCGAGGTCAATGCGTTCACCGGAGCATTCCCGTACCCGTGGATCAACAACGGCTCGGGCTCGGGCGCGGTGTTCAAGCGTCTCCAGGCCGATACCACGGTACTCGGCACGCCCGGCGCGCTGTACTTTGTGTCGAGCATGTATGTCCAGCCGGAGGATGCCGCGGGCGGCCTCGCCCTCAACAACGAGTCGTACCGGGCCTGCACGACCACGACCGCGGGCATCACCGCGCTCACCGGCATCACTCATCGCGAGAAGGCTGGCCTTCAGGCATGGAAGGACTCGGACGCGACCGTCCAGATCGTCAACTTTGACGTCCCCGGCGAGGGGAGATTCATCGTCGCGATGAAGGCGACCAGCCTGGGCGGCGGCCAGTGGCACTACGAGTACGCGGCCCAGAACTTCAACTCCGACCGCTCCGGCCAGGCCCTCCAGATTCCGATCCCCGCGGGCACTGCGATCACCAACATCGGATTCTCCGATGTCGATTATCACTCCGGTGAGCCTTATGCGCTCACGGACTGGACCAGCAACGTGACCTCGACGCAGGTCAGTTGGGCGACGCAGACGTTCGCGCAGAACAGCAACGCCAACGCCCTCCGGTGGGACACGATCTACAACTTCTGGTTCGACGCGAACGTTGCGCCGGGCGCGGGCAGCCTCACCATCAACCTCTTCAAGGCGGGCACGCCCGCGAGCGTCTCGGGCAACATTCAGGTCCCGGGCGGGGCAGGCGGCCCGGCGAACGACGCCTGCGGCAACGCCACGACCCTGAGCGCCTACGGCTCCTCCGCCTTCAACACCGCCGGCGCGACGACCGACGGCCCCACCGAGACACTCTGCAACGGCTCGGGCAGCGCGCAGGTCTATAACGACATCTGGTACACCTACACCGCGTGCGTGACAGGCTCTCACACCCTGAGCACCTGCGGCGCGAACTTCGACACCCGCATCGCGGTTTATCCCGCCGCGTGCCCCGGCGCGACCTTGAACACCGCCATCGCCTGCAACGACGACTCGGCCCTCTGCGGCACCAACAGCCTGCAGTCGAGCGTGAGCTTCAACGCGACCTCCGGCACCACCTACCGCATCCGCCTGGGCGCGTTCACGAACAACACCACCGTCGGCGGCGGTGTGGGCAGCGGCAACCTGGTTCTGGCAGGGCCGACCTGCGGACCCGCCGACGCCAACGGCAACCTGTGCGCCAACGCCGTGGTCATCAGCGGGTACGGCGCATTCCCCGTCACCACCACCGGCGCCTCGACCGACGGGCCCGCCGAAGCCGGCATCTGCAACTTCTTCAATCATCCGCAACTCGATAACGACGTGTGGCGCCGCTGGACCTCCTGCGTCGCTGGCGCCGTCACCTTCAGCACGTGCAACGCGGCCAACTTCGATACCGAGCTAGCGCTCTATGGCGGGACGTGCCCGTCGGCTACGGGTTCCGTGCTTGCCTGCAACGACGACGCCGCCGGCTGCGCCGCGAACTCCTCGAGCATGACCTTCACCGTCGCGGCCAATACCACCTACCTCATCCGAGTGGGCGGCTGGAACGGCGCGAGCGGCACCGCCACGCTCACGCTCTCCGGCCCGGCCTGCCCGCCGCCCGGACCCGCCAACAACGACTGCGCCAATCGCTCGGGCGTCGGCATCGGCAACACGGCGTACACCACCGTCGGTGCCACGACCGATGGCCCGGCGCACGTTGCGTGCGACCAGTCCGGCAGCAACCAGGTCACCAACGATGTGTGGTTCAATCACCCGTCCTCGTGCCCCGGCTCCGTCCGTATCGCGCTGTGCGATGCGAACTTCGACAGCAAACTCGCTGTCTATGACGACGCGGGCTGCACCAACTTCGATGCACGCATCCTGGCGTGCAACGACGACACGGCCGGCTGCGGCGCTACGAACCTGGGCGGGCAAGTCCGCATCGCCTCGAGCATCGGACGCAACTACACCATCCGCGTCGGCGGCTTCAACGGCGCCACCGGCTCGGGCAACATGACCATCACCTATTGCCCCGCCGACTTTGATACCGACGGCACCGTCGCCGTGCCGGACATCTTCGCCTTCCTGTCGGCATGGTTCGCCATGAGCCCCCGGTCCGACCTCGATGGCGTTGGCGGCGTCGGCGTCCCTGACATCTTCGCGTTCCTGAGTCTTTGGTTCGCGGGCGCGGGCGCCTGCGGCTGATCCCAGGCCTTTCGTCAATCCAAGGGCCGGCGCTCCGAAGCGTCGGCCCTTTTTCGTGCGCCGGCTGCGCCCGCGGGCCGGTCCGGCGGCTTCTACCGTTCCATGCTGAAACCCGGTCGGGCACTTGCCCAATGACTCCAGAGGGCAGGGGCGGGAGGTCCCGATGGGTCAGGGCGTTGCGAGCGCGTGGATGTCCGAGGAAGATGTGCCAACACCGCGGGAGAGGGCCGTTGATCCGAGCGCGACCCCGGACCAGCGGACCTATGCGCTGATCCTGCACCTCTCGCTGATCGCCTCCCACTTCATCCCGTTTGCGCTGGTGCTTGCGCCGCTCGTCATGTGGCAGATGAAGAAGGACGAGTCTCCCTTCCTCGATGACCACGGACGCGAGGTCGTGAACTTTCAACTGAGCCTGCTGCTCTACAGCCTCGGGCTGACGGTGCTGACGGCCCTCACCTGCGTGACGGTGGTGGGGTTCATCCCGCTGTACATCCTCGCGGTGGTCGGGATGGTGATGGGCGCGGTCGCCGCGCACAAGGGCGAGTACTTCAGGTACCCCGCCACCCTTCGGCTCATCTGACCCGTCACGGCTTTGTCGTTCCCGAGATCGTTGTCACGGCCGGGCCTGCCGCCGGAAGCGGCTTTGCAGCCCCATTGCGGGCCGCGCCATTCGTCCCCGGCTTCGTCGCGTGATGATCGTCGAACTCGTCACCCCGGAACAGCGAGCCCAGATACACCCGGCGCACCAGTTCGTTGTTGATCAACTCCCGCGGCGTGCCCTCGGCGAACTTCTTCCCCTCGTCGATGATGTACGCCCGGTCGCACACGCGCAATGTCTGCTGGACGTTGTGATCGGTGATCAGGCAGGCGATCCCGTTCCCGGCGAGGCGACGGATCTCGGCCTGCAACTCCTCCACGGCGATCGGATCGACGCCGGAGAAAGGCTCATCGAGGAGGATGAGTTTGGGCTCGGTGACCAGCGAGCGGGCGATCTCGAGTTTGCGGCGCTCCCCGCCGGAGCACGTCCGGGCCTGGTGCTTCGCCTTGTGCGACAGGCCGAACTGCTCCAGAAGTTCCGCCGCGCGCCGATGCCGGGCACCGCGGGCCAGCGGCAGCGTCTCGAGGATCGCGAGCAGGTTCTGCTCGCAGGTGAGACGCTGGAAAACGCTGGGCTCCTGCGAGAGATAGCCCATCCCCAGTCGCGCCCGCTGGTACATGGCGAGCGTCGAGATGTCCTTGCCGTCGAAACTCACCTTGCCCGCATCGGGGTCGATCATCCCGATCGTCATGCGGAAGGACGTGGTCTTGCCCGCGCCGTTGCGCCCGAGCAGCCCGACGATCTCGGACTTCTCGACCTGGAACGACACCCCGTTGACGACGGTGCGTCCGGCGTAGGACTTCTTGAGGTTGTGCGCCTGGAGCAGGGCCACGCCGGGAGTGTAGGGGAAGGGGAGCCGGGGAAGGGGAGCGGGGAGAAGAGACCAGGTGGGCCAGGTGCCTTTGGTGGGCCGGCACTTTGGGGACGTGCCGGTCGATGCCGTCAGCTCGCCGCGCCTGCACCATCAGTGGTCACCCGATGTGCTGAGGTTTGAGCCGGCGTGGACGGACGCATCCGGCGGCGCGGAAGTCTTGGACGGCCTTCGCGCCCGCGGACACACGCTGCGCGAACACGACGGCCCGGTGGGAGTCGTGCAACTCATTGTGCGCGACACTGTCTCTGGTGGATGGCACGCGGCGAGCGACCCTCGCAAGGGCGGGAGGCCGGCGGGGCATTGACGGCCTCCGTGGTGAGAACTTGCGCTCGACTACTCCCGCGCTGAGGCCGTGACCTGCACTCCCGTCGCCGGCCGCCGCCGCAGCGCCGGGTTGCCCAGTTGCCCGCACGCGGCCATCGTGTCGCGCCCCTTGGTCCGCCGGCGCTTGGCGTACACGCCCTGCTCACCGAGTTGCAGCATGAACCGGCCGACGGCATCCTCTGTGGGCGCGGGCCAGGGCGAGTTGTCGCGCGGGTTGTAGGGGATCACGTTGACAAGGCCGGGGAGCGCGGGCCGTCCGGCGTACTCACCCCGCCCCAGCACAAAGTCGCCCAGTTGCGCCGCGTGCTCGGGCGCATCGTTCACGCCTGGGATCAGCACATACTCAAGGCAGATCTTCGCCCCGCCATAAATCGGCCAGTTCTCGATCGCCTCGCGCAGGCGGCCCATCGGCATCGCGCGGTTGATGGGCATGATCGCCGACCGCACCTGGTCATTGGGCGCGTTGAGCGACACGGCGAGCGACAGCCGGTGCCAGCCCGGCTGGTGGACCTGCCGGGCCAGGCGCGCGATGCCGTCAACGCGCCCGACCGTCGAGACCGTGACGCGGTTGCGGGCCAGCGCGGGGCCGCGATGGTCGCCCAGAATCGCGATCACCCCGATCACGTTGTCGAGATTGTCCATCGGCTCTCCCATGCCCATGAACACGACGTTGCCGAGGTTGACGGCCTTGAAGATGTGCCTCGCGGCGAACCACTGCGCGATGATCTCGCGCACCGTCAGGTTCCGCAACAGGCCCATCTGCGCTGTCTGACAGAAGTTGCACCCCATGGCGCAGCCGACCTGCGACGACACGCACAGCGTGTGCGTGCGGATGCCGCGCTTGCCGATCATCGGGATGATGACCGACTCGGTTTCAAGTCCATCGGGCTGGCCTTCGCGCCCGGGCACCTTCAGCGTGAACTTGACGACCTTGCCCTCCGGCGAATCCGACTCCATCACGCGCCCGACCGGCGGGAGCAGGACCGGGCACAGCGGATCGTCAAGCACGCCTGCTCGATAGATGTTCGCGTAGCGTGCGAGCGCGCCGAGCCGCTTACCACTGATTCCCGCGGCAACGCACGCCGCGCCGTACTGCTCGGCGGTCAGGGAAAGCGGGTCGGGGATTCGGGAGGCCTTTGCCTCGGCGGCCGCGATAGATAATTGGGTTGGTTCCACAGGCATCAGAAAAACCACGGCCTTGGATCGAATGGGCTTGCCTTTGGAGCAATCGTAGACGATAATTGGGTCTGAACGGACCCTCGCCGAACTGTCACCCTTGGGTGGCGTGCCCGAAAGGGATAGGCGTGGGTCTCTTCATTTTTGAGGCACTGGCGGCCAGGCACGGGTTGCCAAGTGCCGCGACCCGATCAGCCTCAGATACGTTCGAGAATCGGTCGCTCCAGGCTTCAGAGACCGCGCAACCGCGCCCACGACCATGTCTGCGAGTTGGAGCATCGGGTCCGAGTGCGACGCCTGTGCCAGGACGCGCTTGATCACGTCCGATCCATCGACCCGTCGCGTCCGCTTCTTGCAGTAAGGCGACATGGTCCGACGAAACTCCCGGCTTCCGCAACTGTCAAATACCAGGATGGCCTGTTGCAGGAACGGCCGCGCTGTTTCAAGCAAGAGGTTTACCGCGAGCGAGTACAAACTCTCACCCGGCTGCGCAACAGCGCGGGCGAATGACGACTTGTCGATGACGACAGCGAGGTATCGCCAAGGAAGGGTCGCGGCACAAGCCAGGTACTCCGCCCGAAGGTGCCGATCGCACCGATTGAATCGAAACTCGCCTCGGCGGATCGAGCGCTCCGCCTTGAACGCCTCGACCCCGGCAACGCAGCGGTCCAGATCGGCAGCGGACTGCACGAGCACCGCCGCGAGGACAAAGTGTCGGGAGGTTCCTTCCTTCCGCAGGTTCATGCCCGTGTCGCCGGATTCATCGATGTAGAGTCGCATGTGCGGGATCATAACGAAGGGCGTTCGCTCGCACCGTGAGCCGCAGGACACCGACTCGCCGGGATCCTCTACACTCCCTCATGCGCCTCGCTCTCGCCCAGATCAACCCGACCGTCGGCGATATTGACGCGAATGCCGCGCTCATCGCCGCGGCGGCCGCCCTCGCCCGCGGGGCCGGTGCGGACCTCCTTGTCTGCCCGGAACTCGGCCTCTCGGGCTACCCGCCAATGGACCTCCTGTGGCAGGAGGGTTTCCTTGGCGACTGCGTGGCCGCTGCGAAAACCCTTGGCGAGCAGCACTCCGCCGGCCTGACGCTTGTGTTCGGCGTGCCGCTGGCGGTCTCCGGCGATGGCAACGACCTCTCCCGCGGCATCCACAACTCGCTCCTTGCCTATCGCGACGGCAAGATGGTCGCGTACTACGACAAGCGCCTGCTGCCGACCTACGACGTCTTTGATGAGAACCGCTATTTCGTTCCGGGCAATCGCGCCGTCGTGATCGACGTTCCCTCGCGCGACGGCCCGACGATGCGCGTGGGCTTGTCGATCTGCGAGGACCTGTGGAAGGGCGAGGATGCGGGCTTTGCCCACAGATACATGGACTGTGCCGACCCGGTGGCGGAACTGGTGGGTGCGCAGAAGGACGGCGGCACCGGCGCACAGGTCATCATCAACCCCTCCGCCAGCCCGTTCGTCCTGGGCAAGGGCAGGCGGCACCGCGACATCCTCCGGCGGCACGCGATGCGCCACGGTGTCTTCGTCGCGGGCGTCAACCAGGTCGGCGGGAACGATGAACTGATCTTCGACGGGCACGGCGCGGTGTTTGCCCCCGGCGGCGAACTGATCGGCGCAGCGCCCGGCTTCGAGGAACATCTGCTGGTCGTTGATCTTCCCGGCGACCGCTCGCCCGTCGCCGACCCCGTACTCGACACCACCGATGAAGAGTCGCTCTACCGCGCGCTGGTCCTGGGTGTGCGCGACTATTGCCGCAAGACCGGCTTTGCGTCCGCGATCATCGGCCTCTCGGGCGGGATCGACTCCGCCGTCGTCGCCGTGATCGCCGCGGCCGCGCTCGGCCCCGCCAACATCACCGGCGTTTCCATGCCGGGCCCGTACTCATCAGAAGGCTCGAAGACCGACGCGGCGGAACTGGCCGCGAGGCTCGGCATCAGGATGCTCACGGTCCCCATTGGCGCGGGCTTCGAGGCCCTGACCGCCACGCTGCGCGCCGGCAGCGGCCCGGTTACCGGCATCGCCGAAGAGAACCTCCAGTCGCGCCTGCGCGGTACAACGCTCATGGCGATCTCGAACCAGTCGGGCGCGATGGTGCTCACAACAGGCAACAAGAGTGAGTTGGCCGTGGGCTACTGCACGCTCTACGGCGACATGAACGGCGGCCTCGCCGTGCTGAGCGATGTCACCAAACTGTGGGTCTATCGCCTGGCCCGGTGGATCAACGCCAACCCACCCCCCCCAAAAAACAAACTCGGCCTCACGATCCGCGCGGCCGGCGCCACGCTCGGCCCGATCCCGCAGGCCACCATCACCAAGCCGCCCTCCGCCGAACTCCGCCCCGGCCAGACGGATGAGGCAAGCCTCGGCCCGTACGCGCAACTCGACGAGATCATCGAGCGCACGGTCGAAAAACGACAAAGCCCCGAGCGGATCGTGCGCGAGACCGGATTCGACGCCGCGGCGGTGAAAAAGATCGTCCGGCTGATCGACTTGTCGGAGTACAAGCGGAAGCAGGCGGCGATCGGGCTGAAGGTGACGGGCGTGGCGTTTGGTGCGGGGAGGCGGTTCCCCAATGCGCAGCGGTATCGACCCGAGCAGGGGCTTTAGGGCTACGCTTGCCTCCCCGGCACCCCCCCACAAGCCGGCCCCACACAGTCAGCGAAAGGAGCCTTGCGTGCACGGGTTGATTTCTCCCCACGGCGGTGTTCTGGTCGATCGGGTCGCTACGGGTTCGCGCCTCGCCGAGTTGAAGAAAG
>Ga0163152_10001434_pt1 | contig 37673 bp, 24 predicted proteins | sample OliLakLV19MP8IB2_FD_148635 | JGI IMG/M metagenome (GOLD analysis project Ga0163152, IMG submission 148635) | Freshwater microbial mat bacterial communities from Lake Vanda, McMurdo Dry Valleys, Antarctica - Oligotrophic Lake LV.19.MP8.IB-2 | ecosystem: Environmental > Aquatic > Freshwater >...
TGTCGGCGTCAGCTGCAGCAATAAGCACCTGGCGCCCCCGACAGGAATCGGACCTGTGACCTGCGGTTTAGGAAACCGTTGCTCTATCCACTGAGCTACGAGGGCGGGACCGCTTCGCACCAGCGTGCGGTGGTCGACAGGCTACAGATCAGGGTTTGGCGCTGGCATCGCTCTCGCGCCGTTCGGACGTTCGGCGAATGCGGGAGGCAAACGACGCCGCTTCATTCCGCGGAGACGTCGCCGAAACGTCACCCCAGACCGTTGACAAGGGGACCGCGGCCCTCGGCCCCTCACAATCATGCCCTAGCGTGTGACGGATTCGATGAAGGAGAACAACCCTTGACAGTTGAACCGCCCTGGCTTGAAGGAATCGTCGGTGATGATGCGCGGCAACTCATAGCGAGTCAGAACAGACTCATTCGTGTGATAGCCGGCCCGGGGGCTGGAAAGACGACCTGCCTCAAGCGAAGAACTCGCCGACTCATCGAAGGAGACGGGGTTCCTCCTGACAAGGTCTTCGCTGGAACATTTACTAGGGCAATTGCCAATGATCTACGCCGAGAGCTGAACGACGAGATCCATGTCTCCACCATTCACTCTCTCGCCTACGAGATGCTTCGAGCCAACCCAGCAGCTTGCCAAGGAATGTCGCTGAGATTTCTCCTGCACTACGAAGAAGCCTCGATGTTGTACGACATCGCGCGGAGCGTCCCACATCACAACGATCAAGAGAAGCGAGCGTCGGAGCTACGCCGCCTGCAATCGTCACGCTCGGAGCGCACCGACTACAAAGATGCTGCTTTTGCTGGAGCAGTCCGGACATGGCTTCAGCGACACGGCGGAATGCTGATCGGCGAAGTTGTCTACCTCGCACTCGTAGCGTTAGAAAGCCACGACATTCCGCCCGGAGCGTATGACCACGTGGTTGTCGATGAATACCAGGATCTGACAGCGGGAGAACAAGAATTGGTGGAGCGGGTCTGGTCCACCAACGGGTCGCTCATGGTGATGGGGGACAACGACCAGTCAATCTACTCGTTCCGATTTAATCATCCTCAGGGAATCGACGAGTTCAAGACTCGCTGGAAGTCGGAACCAGACGACCTGCAGCTCCCCGAGAACCGTCGGTGTGGTGACGCCATTCTTGTAGTGGCTAACCAAATGATGGCGGAAGCGGGAAGCCACAAGAGTCCGATGCTTCCGGCGAGTGCACGTACTGGCACCGTGACACAAGTGCAGTGGCCGACAGCTGAGTCCGAAATTGAAGGTCTGGCTGCCTACATCAAAACTCATGTCGAAGAATCGTTTCTGGTGTTGGTATCTCGCCGATTCATGGGTCACCGCCTTCGAGAAGCGATCGGAAACGATGCGGAGACGGCGTTCACGGAGGAGGTCCTTGAGCATCCCATCGCGCAAGAACGGTTTGCTCTTGCATCAGCACTTGCCGATCCGGATGATGCAGTTGCAATTCGGGCTTGGCTCGCGCTACATCGAACAAAGCGCGAACAGGCGGTGAACAGAAACGCGGTCGCTTACGGCAGCCTCCCAACCAGCACGAAGGGATTCGCCTTAGTACGCGCGATCGCCGATGGAACTATCGCGCCGAAAGGAGCAGGGGTTACGAATCTCAAAGCTCGAAGCACTGCCCTCGTCGCCGCGTTGAAGACGACAGCTCGCCTCACATTGTCGGGGCAGATCGAGCTTCTCTTCGATCCAGATCTAGCGACTACCGAACTTGATGTAGAGCGGCGTGCACGCGTTCGCGCGAATCTCTTCGCCCTACACAGTGCTGCTACCCAGATCGCCACAGAGCTTGCGAAGCCGACACTTCATCGCGTCATGGACACCCTTCGGTATCGCATCGCAACTCGTGCTCCACTCCTGACGGATGCAGAGGAAACCGCGCCGCGAGTACGAATCATGACCCTTCACTCTGCAAAGGGGCTGGAGGCTGACAACGTGATACTCGCGGGCGTTGTCGACCAACTGATGCCCGGGCGAACCAAAGACGATGAGAAGATCGCGGAACAACGACGGCTGTTCTACGTTGCAGTCACCAGAGCGAAGGACAATCTTGTGATCTCCTGGCCGCGGAAGATTCGTTACGACGACGCCATGCAAAACGCTGTTCGAATTGATGACGTCCGCAACACGGGAGGAATCCAATTCGCTATTTGCTCTCGCTCAAGGCTGCTGCCGCAAGGACTAGGTGCCCCGAAATCCGGCGACGAATGGCTCAACGAGCAGAAATAAGCGAACCGACAGCTCGTCGTTTGGTCGTCCGACACATGGAAGGCGTGGAATTATCTGACTCGGTTGCCCATCTCGAACGCATTGAAACGGACCTGCGTTGTGCCCGACTCCACGCCGCAAGTATCTGACGCCCGTTGAGCGCGCCCCCAATTAGCTTGATTCAAACGCGATATCTCGTGCGTTGAAGAAGTCCTTGAAAGCCACCGTGCGCCACGTGTCCGCCCCCGCAGCGACGTCAACGCGAGTAATGGAGCAATCTGAGGTTGAGGCCACCCTCGCACCCGTGTAGGCGAGGCGCGGTGTGCTGTTCCCCAACACAAGGGCAACATTGCTGCGGGTGACTATCTCGGACCAGTGATCAGGATCCGGAAGACGGCGACCGTTTGTTGTGACGACCGCAATTGGACTCTCAGACCACGCATCCATGACTGACAGGAACTCGGGATTAACGCTGCCGTGGTGCGGTACCTTGACGAACCCGATGCCAGCTGGGGACTTCTGACCCTCGCGGTCCGTCAGCAGTGCGCCCCAGCCCCACAACTTTGAGTCATCCATGTCCGCACTGAGAAGTGCGCCATGTGCTCCCGCCTGTAGCCACAGCACGATGCTCGTCAAGTTCGCGTTGGTTCCCGTGAGTTGAACGTGCTGGGTCGGAGCAAGGTGGTCATCGTCCAGAACATGTTCAAACAGCCCGCCCAGTGGTGAGATCGCTGTGATGCTGCAAGCGGCTCCTGCACCGACGACGATTAATGTTCCAGGTCCATGTGCTGGGAGCGCCAGATTTCCTGGGGGATGGCGGGCTTTGACTCGCCTCCACGCGTGTACGACCTTCTCTATGCCAACCAGGCGTTCGCCGCTTCGTTCCGACTTGGCGATTGCGAGCAGCGCTTGCTCTGCCCGATCCCCGAGGTGCGAGACCCCGGGAAGGTACAACCTCGCTGCGACGCACCGCGCTGCCAGGGTATCGATTCCCACGAAGTGATCAGAATGAAGGTGAGTGAGCACGACCGAGGAGACGTTCGACTCCGGCCGGAAGTCGGGAAACCTACTCAGGTACTGGAGGGCGACGGGAGTGCACGACCTGCGGTTGAGCTGAAGTTCGTACGAGTCGATTACCACCCATTGACCGCCGCCGACATGAACGACTACGCACTCGCCTACACCTCGACCGAAGACAGAGATCTCGATCTCCGTCGCCGCCGGCGACTCATCCCACCACGCCATCTACAGGATGTCGAGAAGTTCGTCGTCGCTGAGGCGTGGTCCGATCCGACGAACTGAAGCTTGGTGAGTCGGCTCCTCGTCGGTGGAGTCGATCGGTTCGTACTCGACCCACTGAATGACGTCACGTGGAGCCAGGATTTCGCGATCGCTGACCCCCATCAAGCTAAGTCGAATGTCCACGACGTCCGTGACTCGATCCACCCGACCGGCAACGGTGGCGGTAAGCCAGCCGCCTTCCCGATCGACAGCAACAACTTCGCCAATCCAGAGTTGGATGAGGCGGCCTTTGACCGGCGATTGTTGCGTCCGCTTACGCAGCTTTCGATGCCACTGCTTGAAAGTCTCGAACTGGGTCCCGCAACCTTGGAGTTCGTTCCAAGTCAAGTTCGGGAGCGCGAGACCCGTGCGCGTAACCCTGTCGAGCCGTTCGAACGCCACGTTGGCATCAAGAAGGCCAAGTAACGAGTATTCGGCCTCAACCAGATGAGCATTCTCGCCAGTTCGGTACACGCGATACACAGCGTCCCCACCTGTCTCCGTGACAGTTACAGGTACAGCCACTCCAAGGTCGTTACCGATATCAAGAGCGAGCGACGCAACCATTCTTATCCACTCAGGGTCACCCGCATCCCCTGCAAGCAACTGTGCTAGTTCATCCAGAGTAAGTCCGTGCTCAAGAACGCGGGGGCCGATTGAAGTTACGTCGCGTCCTCGGACATAGTCAACGAGATCCTGCCAACCAAGCCGCCTGAGCGAATCCTCTTGTTCCTTTTCGGGATACCTGGCAATCGCATGAAAAAGGTGCAGCAGCGGTTGCGCCCACACCTGATCGAGCTTGAATGGTTCACCTGGTTCGGGCTTGACTACCGGCGCAAGAAGTTCGGCCATCTCCATTGAAAGAGCCGCACGCTCAACATCAGGATCGTGTCGAAGAGTATCGGTAGGAACGATGATTACTCGCTCTCGCAGCGCCTCGAGAATGGCCGGAGCGTGCTCAAGATCACCTGACGAGTTGTAATGATCAAGGGCGTAGCCGAATGAACGAGCCACGCTGGGGTAATATTCCGGACCAAAGTACGCCTCCAACGGTTCGGTCTGGATCTTCGCAATCGTCAGCGCCTCTGGGCGAATTTCCTGCTCCAGCTCACTCCAGAACTCCGACAAGAGACACGTGGACAGGTACATCTGTACCAGCCGATGCTGAGCCGCTGGAAGCCATCTATCCCAGTTGAGCGTCGGTGCCCTATGAGGTGTAATCGCTTGAGCAATAGAATTAATCGTGCCGGGAACACGATCGATCAAAGCAGGGACTGGCACGGCGATCGGAACGATCCGAAAGTCGACTTCGTCGTCTGTGGCCGAAGAGACGAAGACACGAATCTTCATGAGGCCAGAAAGCACCCCGGCAGCCGGGACTACTCGGCGCAGAAAGCGCTCCCTTACCTCAGGAGAAGGAAAGAACGTCACAGAGAAGGAATCGTCGCTGAACTCCTTGACGGAGAGCTGGCAGGCCGTCCACTTCCGAGTCGAGAGCAGGCGGTCAAATCCAAGACGAGACGTTCGAAATGTTTTTGATACGGGAAAGTCAGTAAAATATGGAATCTGAGCCATGTACAGGCATTGAGCAAGATCGCGCGAGAACTCATGAACCTCGTCGGTTGACCGCCAAAGGGCGGCCGCCTCCGGTCTACCAAGTCCAAATTTTTCGGTCACCACTGGCGAGTGGCGTTCGCTGTCGACGCAAGCAACGAGAACGGAAACCCGCGACGGGTACGCGAGATCGTCGCCAACAAGGCCAACAAGTTCGACAAAGCGCTTGAGCAGGGTCGAGCCAAGGACGAGGGTGTCATCGACTAACACCGCGTGTCGGCCGACGAACCCAGTAGTTCTAGTGTCAAACAGGCGATCAGAGACCACGTCACACCATGTGAATCGCGGGATCATTCTTGTTTGTACGAGCATCTCGTACACGCATGCCGCCCGTCGTGACACGAGAACCAGCATTGAATTCGGCACCGCTTTGGTGAGGTCCTCAGCCTGTTGAAATGTAGCTAGCAATGCACTCGCTAGTTCTCGGTCGCGCACGTAGGAGAGCGCGGAATGAGGGAAAGTGGTGTCCGGGTGTGTCATGTTCACAGCGGCCGGAGGAGCGTACCGAAAGGCCGATCCGTGATCCTAGCGGCCGCTGAACCGAGTCCTGGCAGGGGATAACACGCTTTAAAGGCTCCCATGCGAAACCAGGCTACGCGCCACTCTCTCACCAATCCGGGATACCGCGGGGTGGTGTCGACCAGATCGAACATCGCGCCACTCGGGAGCGGTTTGCTCCACAACTTGCGGTGGTAGCGGCGCAACGTTGCGCTGAACAAGTCAGGATCCTTGCCCCCGGCGTCGGTTCGAAAGTCGTACGAGGTATCGATCCGGCCCATCAGCCCCTCGCCGACCGCACGGCCGTCGCAGCAACTTGCGCTGGCAACGGTCGTATGCCGGACGCAAGCAGCGCATTCTCGGTGTGATCCAGCAACGGGCTGGGCGGCACGAACACGACGATGCCGTCTCGCCCACGCGTCAACAAGACCCGATATGCGTTCCTTCGGATCTGCTCGGGGTTCTCCAACTTGTACTGCGTCCGTACCTCGCGGATCTGCCATTCGCGCCCGGTCCACATCATGTCGCTCCCCCAGCACACGATCGGCAGATCGAGCTCGAGTCCCTGGCAGCCGAATTCGGTGACGACATCCTTCAGTTCGCAACACGACTGCGGGTGCCCCAACGGCTCATTGTACCAGCGCGCCAATTTCACTTTCTTCGTCGCCGGCCACGATGAGTCGACGCCGAACTTCGGGAGGAAGTTCGCGGATCTGGCCGAGGCAATCAGCCCATACCGCGCCTCGGGCTGGTCCTGATATCGGCTCCATGCATACGACCGAGCGTCGTCGAGGTCGCGAGTGAGGTACAGGTTGAAACCCGCAGCCCTCACCTTTTCCGCTTGCCGAGCGGCCTCGGCTAAGCGGCCATCGAGCAGGAGTGCAACCCAGTCGTGTAGGTGATCGGCCATACGCGACCGAAGGCTGATTGTTAGGTCCAACTCATCATGAGCAACCGTCTCAACCTCGGTGAACACCGGCGCAAGGCGTTTCGGGCAATGCACCTGCCAACGCTGGCGACCGCGACTCGGCCGGACTGCGTCGTGCCACTGTTCGATACCCGCTTCCTCGCCCGAATGGATTTCCTGGCCGTCGCCGACCAGACCAACCAGGGCCGCCCAATCCGGAAGTCGCTCACCGACGTCGATCAAGAGATCGGGCTCGCTGCGCCTGACGCCCTTCTTGGCATGCATGTAGCCGGCGTCCCACGCACGTTGCGCTTCGTCGAACACGATTACGTGTTCGTTGGGCACCTTCGCTGATCGACCGTAAGTGGTGATGAACTGGTGCAGGTCGCGAACGAAGACTTTGCTCTTCAGCGCGTCGCGTAAAACCTCGACCAACGGACCGTTGCCCGACAGGAACGTCGCCGCAGACATCTTGTTCACTCGCTCGTACACGAGCGAGAGCCCGGCAAGCGTTTTGCCGGAACCGGGCACACCGGCCACGAACGCCAAGACCCGGTTACCGTCGCGCGCTGCCTCCTCGGTCAGCCGACCGAGTAACTCCACCGCTTGCGGAACGCTCGAGGAGAGGGCGCGGCGAACGGCCGGCAACGGCTCGTTCTGAAAGATGCGTCGCGCTGCGGCGATGAGCATGGGCAATGGCGCGTACACAGAGTCGAGCCAGCCAGCCAAGTCGATCGCACCCGGCGCACAGTGGTCGACCAACAGCTTGGTGATACCTGCCGGATCGGTCACGTAGACGTTGTCATCTTTCTCGACGCCTTCACCGGTGGTCAGCACGAGCACTGGCGTCGCCCGAATCCCGTGCGTAGCGGCGTGGTATTCGGAAAGGTCGCGCGCGTAGGCCTCCACCTGATCAAGCGACGACCGAGTTGCAAGTGGCGCTTGCTTGAACTCCAGAACCAATACGGCACGACCGGCAAGTAGCACTACATCCGGTCGGCGGCCACCTTCAAGCGGCAGTTCGTATTCGAACGCGACACCCCACTCGCGCGCCCGTGGTTCTGCGATACAGACGTCGCGCAATGACGCGCGCATGACCTCACCCTCCTCTTTCCATGCGGCGCTCTGCGACCCGGAAGGAGCCTGGTTGTTGAGGTCTCGATGGTGCTCCGTGAGCGCCTCAAGCCAAACGTCGGCCGGAGTCTCGAGGAATGCTTCCGTCGTGCCAGCCCAGCCCCATTGCCGACGCTCAGCGATTGCCATCGTTATTGCAACAGGATCGACGGAAAGGCGTTGACGGCTACCAGTGGCCCGTCGCCCAACGACCCGCGAGTGCGTAGTTGCTTGCCCGGCGGCGCCTCGACCGTCACCCACTGACTCCCTCCGGCGGCCAGATCGATGACCGAGCCGAGCTGCGTCAGGTTCAGCCCGCAGATCACATGCTGACCACAAACAAGCGCGACGAAGGTCTTGTTTGGATCGGCTACGTGCTGACTGAGCAGCTGTCTGTCACTGGCACCGAATGTGAATTGATATTTGCCGTCCGCACGCGGGCCAGCGGCGTGCTTGATGAGGACCCTGCGATCGTGGTTGATGACATACAGGCCGTACTTGTCGGGATCGCGGTTGAGCGCCGTGAAGCTTGTGGACTCCACGATTTGTGTCAAAGCGGCCCCGTGATACAGGTCTTGCTCTTGAATCTTCATCGCCCGTCCTTCGCCGTCTGAGCGCTAAGCATTGCACGGAATGCGACACGAAAATTTCATTGGAACAGTTGCTCGCGGCGGCGGGCGACTCCATGACACCCATGCGCTAACTTCGCCTCCGCATGAGTGAATCGGAACCGGGCGTCGCAAACCTTCAAAACCCGGTCATCAACAAACCGTACGACCCTCCCGCGTGCCACTTTGAGGTGGGGTCCAACGGCACACCCACCGGCGTCATCCTCCCCGGCCGTCGCCCCAGCGAATCGTTCATCCCCGTCCCGATGTCGCGCAAGGGCGCGAAGGCACAGACCATGTTCGACTTCACCGATGGCGAACGGCGCGAGAAGAACTCGCTCATCAACGACATCCGGGATGAAGTCGATCTGTGGCGGGCACGCAACTACACCGGTGCTACCGCGATCAGCCGCAAGCTCATGCTGTATTGGGCGGATGCCGAACGCGAGAACCGTGTCTTGTATTGCCAGCGAGAAGCCGCCGAGACCGTGATCTATCTGGCCGAAGCTTCTGGCCGCCAGACCAGAGCGGACTACCGCACTGTGCTCGACCCAATCAATGCGGAACACAACAGCGGACTGCCTCGTGTCGCCTTGAAAATGGCCACCGGCGCTGGCAAGACGGTCGTGATGGCCATGCTCATCGCCTGGCAGACCATCAACAAGGTGCACTCTCCGCAAGATGCCCGCTACGCGAAGCGCTTCCTCGTGGTGACGCCGGGCATCACAATCCGTGATCGACTGCGGGTGCTACTCCCCAGCGACCCGGGCAACTACTACCGCATGCGCGAACTCGTGCCCGGCGACCTATGGGGAAGCCTTCAGGAAGCGCACGTGCTGATCACCAACTATCACCAGTTTCTCAAACGCGACCGAAAGGAGATCCGGGGCGTCGCCGCCAACACGCGCAAGATCCTCACTCACGGCAAGAAGGTCGATCCGTTCGAAGAGAATGACAACGAGATGGTGGCTCGTGTACTACGCGACTTCATGGGCCGAGGCAAGGGCGAGATCGTCGTGTTCAACGACGAGGCACACCACTGTTACCAGAACAAACCCCTGGGCGACACCGATGAGCCGCTCGACGCGGAAGCTAAGGAACGCAACCAAGACGCGCGCGTCTGGTTTAAGGGCCTGCAAGCGGTGAAGAAGAAGGTCGGTATCAAAACCATTTACGACCTCTCCGCAACGCCCTTCTACCTCGCTGGCTCGGGCCACCAGGAGGGCTACATCTTCCCGTGGGTGGTCAGCGACTTTTCGCTAATGGACGCGATCGAGAGCGGCATCGTGAAAGTGCCCCGCTTGCCGGTCGACGACGATGCGAAGGCCGATGCGCTTGTCTTTCGCGACCTGTGGGGCCAGGTGGGCACGATGCTGCCCAAGAAGAAGAGCAAGTCGCTGCAGGCCGATAGCAGCGAGTGGAACATCCCAGCGGTGCTCGAGGGTGCGCTGCGCAGCTTGTACCGCAGCTACCAGAAGTCCTACCAGCACTGGGAGACCCACTTGAAGGGTGGCGGCTACGAAACACCGCCGGTGTTCATCGTGGTGTGTCCCAACACACTCGTCTCCAAGTTGGTGTTCGACTGGATCGGCGGCTTCGACATCGAGCAACCCGACGGCACAGTGCGCCCCCGCCCGGGCCACCTCGATCTTTTGTCCAACGTGGATGATGGCGAATGGCTGCGCAAACCACCCACGGTCCTTATCGACTCTGCCCAATTAGAAAGCGGTCAAGCGATAAAGGACGACTTCAGAGCGGCGATGAGCCACGAGATCGAGGCTTTCAAGTCCGAGTTGCGCGCGCGCAACGCGGCGGTCGATCTCGACAACCTCACCGACGAGTATCTACTGCGCGAAGTGATGAACACCGTCGGAAAGCCCGGCACGTTGGGCGAAGGCGTGCGCTGCGTTGTCAGCGTCAGCATGCTCACCGAGGGCTGGGACGCCAACACCGTGTCGCACATCCTCGGTGTGCGCGCCTTCGGCAGCCGCCTGCTGTGCGAGCAAGTGGTGGGCCGTGCGTTGCGGCGCCGCAACTACACGGTCAACGACGACGGCATGTTCGACCCCGAGTACGCCGAGGTGTACGGCGTGCCATTCGACTTCATCCCCAGCGACAAGGTCGTGCCCAACCCGGCGCCGAAGATGCCGAGCGTGCATGTGCACGCCGTGGCCGATCGTTGGCAGTTGAAGATCAGTTACCCCCGCCTCATCGGCTATCGAATTGAGTTGATCGACGAGCCGCTGTTTCCCGCGTTCACCTCCGAGTCGAACCTCGTACTCAATGCCGACCAGGCACCTACGTGGGTGCAGGTGCAGGGCCTAGCCGGCAAGGCCGACGAGATCACAGCCGACGACATGCGCGAGGCACGCCCCCAGCAGGTGGCCTACAAGTTGGCCGAGGGCCTGATGCCGCGCATGTTCAATAGCGAAGCCGGCGATCGCCGCGATTGGTATTTCCCGCAAGTGTTGGAGATCTGCAAACAGTGGTTGAAGGAGTGCCTCACGCTGCCGACTGACATGCCCGTTGGGGTGCTGTTACTCAGCCAGTACCGCCAGCAGGCGATCGACAAGGTCGCTGCATCGATCGTGCATCAGTTCGGAAACCAGCGCCAGATTCTGCGCCCGCGCCTCGATGTGTTCTACCCAGAGGCCAGCACCGACACGGTCGATTTCCCGACGCGCAAGAAGGTGTACGAATCCACCAAGAGCCCGGTGAACTTTGTCGTGCTCGATGGTTTGGGCGGCAACACGTGGGAGCAAGCCACCGCCGAGTTCCTCGAGCATCACCCGCGTGTCGCCAGCTACGTAAAGAACGATCACCTCGACTTCACAATCCCCTACGTCTACGAAGGCGTCGGCCTCGGCTACGTGCCCGACTTCCTGGTGCGTCTGATACCCGAAGGAGAAGGCGCACCCACACGAACGCTGATCGTCGAGGTCAGCGGCGGGATGAAGGATCAGGCGAAGCGGCAGATCAAAGCCGAGACCGCGCGCGACAGCTGGTGCGTAGCAGTGAACAACCACAGCGGATACGGCACGTGGGGGTTCGTCGAGGTCGACCACATCGACAAGGTCGCCCCAGTGCTGAGCGCGGCGATCGACGACCTATATGCCGACGGTGTCACGACCGGCGGCTCAGAGCTTTAGGAGGATGACATGACGGAAATGGAGCTGGCAGGAGCCGACGGCAGCGACCGCGGAAAGCTAGAGCGGGCTGCGGAGCAGATTCGCAAGACGTTGCTCGCCTTCGTAGAAGAAGGCGTCGGACCTATCACCGGATCGCTCTCGTACGCCGAAGACAGAAAGGCTCGCGTTGGCGACGTTGAGAAGGCCATAACACGAATCACCCGTGAAACTCAGGTTGCGACCGGCACCAGTGGCTTCGTGACTGGGCTCGGCGGGCTCGTCACGATGCCAATTACCATCCCCGCGGCGTTCGCTGGCGCCGCGCTGATGAACGCGCGAATGGTCGGATCCATCGCCCACCTTCGTAACTACGACCTCAAGGATCCTTTCGTGCAGCATTTGCTATTGCTGGTAGTGGCGGGTCAATCGGCAAACACGGCCATGCGCGAGGTCGGCGTAAAGGTGACCACGAAACTCGCGACGAAGGCCATTGCTGACATTTCGATCGACACAATTCGAGCGATTAACAAAAAGCTGGGGATCCAGCTACTCGCGAAGTACGGCACCCAGCGATCTGCTATCACCCTCGCCAAGGCAGTCCCGATAATTGGTGGCGTGGTGGGTGGCGCCGTCGATGCGACCTTTACCAAGGCAGTCTCGGTTGCAGCCAAGAAGGCGTTCGCAGCAGACGACAAGTGATGAACAGACTCGACCTATATCCGAGCAGGAGCAATCAATGACTGTCGACAAGGGGTGCCACTAGTGGCCGCAGCCAAGAAGAGGTCTACAGGCCCCACGCCCGTTGAGGCGACGGTGCACCGCGACAAGCGCACAAACATCCCCACCGCCGACAACCAAGAATTCGTCGGCCCCGAAGTGGAGGCCGCCGTCAAGTTGCGGTGGGACCGCGACCCCAGCCTCGACCCGCAGTTGGTGTGGAAGGGCAAGGACGCCGACGCCGACGAGTTGGTGGCCGATGCGCCGCCCATTTTCATCCAAGAGAAGATCGACCCGCGCGTGCTCGTTGAGAACCTGCGCAGCACGGCCAAGCGCGCGGAGATGGAACCCGAGCTGACGCTGTTCGAAAGCTTCGACGGCCTGAGCTCGCTCGACCAGGTGGAGTTCTACCGTCACGACGCCAACTGGAGTAACCGCATGATCCTGGGCGACAGCCTGCAGGTCATGGGCTCACTCGCCGAGCGTGAGGGCCTGCGCGGCAAGGTGCAGATGATCTACATCGACCCGCCATACGGCATCAAGTTCGGCAGCAACTGGCAGGTCAGCACCCGCAAGCGCGACGTGAAGGACGGCAAGTACGAGGACGCCACCTTCGAGGTGGAACAGATCAAGGCGTTCCGCGACACCTGGGAACTCGGCATCCACAGCTACCTCACCTACCTGCGCGATCGCCTGATGGTGGCGAGAGACCTGCTGACAGAGAGCGGCAGCGTGTTTGTCCAAATCGGCGACGAGAACGTCCACCTCGTACGTGCGCTGATGGACGAGGTGTTTGGTAGCGAGAACTTCCGAAGCCAGATCGCGTACCGCACTTCAGTAGGCCTGGGTTCAGTCGGCCTTGACTCCGTTGCGAACTACATCCTCTGGTTCTCCAAGACCGAAGCACCGAAGGTGCGGCCCATATTCACACAGACTCGTCCGGGCGAAGCGGGTGCGTCCCGCTACACGCGCGTTGAGTTGCGGGATGGATCCGTTCGACGAGCAACGGACGACGAACTGGCTGATCCCTCATCGCTGCCAGCCGGCGCCCACCTATTCCGAGACCAAGGACTTACGTCCCGAACTGGCTCAGCGACCACCATGTTCAGTGTTGAGTTCCAGGGTCGGAAGTACTCCCCGACGACTGGCGGATGGCGTACGGGACAGGCCGGTATGGTGAAGGTGATTCACGCGGATCGACTGCTGGCGACCGGCAACACCCTCAGCTTCAAGAAATTCTACGACGACTTCACTGCGGTGTCCGTAACCAACTTCTGGGATGACGTGTCCGGGGGGATCACCAGCCGACTTGATCCGAAGATCTACGTAGTGCAGACGTCCACACGAATCATTGAGCGCTGCATGCTCATGTGTACCGATCCGGGCGATCTCGTGCTCGACCCAACTTGTGGCTCTGGCACGACCTCGTACGTCGCCGAGCAGTGGGGGCGGCGGTGGATCACGTGCGACACTTCCCGCGTCGCGCTCGCGCTCGCTCGTCAGCGGTTGATGGCGTCGAAGTTTCCCTACTATCTGCTCGCCGACTCGCCGGAGGGGCGGACGAAGGAACAGAAGCTCACCGGAACGCCGCTGGCGATCAACGACAGCCGTGGCGACATCCGTCTGGGCTTCGTATACGAGCGAGTGCAACACATCACGCTGAAGTCGATCGCCAACAACCCCGACATCCGTGAGGGCATGAGCCGCGACAAGATTGACGCAGCGATCAAGCGGCACGCCGACTTCGAAATGCTGTACGACAAGCCCTACGAAGACAAGGGCAAGGTGCGTGTCAGCGGGCCGTTCACCGTCGAGAGCCTGTCGCCACATCGCTCAATCGCGTTCACCGGACAGGCGCCCGAGGCGGCCGCTGCTCGCAGCGAGTCGACCGCGGTCGAGCAGTCCGACTCCGACTTCGAGGCGATGATCCTCGACAACCTGCGCAAGGCCGGCATCCAGAACGGGCGCCGCAACGAGCGGTTGGAATTCACTTCGATTGACGACTACCAGGGCATGTTCGTGCACGCGGTCGGCGAGCAGAAGGTTGCCGAGGGCGATGGTCGCCGCATCGGCATCGTGGTCGGCCCGCAATACGGCACCGTCGGCCCGCGCACGATCATGGATGCTGCCCGCGAAGCGGTGAAGACGCACAAGACCGAGCAGCCCATCGACCTACTGGCGGTGTTGGCCTTCGCCTTCGACCCGCAGGCCCTCGGCAGCGCGGCCGCCGATGGTGTGAGCTATGAGGCGAGCGACTCCGGTTTCGCCGACGTGCAAGCCGAGCGCAAGCTCGGCAAGCTGCCGGTGTTGCTGGTGCGCATGAACAACGACCTGGTGATGGGCGACGATCTGAAGAAGACCGGGAAGGGCAACCTGTTCACGGTCTTCGGCGAACCCGACATCGACGTGAAGGTGAAGGGCGACAAGGTGATCGTGGCGGTGAAGGGGGTCGATGTGTACGACCCCAGCACCGGCATCGTGCGCAGCCAGCAGACCGATCAGATCGCGCTGTGGATGATCGACACCAACTACAACGACGAGAGCTTCTTCGTGCGCCACTGCTACTTCACCGGCGGCAACGACCCGTACCAAAGGCTGAAGAGGGCGCTCAAGGCCGAAATCGACGAAGACGCCTGGAACACCCTTTGCGAAACCACCAGCCGCCCCTTCGCCAAACCCGACACCGGCAAGATCGCCGTAAAGGTCATCAACAACTACGGCGACGAAGTGCTCAAAGTCTTCGAGGTGTAGCCACATCGATGGCAAGTGAACTCCCTTCGCTCAGTCGCGAGACTGACCACCTTTCAACACTTCGACGCCAGCTTGCAGAGCTGACCGGCACGCCCTCGTTCGTCAACGAACTTCGGCAAATTGCCGACGAGGCGGACGCAAGCACATGCCGCTTTTCCGTCGGCAAGCACGGCCTCCGGGTATGGAACGACGCGACTGGGCATCGCGCCACTGTCGTCGAAGGGCCGTGACACGGCCCGGGAACCAGAACTTCCGCCTGGGATCAGTCCGGCCCGGTGATGGGAGATGGGGATTCCGCAATCCGCTGCTCTTGCACGGTCAGGATAAATTGCTACCGCATACGATTGGGGCGGGAGCGCGAAGGGGGTCGGGCATGTGCGAATCAGGGACAAGCATGGCCTTCTGCCTGAACCGTCATCGCGCGTGCCCTGACCGCCCGGCTCGGTCGTCAGCATGACGCGGGAACTCCTTGACGCACTACTGTCGGCGACCGAACCCACCGACACTGCGTGGGCGCGCCTCGATCAACTCGTACGCCGCGCAGTCGATGCCATCGGACGCTCCGGCAATCCGCCATCGGCGGACGGACAACGTTGGACCGCTTCCAACCTGGCCGACCTCGGGCAAGAATTCTGGGCGTCAGGGAGCGCCGACAAGGTGGTCCTTGCGGCCAAGGACGACCGACACCTCCGAGCACTCGTCAACACCGAGGTGCGCCACGTTGCCATCGGCGCGCTACGCAAGAGCGGGCGAGCGGCCCTGCGGGATCGCCTCGTCGATGTGCTCACCAAGGGCGACTTCGTGAAGGACGGGGCCTACTGGCGGCTGCCGGCGCAAGCGTCGGACATCACGTACCAAGGCTCACGCCGCGACCTGCTCGAGGCGGCGTTCGGGGTGCCAGTCGACCGGCTTTACGTCAAGGAGACATCGAAGCGGGAGACCTCGTTCGCCTCGCGGGAGCAGTTCGAGTCCATGCTTCGGGCCGTCCTCGAACGCGCCAGCGCACCCGTGTCGCTGGTCGAGCTCAAGGAAGTCGCCCAGCGTTGGTTGAATCTGCATCCGCCGTATTCAGGCGTCTCGATCGACGACGACTTCGCTTCGAACGACGAGCCCGTCGGGGTTTCCGCGGAGGCGGCCGAGTACGTCGATCGGATCTGGGAGCGCATCGGGGACGACGGATGCGAGCTGCTGCTGTTCATGGATCCGAAGAAGAACACGTCACGCGACACGGCCGAAGTGGTCGGGTACGGGCACGACAAGGTCTCTCGCGTCATCAAGGCGACGAAGGAGATTCTGCGTGAAGAGCTGCAGGATCTTTCACGTGATGAGCAGGCGGCGATTCTGCGCTACCTGAAGGATCGACAACGACGTCGCCTGCTGGTTCAGACAGAACAAGCCGATGGCGCGTTGGAGGAGGTGGAGAGCCATGACTATGCACCCGAATGAACTCGACCTTCTCGACCACACCACCGGTGAAGCCTTTCCTGGCGACGCCGAGGTGGCTGCGCACGTGGCTACGTGTGCGCAGTGTGCTGCACTCGTTCAGGCGTTCGCAACGAGTGACCCGATGCTCGACGAGCAGCAGCCGGAGGTCGTCTATCACCGTGCCACTCCGCTCACCGAAGCGCTGGTTGCGGGATCGCCCCAGCCTGCGGCCGGGCAGCTGTGGCGCGCCGAATGGGACGGGCTCGTACAACTCCTGCTCGTCCTCGCCGCGACGGACACCACGACGGAGACTGTTCCCGTCATAGAAGCTGAGGCTGCGGACGACACCTGCGTCGAAATCGACCGTGCGCTCCTCGGCTGGCGCGCAGCTTTGCTCGCAGCGGAAGCGGCGACGTTGCCGATCCGAGTTCTCGATCTGTTCCTCGGGATGGTCGATGACGAGGTAGTTGCCCGAGTACATCGCGTCGCTGACGGGGAAGTCGGCGACGGAGACCCGATCGTCAGCCCCCTCGACGAGCGGTGGGGCCACCGAGTCCAGATCCACGAGAACCTCGCCGCTCTTGCGGAAGCGACTTGGGTGCCGCACACCGCCGAGCCCGGCCTCGTCGATCTGCTTCGGTCTACATGGAGCCGCCCGAAGCTGCTCGCCGACGACCTTGGCATCACGCCAGGGCAGGCCACCGCAATCCTCGCGGGCGAGCGACCACTGAACGACGATCAACGGCGAGAAGTCGGGCACCGCCTTGGGCGCGAGATCGGCCCGGCCGCACCGCCAGACGACGTCGTGTGGGCGATCGATCATCCGACGCTCCGACCTAGCTGGCGGGCGAAGGCACGAAGGGCCGGCAGACAGGACAGCCCGGCATTCCGGTGGGAGACCTACTCGAACAGCAACTTCGCGCTAGCGGCGCGAACCACCGGCGGACTCAGCAATCGCGAACGGCTGCTAGCGATGGTGAAGCAGGTGCTCGATGACGGCGCCTGATCCGATGGCCGTCGTCAGCCGGGCACGAACACTCGCTCACCGATATGACGAGGACACCCGCGAACTGCTCGCCTACGACCCGGTCAGCATCGTCGGCAGCATGCCCGGCGTCACCATCCAGTACGTCCCACGGCGTGGCAGCCGGTGTGAGCTCGACGCCAGCTACGACAGCGAGACCGGCATCATCACGCTCGACTCGGCCGCCTCGGAGAGCCGGCTGCGGTTCTCGTGCCTGCACGAGTTCTGCCACCACGAGATCGGCCTTGACGGCGACATCTCCGACTGGTTGTGGGGTCTCGACGGTCACCGGGCCAAAGAGACCGAGACGCTGTGCGACGCCTTCGCCGCCGAGATCCTGTTCCCGAACTCAACCATCGGCGACCGTCTCCCACGGAACTTCGGCGCACGGCACGTCGTCCGGCTATTCGCCGACTCACCCGGCAGCCGAGAAGCCTGTGTGGTCCGCGCCGCCGAACACCTCGGCGGGCCAGGCCTCGTCGTCCTCGCCGACGAGTACGGGATGGTCCGGTTCTCCAGCTCACACAGTCTCGAAATGCGTCTCGGGCGCGGGGCGCACCAGCCGAACTCCAACGTCCTCGTCCGAGCTGGAGCAGCGGAATACGCGGCGATCGTCGGCCGGGAGAAGTTCGCCTTGCGCAGCGGCAAGCTCACGTACACCGAGTTCGTCGGCGATGCCGTCCGCACCGATGACGGTTACGTGTTCGGCGTGTTTCGCGACGCCGGCGCCGACGTCGACATGCGTGGCATCGCGTTCGAGTCGAAAAAGATGTGGATCTGCAACGGGTGCGGCGAGGACATCTACGACGAGGACTGGTGCAACACGTGCAGTCGGAAGATCTGCCAGACCTGCGGATGTCGGTGCGGGCCGTACCGGCCGAAAAAGAAGGCACGGATCTGCCCACACGGCCTGGAAATCCCGCTGGCGCGCGACGAATGCGACTGTGAGTAGCGGATCAGACAGGAAACGGCGATGGCGCGTTGAAGGGGGTGAAGGAGAGACCTTCACACCGAGCCCCAAGGAGCCCACAACCCATGAAGACCACCGTCAGCCAAGCGTTCGCCGCCCTGCGCGAGAACATCAAGCTCGATCCCGCCGAGTACCAGCGTGCGATCGCAGTCCACAACGCCGTCACCGCATACCTGAAGGACGCCGGCCTCATCACCGGTGCGTTCCTGCAGGGCTCGCTGGCCCGCAAGACCATGATCGCCCCGCTACGCGATGTCGACAAGGTCGTCCTGCTCGCCGTCGACTACACCAAGATCCCGAACGGCCAACAGATCGCCGCCGAGAAGATCGCAGCAGCACTCAAGGCGATGTACCCCACGCTGGAACCCGAGATCGGCAAGCACTGCGTGATGCTCGACTTCGGCGAGACGACCTTCGCGTTCGACATCGTGCCGGCCGTCGACCGTGGCGACGACATCGAGATCATCAACACCAAGAAGGGCGGTTGGCAGAACTCGAACACCCGCGAACTGATCCGGGTCATCCAGGAACGCAACAAGGACTGCAGCGGCAACTTCATCCACCAGGCCCGCATCGGCAAGCTCTTCGCACGCATCAACGCCGAAGGCCTCGTCCCCGGCCTGCACGTCGAAACGTTTGCCCACCAGGCGATCACCGGCCAGATGGACGACGACGAGGCGATCGCCGCCCTGCTCAACGCCGGGGCACGCTCCCTGTCGCTCGGCGCCACCTACACGGACCCCACCGGCGTCGACGAGCTCAGCCACCGCATCGACCCACCGGCCCGCGCCAAGGCGCAGCAGGCCTTCGCCGAAGCCGCCCGTCCTGGCCGACACAGCCGTAGCCCACCGCAAGAACGGCCAGGACAACGCCGCGATCGCCATCTGGTACAAGCTGCTCGGCGAGAACTTTCCCAAGCCCGACGCCAGCAGTGCACTGACCGACCTCGGCACCGGCGCAGGCGTCGGGATCGGCGGCGTCATCACCCACACCGCACCCAGTGCGCCGACCCCAACGCGGTCCTGGCGGCCGTGACCGTGCCGTACATCGGCATCGACGACCTCCATCAGCAGCCACGCGAGGTTGCAGCCGCGATCACCAGCAACATGGAGATGACGACGATCACCGTCATCCGTCACGACCATGCCCTGACCGTCCTCGAAGCGGAGTTCCAGCCGACACTCGAGCTCGAAGCGAACGGGTACCCAGTCGAGGTCGCCCGGATCGCCCAGTTCGCCGACGAGCGGCACCCCGAGCCGTACGTGCATCCGATCGGACCCTCCCGTTCGTGGGAGCACCGCTACGACCTTGCGCCCGCCCACGGGAACTTCGGGCAGTTATGCCTCTGGTACCCCGCCGACGCCGACCACCTCATCTGGACATGGGACCGAGGCCTCATTGACCTCGTCGGCATAGCCCGACGCCACCTCTGGTACGAGGAGCACTTCCGCCGCACCGGGCGCTGGCCCGTCGAAGCCGCGCCCCACGGTCATAGACCAGACGGCCAACGCCACCCCATCCTCACCCCCGCATACAAAGAACGGAACTGACCACCATGAACAGAACGGCAGCAACCCAACAAACCTGGCTCGAGACGATGGGCACCACCGGCATCGTCGCCGCCATCGCCGCCATCCTCGTCGTCGTCCTGACCGCCTACTTCAACGCCAGCGCCGAACACCGCAAGTCACGCGCCGCACGGTATGCCGCCATGGTCGTCAACCTCACCAGCTGGACCGAGCTCCCGTACCGGGTCCGAAGACGCCCATCCAACGACACAGCGGTAATAGCTGCGCTCGTCGACCGGATGCACGGCTTCCACGAACGAGTGGTCTTCGACAGCGCCGAACTAGCCGCCGAGTGCCCTTGGCTCGGAAAGCGGTACGAACAAGCCCTCGCCGACATCAAAGCGATCGCCCTGCCATTTCTCAAAGAGGCATGGGCATCGCCGGGCATAGGATCCGCGGCGGGCATGAACCTCAATGGGTGGGGCCCGACCGGCCTGAACGCCATCGTGCTCGGCTGGCGTACCGAGCTGCGCTGGCGCTTCGGCTGGCGCCGTCTCGTCAACCCTGTCCGTCTCGCCTGGAACTGGAAGCTGAACCGGAAGGCAATGACCGCACCGCCCAAGGGCGCTGTCCCAACGGTCAGCCCATGAGCCCTCGGTAGAGGCACGCAACGAAGAAGCAACGCCCTATCGGAAACGACTTCCACACACGTTGCGGACTTCGCACTTCACGCATCGTTCACCGGGCTTAGCGTCGAACTTTCGAGCGCGGATGTCTTTACCGACCTGGACCGCGACGGCCTCGGCTGCCTGGAGCGCCGGCAGCCCTACCTCCACTGGCTTGCGACGGTCTTCCGGCTTGCCGCTCAGGTCGTGTACGTACGCGCCACGAACCTGCAGGCCCTCCTTCAGCCCGGCGCTGGCATAGATCTGCAGCTGCAACGAGTGGTCGGCATCGGCGCCGACTGAGGTCTTGTAGTCGAGGATCGCCAGCGACTCTTTCACGCCGCCTTCGTTGTCGAGGATGACGTCGGCACGGCCGGTCACGGTCACACCGTCAAGGCGTAACTCGAAGGGGCGCTCGCTCTCCCACACACGATGCAGATCGTCGGCATGATCCTTTGCATATGTGGTCATCAGGCGATGAGCAGCGTCTTTCATCTGTCGGTGCGCGGGCTTGTTCGCAATCGGGAGGAAGAAGTCTTGGGCGAGCATCGTCTCGATCTGCGCCGCGTTGGGCACCTTGCCCTTCTCTTTAGTGAAGTCGGCCAGGCGGCGCAGCATGTGGTGCACCGCCTTGCCGTAGCCAAGTTCCGGTGCGAGCCGCGGTTGAAAGCCGAGCATGCTGCGCAACCTGTACGACAACGCACACTCACGGAACAACGCCAGGTCGCTGTAGGTGATGACCAACTGTTCATCTGCCATTGCAAGGGCCTTTGCCGCATCCGCCACCTGCACATCGTCCGCGTCAACACGGTGTGACTCAAGGGTGCTGAGGTATGGACTCACCCTCTGGCGCTGCTTGCCACCCTCACCGACACGTTCGTGGTGAGACACTGACAGCCAGTCACGCGCACGAGTCATCGCCACGTAGAACAAACGCCGCTCGTCGGCGTCGGTGCCCTCGTAGCGGTCGGCATCGAACAGCTCACGCGACAGCGGCCAGTCCTTGCGTGTGCCGTTCTTGCTACTGGGAAACCGGATGCCTGTCATGCACGGCACAAACACCGCAGGCCATTCGAGGCCCTTCGAGCCGTGAACGGTCAGCAGATCGACCGCATCAACGCCAACATCGGGTTCGCCATCGAAGTCGCCATAAGCATTGGCCGCATAGTTGACGATGTGGATCCCGAGGTTCATGTAGTACCACTTGCCTCGATCCTCGCCGCCAACCTGCTCGCCTGCGACCGCCGCGTCGGGGCGTGCGCGGCGGCGAACCGACTCGTAGTCGGTGAGTAACGTGCTGAACCGGGCGAGCGTGCCCAAGCGGTTCACGTTTTTCTCGTCGAGCGGCCATTTGCGCACGCCCAGCACTTCCAGCAGTTGGTAGTACTCGCCGACCAGATCGACCGGGCGCTTGTCGTCCGGAACACGAAGCTTCCACTGCTGCAGGTGAGTGCGCAGGGGAGCGATGTCAGTCTTGGAGAGCTCGAAGGCTGGCTCATAGACCGTCAGCACATCCTTGAGGTCCTGCTTGGCTCGGCCGGCGTACTTGCGACCCCAATCAACGTCGGTGAGCCATGCATACGTGCGGCCAAGAGCCTCCGCCTCGAGCTGGTCGAACAGGCCCGACCGACCACCCGGCTGAACCGGCACTCCGAAAGTGCGGAACTGCGCGAGCAGCTGAGCGTACGACGTGCGACCGCGTACGAGCACGGCGATGTCTCGATAGGGCAGCCCGTGCTCGTGTAGGTCGTCGATCATCGAGGTGATATAGCCAGCCTCGTCCTGTTCGGAGTCGGCACCCCACACCACCACTTCGCTCGCTGGCAACGCTGGACGATCGTGGAGCATCGTCTTGGCGAGACGGCCAGGGATGGTCGCACCGAAGGCGTTCGCCGTGTCGATAATCGTCGGTCGGCTTCGTCGGTTGGTCTCCAACCGGAACGTGGCCACGTTGGGATAGCGATTTGTGAACTCGACGATGTTCTTCACTGACGAACCGCGAAACTGGTAGATCGCCTGATCGTCGTCACCCACCACACACAACTCGGCGCCACCTGCCACAAGGCGCTCGATCAGTCGCTCCTGCGCCTCGTTGACGTCTTGATACTCATCGACGATCAGGTACTTCAGCTCGTCGTGCACCTTCTTCGCAATCGCCGGTCGCTCGAGTTCCTTCACCGCCCGCACAATCTGTTGGCCGAACGTGAGCAGGCGATACTTCTCGAGTGCTTCGAGGTAGCGACGCAACACATCGCCGAAGTCACCTTCGATTGTGGCTGGATCGAGCATCTCGTTCTCCACGACGTCGAGACCACTCAAGAAGCGCTCGATCGATGAGAACACCCGGTTCCTGGTATCGAGCCGCTTGATCTCCAGCCGGGTTGCCTCGCGCACAAGAAAGGCTGTCTGCTGATTCGGATCGAGTACGTCGTAGGTCTCGTACTTCGGCACCGCCGTTTGCAGCAGTCGGAAGCAGTACGAGTGGATTGTGCCGACGAACAGTTTGCTCAACTTGTCCATCGCCTCTTCGCCGATCATGTCCTTCACGCGCAACGCGATGCGATTCTTCAGCTCCGCTGCCGCGCGTTCGGTGAAAGTGAACGCAACGATCGATGTGGGGTCCACGTCCTCCTCGAGTAGCTTCGCCACTCGCTGCGAGACGGTCTCGGTCTTGCCGGCACCAGCCGCGGCGATGATCTGCATGTGCGAGCCGCGATGCAGCGTTGCCTTTAGAGCATCACCAGTGAGCTCATTCTTCGGATTGTCGATCACCACTTCACCTCGGTGTGTGCCAATTCGCCAAGCAGCAGCAGATGGGCCTGCCAGCCAGAGATGCTGCGGTCGATCGTTTCGCCGAGTAGCCCCTCACCAGTGGGCACCGACATCTCGAGCAAATCCTCGATCCCTTCGCGACCTACTAGAACGCACGCATGGCGGTGGCGTGTGGCGAGCACGCATAGACGCCCGACGTCGAGGTGGAAAGCGCTGGCTTCCACCTGGCCACTCAGTGGGTGCCACGCGATGACCACGTCGAACTCTCGGCCCTGCAGGCGGTTAGCGGTATCAATGGCAACGCCTTCGATACCCAGACTCTCTGCCGCCGCCCTTAACGCCGCAACCTGATCGCGGTGCGAGGCACCCAAAGCGATACGTCCCGGTGCCAGCACTTTGTCGAACCGAGAGTCATCGTCCTCCATACGGTGGACTTCGCGCTCGAGAAGGTCCTTCGCAATCGACGCAGCTGCGTGAGCAATCTCTTGGTCGTTGCGTTGCACGGACCGCTGGGGAAGGCGGGCGATGGCCCACCCGTGTTTGAGGGCCATGTCGGCCACTCTGCTGGCGCTTGACCCTCGTCTTGCTTTACCGACCAGCCCTAGCTGACGCGCCCCCAGTTCGGTGGCGGCCGAGAATTCGAGATCCTCGTAGAACGCTGCCCGCACGATTCCCGCGGCGTGAGCCGGCAGTCGTCGAGTCACTGGAAGCGAGTCATGTTCGAAGTCCATGTAATAACGCAAAGTGTCGACGGCGTTCTTCGTCGGGTCGACGCTAAGGCCCGACCATCGCTCGGTATCCACTTGGCTGAATGGACTCAGCTGGCCGGGGTCACCGACCATTTCGAGCGCCTGGAACAAATGCCCTGAGTACAGCAGCTTGCCGCCAGCCATCTGATACGCCTCGTCGATGAGCCCGATGTCGAAGGTTGTCTTTCCAAGCTTCGCCGTCGCGAAAGACCACTTGTCGGCTGTTGCAACCACCACCGAGCTCGACCCGAGCGCCGCTGCATCGGACAACACAGTGACGTTGTTGGGGAACCCCGGATCGTCATACCCGCTCTTGACCATTCGAGTGATGTCCAGCTTCGGCTGTTCACGGGCAAGCCGGCGCGAAAGGTCGTCGGCCTGCTCGTTGGTCTGTGTGATCACAGCGACGCGACGATCCTCCTTCACATGGCGCGGCACCAACCGAGTCACTAGCCCGGTCTTGCCTGCGCCCGCCGGGGCATCCACCAAAGCGACCGAGCCTGGTTCCAAATTTCGGGCACGATCCAGCAGTTGCTTCACCTTGGCGTCGGCGCGCTCGAGTGCTTTGTTGCCGTTGCTATTCGTCATCGTCGACCGGCTCCACCCGTAAACGATGGGTCCAGGGTGGGTTGTCGGGCATCGGGGCTTGGACTCCGAAAGATGGCGGCAGTGTGATGAACGCGGTTGAACTGCCAACTGCTGGCATTGCGTGCTTCGTCATGCCAGCGGTGACATGAATTGTGACCTGGAGGCGCTCAGCCTTCAGAGGCTCGATTGCTGTAATGCAGCCCTTCACCTTGAGGTTGTCGCGCCACCAGACATCGGCACCCTTTGTCAGTTCGGTCTCGTCAACGGCAAGGGTGATGAACGGGTGCTCGCGTTTTCCAATCTTCTTTTTCTCTACCTTCTTTACGGTGCCGATGACTGCTTCGTTGTCGAGCACAGCTTCCACGAGAGCGAGCCGATCCTCGGCCACCTCATCCCTTGCTGCATCGGCTTGAGCTGCCTCCCACTGCGCAAGCAGCTTTGCCGCACGCATTGGTGAGTCAGTGAAACGACGCTTGCCTCCACCTACGAGGTAGTCGTACTGCCAACGAAAGCCTCGACTGTCCTGCTGCCATCGCTCGCTCGCCGACGCCGACTCCCTGATTTTCGATACGACATTTCGTGCCTCCCAGATGGCCTCCCAGATGGGCAGCACCTGCGCGTACAGCGCATCGTGTAGCTGCTTCGTCAATTTGGGGCTAGTGCGGCCTTCACGCCGAATGACACCGAGTTGGCGCACGACGTCGTCGAGATCTTCGTCGGCGCTGGGGCTGGTGAGAGTGCCCATCGGCAGTTTCTCCGCTTTGGCCGCCGCTTCGAAAACAGACATCGCTTTCGCTGCGGCCGCCTTCAACCCTGGAAACAACTTGGCGAGCACTCGTCGATCCCACCACATCAGCTGCGATGCGAGGTTCGCGTCCTCAAAGTCGGATTGACCAGTGGCTCGCTGACGACCGAGCGCTTCGGTAGCCGCCATGCACAACACAGAGGTTGGTGCGGCCATCGACTGCGCGTACAAGTCAAGGTAAGCGCCTGCCAGCGACACTTCATCCGAGACCTGGCGAGCACGCATCACCCGACCGATCCGGGCAAGGTTCGCGCCCGCACCAGCGTTGCTGACCCAGATCTGCAGCGGCTCAAGATCGTTCGCCATCGACGACCCGATCTCGCGGTTCAGTACCTCGGCCAGGCTGGCGAACGCTTCGCTTTGCAAGTCGCGGTTTCTCGGATCGTCGGCGACGATCCAATACGGATCGTCGCGGTCCCGGCCACACAGGCAGGCCCAAAGGCTGAACGTCTCACCTGCCATCTGTACGTAGGCAAGTACGAAGGGACGATCAGCGACGTAGAAGTGACGCAGCTCGCGGTACGGCTGGGCCACTCCCTCCTGAAAGGCTCGCAACTTCAGCATTGCGCGGTACTTGCTCACCGCTGCACGTCCGCCTCGGCCTTGCGAATGTCAGCAGCCAATTCAGCGAAGTCGGCCTCATCTGTCGTCGCTTTCGCACCGGCGAGGAGGCCAGCGGCACGATGCAGGCTGCTGATGCCGATCGACACCTGCAGCACCTCACCGCCCATCACCGACGGATCACCGTTTGTCTGCGCGACCGACCTGCAGTGGCCGGCAAGTTCGCAGGTGGACAGACAGCTCGGCTGGTAGGCGGGGCCAAGTTTCGCGATGGTGTTACGCAATGTCTGCTGACGCTCCGAAGGAGCCACCGTTGACACATCAATCGTCACATCCCCAGCCCGATCAGCAATCTCGGCAATCGGCACCTGCTTGTTCGCGTGCTGTCGTAGCAGGCGCAACTGCGGCGAGATTTCGTGACGCACCAACTCGGGCTTCATGCCTGTGTTATGCGGGCACACCAAGAAGATCTCTGTGCTGATCAACGACGGATCAAGGCCCTCCGACTGAAGGAGGTCCTGCAGTGCCGCCACGTAAACGGCTGTCTGCCACGAAGCAGCAACCACCTTCTCCTTCGGGATCTGCCCCCACTCCACGGGGAAGCTCTTCACCTCGATCACCCGCAGTTTTCCGCCGACCCACCACGCCAACGCGTCAACCTCCAACCGAACTGGCATGTCGCCGATCGTCCACTCAAGCGCTCCACCATCGATGAGTCGACCAGGCGGCGCTTCGCCTTTCGCAATCTCCACGATCGCTTTGCGTGTGAGGGCTGCTCGATTCGCCAACACTTCGTCGGCGTTGTTCGGCGCGAACGGCACATCATCGCGGAGGTCATGGATGTCGCTGACTGCGCCATCGAAACCCATAGGACTAAGCAGCTCTATGAGTTCGAGGTACTCATCCTTCTTGACGCGTCGCTCGAACTGATTGCCACGCCCGAGAGCGAACGGGCTCTGCCCTCGCTGCGCATCGAAGCCGAGCGCAGCAGCGACCACAGACTTGTCGATGCGTGCCACGTCGAGCGCGCGGCGGGCATTGCATCGAGTACTGGTGACGAGCGCTGAGGCGGTGCGTGCATTCAGCCGAACCCGTTTCGAGGTACCTGCAAGGTTCTCGAGCCACTGCTCCACATTCACGCCACCCATTTGCGACACACTAAAGGCATTCCGTAGGCGGGTTGAGCGTGGCCGACGTGGCCCCGCTGACTACCTTCGAGCAACCCTACTGAGGTACTTCTCGCGGTCGCGCAGGGCCACCTGCTCCCACTCGCGCGCCCTCTTGAACCTCATCGTGTTGGTGTTGCTCGGCCCGATTGCGTAGATGAGCATTGCTTCCATGTCCGCGATCGCTTGAGGAGGCGTTCCGACGGCGACCTTCAAACGCTTCACGACCTGCAGCCCAGTCTTAGGGTCCCTCCTCTGTTGGACGTTTGCAAAACCGAACCAACTGAATCGATCCCACTCCCCGGCCAAATGATCGTTCCGGTGGTGCTTAAGTCGTCGTCCAAGATTCTCCGTTAGACCGACGTAGTAGGCGCCGTAGTCCCCATACAAGATGTAAATCCCATTTTGATGACGTAGATCTGCAACCTGAACAGTTCCTTGGTTCTTACCGCGTCGTCCGAGCAACTGAAAATCTGAGCGATTACCGGAGCCCGGGAACCAATCGATTTCATCGGCCCGCCAAAACAATCCGTATGCGCGAATAAGCATCGGCCGACCCTACGTCGCCAGGACAATGTCCACGGATGACCAGCGAGGCCCCTTTAACTATTCGTTCGAGTCTGTCACTCGCCATTCTGGCCCTCGACTTGACTCCCACAGCGACCTGATCCCAGGGCAACTACCGTCACAACGGTGAGTTCAGTTGACGCGTTCGTCTCCACCGGGCCGCTGCTGTCACGAGCAGACGTCGCCGCCCGTCCGTGTCCGGTACCGGCTCGCCCGGGTGTGTACGGCTGGTGGTTCGACCAGATCCCCGACTTGGTATCCGCAACCGATTGCAACTCACGAGGTGAATGGACGTTGCTCTACGTCGGTATCTCACCGAAGCAGCCGCCGAGCAACGGCAAACCTCCGAGCCGCCAGGCCTTACAGAGCAGGGTGAAGTACCACTACCGAGGCAACGCGGAGGGTTCAACGCTGCGCCTCACGTTGGGCGTGCTGCTCAGCGATCAACTCGGCATTGAGCTGCGACGCGTGGGCAGCGGCAAGCGAAGAACCTTTTCAACCGGCGAGCAACTGCTCTCTGCATGGATGGCCGATCACGCTCGGGTCAACTTCGTCGAGTACGCAGAGCCCTGGCTGCTCGAGAAGAATCTCATCTCAACGCTGGTCCTACCCCTCAACCTGGACCAGAACACTCACGGATTCAGACCAACACTGTCGGCACTACGGTCCGCTGCCAAAGCTAGAGCCGAACAGATGCCAATCCTGCTGCGCTGACGGCAGCGCGAGCGCGGCCGGACATCCTCATCACACCCTCGGCGTATGGTACGAGCAGTGAGCGAAGTTGATACGACGTATGTCCAGGCTGAGCGGAAGCGTGCTACGGCGTGGAAGAACAACTCCCCAACGATTAGTCCCGACGCGCGCCACGCCGCTCGCTACATCGGCAATGCCGACCCCGCAGGTGGCCCGTACCCCTTCTGCATTCCTGCGGAGTTCGCGTCTCTCTCACTACTGCCAGAAGTTCGCGGGCCAGCAATCGCGCTCTTCCACGAGCTCGGCATCCCGTGGCATCCCGACGGGAAGGGTCCGAGCAACCACCTGCTCTCGTCACAGGTGCAATGTGTCAACGCACTCGGGCAAATGGTGGCCGAACCACAGCGCATCACACGTACCTTCTGTGAACTGCTGGGAACCGCAGAACCGTTGCAGATCGAGCCCGGCCGGTTCCTCACCTTTGAGTACATCGGCGATCGCGACTACTTCAACGAGGGGGAGGGAATGCCGAGGACGCGCGGTTCACAGTGCACCAGCGTCGATGCAGCGTTTCTCCACCGCAACACCGAAGGGATAGTGGAGCTGATTCTCCTTGAGTGGAAGTACACCGAGTCGTATCGACCTCTCAAGCCTGACCCAAAGAAGAATGAAACCCGTCGCCGTCGCTACGAAGCAGCATTGACCGCACCCGACAGCCCAGTGCGCTCCGATCTTCTCGACTTCGTCGACCTTCTTGACGAACCCCTCTACCAACTCGTGCGTCAGCAACTTCTCGCACATGAGTTGGAGAAGGATCGGGCGCTTGGTGCCGATCGCGTTCGTGTAGTTCATGTGCTCCCGAAGGCGAATATCGCTTACCAGCAGTCGCTGCATCGAGAATCACAGCGTGCACTGGGGTCCACTGTTAGCGAAGTCTGGGCGAAGCTGCTGCGCAGCAGCGATCGCTTCGTCGCAGTCGACAACTCGTTGTTCCTCGATCCTGCCATCACCTCCGATGAATACGTCGCCCGCTACGGCCCGAAGGCGGCGGAGTGAGTGCGGCGTCGTCGGCGCTGACACAGCTGCTCAGGTCGGATCCAGATGTCGACGTCGCCACATTGCGAACCGACACGGATCGCGAGTTGTCGATTGGTTCCAACGTTTATCGATTTCGTTGGCGGCGGCAGATCAGTACAGCTGTCGCCGCCGACGCCGACTTGGCGGCGACCTGCGGCGCACTGCTCGATGCTCTCGCCGTTCTCGAGTCACTCGAAGACGACTTCGATGTCGACGTCTCAACCGTCAACCTTCTGATCGATCGGCCGCCACCATCGTCCAACCCCTCGGAGTGCGACCAAGCGCTCCGCTCATTGCGAGCCGCTGTAGTGGGCGTCGCGGCACGACTTTGGTATCGAGCCGGCGAACGCTGGAGCGAAGACGTCGGACCTCCACCCGTATGGCCACGTGGAACAGATCGAGTGTGCGGCTGGGTCAACGACCTCATGCTTCCCCGACTCACTGCTGCACCTGCGGCGCTCGCCGTTCAGTTGATTGACGCCATTGCCGACCCGTCCGCTCACCTGTATCCGTCCACCATCAAAGCGAAATCGCTCGGCAAATGGGCGTTGCGCATCGACGGCCTCGAGATCGGAACGCTTGGCGACACGAAGGGAAGTTTGAACGTCGGCAAGCCGGGCAAGTACGACGATGGCCCGCAACGCAAGAAGTTCATCACTATCTTCGGTGCAGAGCCGGTGACGGTAACCAACCTCTCACCCAAACCTGGTGAATTACCCAAACCCGGTGAACTGACCGTCGACGAAGCCGCCGAAAAGATCCGACGCCTCATTCGGGTCTTTCGTGAAGCAGACGTCCCCGGCGCACCGCTCGCTCGTCGAGCGAAAGGTGACAAGCAAGTCATCGACGAGCACACCCTGGAGGCGCGCCTGTTGAAGGGGCTCGTGTCTCTGGGAGAAGCCAAGCTCGTCCTCGACGATGCGCGAGTCGCTCGCGGCAGCCAGTTCCCGACGATGTGGGGCGCCGACACCCAGCCCCGCTACCTCGACGCAATGCTTCGCCGCGACACAACGCCAGTGGCGTGCGAGTTGAAGGTGGCGATCGGCGGCCAGGGTCGGTACTACCGGCGCTCTCTACTGCAAGCCGTCTTGTATCGCCACTTCATTGTCAACGCTGCCGATCTTTCGCCATGGTTCGCCAAAGCCGAGCTCACACAGGCTGACACCGCGGCGGCGATCGGCATTCCGATTCCCGCGCGATGGACGCCGAGATTCGACCGCGATCTCGACCTCCTGCGACGCGTGGGCTCACGGGTCGGCGTCGAGGTCCATGTTCTCGATGATCGTCGCACGCCTGACTTCAATCGCTCCATGCAACTGGCCGAGCCAGAACTTGGGCAATGTGAGCGACTCAGTTGGCGCCTCGCCGCTGCACTCTCGCGACATTGGCCGAGGTCGCTCGGCCGAGTGCTCGAACTGCATGACGCTGCCGGCTTCTACGACCGGCTGCAATTGCGTCCGGTGAACGACTACTCAATCGACCTTCGCTCGGTCCAGCCTCGAATCACATTGAACCGACCTGGCTCGGCTTGGGTGTTCAACCAGGTCGGCGATGCGCGTTGGACCTGGCGAGGGATCTGGAACCACCTCGCGGCGGGTGGTGACGTGGATGACGCAGCGTTGAAACTCGGAGCGATTGCGGGACTGGGAAAGCCAGCGAAGCCGACCGGTACGATGTTCTCCGAGATGGCGTCGCGCTTTCTCGAGTTGGTCGACCATCCGTCGTGGGATTGGCGCAACGCCTGGCCCGACACTGGTTCCACGGCGACATGGTTCGACCAGGTGCCCATCAGCGACATAGCCGGTGCACCGACCGCAAGTGGTTCCTTGCCAGCCGCGGCCCGCGTCTGGGGTGCGATGTACAACGGCGTGCCTCACGTCGTCGTAAACCAAGACACGCTCGCGACCTGGGTGATGACTAGCCAGGGGTTCAAGCAACTGAGTGGCAAGCCGCTCGAGCGAATCACCAAGGCGGCGCGAGAATGCGCGATGTGAGCAGAGGCACTCTCGAGGAAGCGCCAAAAGAAATCGACGAGGAGCGCCGCTACCCATTCGGTAGAAAGCTGACCCGTCGACCGCCCAGCGCCGATGGACAGCGTGCGCTTTTCGTTCTCGGTGCCTACCCGTCTGCTCTCCACGTCGATTGGAAGCCCGCATCGGGAAAGCGCGTTCGCGCCATTCCGATCGATGACGAGCCGGAACCGTTCTGGAACGGCATCGATGCAACGGAGCGTGTCGCAGCGTGGCTCGATTGGCTCCAGCCGTCACCGTCGCTTCATGGCACCTTCCGCACCCCGCCGCGCCTGAACGGACCCTCAGGAGCATGGGTGGACACGATGGTTCTAGAACCACTGGGCTACGACCGCTCCAGCACTTGGATCACCGACTGCCTCGACACCTATCGAATGTCGACCGGAGTTGCCGCGCGTATCAAAGACACGTACGACGTCGCGCACTTACCCTCGTGCCACCTCGACCCGCACCCGTCAGAGAAGGAGATTGTGCAGGAAGCTCTGGCGCTTCATTCGTCTCGACTACTGGCCGAGCTGCACCAAAGTTGCCCGGACACGATCGCCACGTTGGGCAACGCCGCTGCCCGAGTCTTCGCAGAGCTCGTGGGTCTGCCGCAGCAAAAACTGTCACCCGATCCGTACGGGATCGTGCGAATTGTCGATGTAAGTGGCCGCGAGGTCACGTGGTATCCGCTCGCACATCCCGCTGCACCCGAGCCCTATCAGGCAGCACACGCGGACTGGGTCCGCAAAGCGTCGGCCTAAGCCGGCACCATCTACGCGTCAGTATCGATTGAGCTCGCAACATGCGTGCTCGAGCACGAAAGGGTGAACCGAGTGGCGGAACCAACAAGCCCGGTTCGGTGTCTGATCGTCGGGGCGACCCCACCACATGACGGCGCACGTCGAGTGCTGACGACGCGCGCCCGGCACTACCTCGATTTCTACGCGAGCGCCGCGTCGTGCAAGTCCGTCCGCGCCACCCGCTCTTCTTGTCAGCGAACGCCCCCATGGGGCACCACAGCAGTGACGTGGCCGATCGGGAAACTACGCAACACCCCGATGACACACTCACTCGCGACGGCCCGAGGCCGTGGGGCAAAGGAGCAGGCAATGATCAACCCAGACGAAGTGATCCATTGGTTGGTGGACGCACCCGATGAGGTCATCTGCGACCTTGAGGAGTGGATTGGCGACATCGAGTACGGGGACAAAGCGATCTCCGTGACGACCGCGGAACTCGACAGCTGGTGGGAGCAGTTCGTCCTACTCGGAGGCGGCACCATGTGCACGTCGTTGCAGCGTGAGGCGCGTCTGTTGCTGGGCCAGGTCGCAGAAGTCGCCGATCGCGCGGAGGCCGACGACGCAGACCGTCCGGATCTGGTGTGCGTGGCCCGTCGCGAACACCTTGTGACAATGGATCGCAACCCGTCGGGTGTGTGGCGGATCACGCTGTTGACCGACAAGGTCGGCAATGCTCTCCGCGAATATGCGAGCTGGCGAACGCTGGAACCGTCGGAGGCGGCACAGTGTCTGCTCGACAGGTTCAGGATCTTGCGTCACGAGGCCGAACAGATCGTTGAGCAGACACCAAGCATTCCTGCGCGCCGCGGCGGTACTGCCATCGCCGCCCTACTTGCAAGCCGCACCGATGGCGCCGACGCGGTCACTTCGTTGGTGGACAAATACTTCGCTCTTGCCGCCCAAGCGCGTCGAGAATCTTCGAGTGAACCCACGCTTGACGAGCTCGTGTTCGTCGCGTCGGCGGGTCTGGCTGCCTGCTTGTCGGCGCACGACGCTGACGGTGTGCGCGAGTTGTGGCGGCGGCTTCGTTCGACGGCCGAGCTGCCAGGTGAATCCATGCCGCTCGCTCTCTTGCACTTGTGGTCGCAGGGCCTACGGGAGCACGATCCGGCCATGGCGCAGATGATCGCCGCGCAGATCTTGCGCGACGTGTGGGATGGAGAGAGTGACAGCCCGACTGATGAGGCGTTCCTGGCTTCGTACTCGCTGTTCTTAGCGACGTTGGCTCTCGACGAAGTAGACGGCGCAAAGGAGCTGGCACAGCGGTGGATTCCGTTGGCAATGGATGCCGAACCCAGCGAAGGTTCCCAGGCATGGCTCGGCGCAATCGACGAGATCAATCTGTAACACTCAGATGATCAGTACACACAGTCCACGGCACAAACCAAGCAAACGAGTCGGGGTCGCAGCGTTGGTCGCCGTGTCGCTCGCTGGCGGTGCGTGTTCGTCATCGCGACCCAGTGAGAGCGAACCCTGGGGCGGCGGAGCCACGATCGTGTTGCCAATGCCGTGCGATCTTGTCGGCTGCGTCGGTGACGGCGTCGACACCTCGGTCGGTGCGTACACACTCCAGGATGTTGATCTGCTGTTTCCGTCCGGGTTGTTCGGGCTCGAAATGACGCGCGTGTACCGTTCGGATCGCACCGAGGAAGGCTGGCTCGGTGCTGGTTGGGCCACTGTGTACGACACGACCCTGACCGATTCGGCGGGCAAAGTGACCTTGACTGCACCAGCTGGGTTGGCGCCGCGGTGGCGGCCCGAAGCGCCGGCTGGCTGGTCCGTTTCCGGTGATCCCAAATTGAGCTCGACGGCGAGCGGAATGAAGTTGGCTTGGCCCACGGGTGAGCATTGGTCTTTCGCCTCAACAGGGGCTTTAGTGCAAATGACGTCGCCCTACGGGCAGACAATCGACATCGAGCGTGCCAACGGGGTGCCGACGGTCATCCGTTCCTCCCAAGAAGCCTCGATTACGTTCACAAGCTTGAACGGCCTGGTCGTGAAGGCCGACACAACAGACGGGCGGTCAGTCAGTTTCGAGTATGACGACCACTTGTTGACCGGTGTGATCGCCCCGGGCGCCTCACTCACCTACTCGTACAACACTGACCAGATGATGACCAAGCGCTCGGGGCCGGACGGGGAGACCACGACCGGGTACGAGAACGGGGTTGTCACCAGCCAGCTGCAGGCCTCGGGGGCGCGTATCGCCCTGGCCTACCAAGGCGACACGACGACGGTGATATCGCCGACGACGCTCATTTACGAGCACGACTCTCAGGGGCGGCTAGTGAAGGTGACCAGCAACGACCAGACGGTCACCGTGCGCGAATACGACAAGTCGGGCCTGCTCACCGAGGCCAGCGACTTCGTTCAGCCCGGCCAGCAGCTCGTGCGTTCTGTGCAACGCACCTACGACCAGGGCCGGGTGACGAGCGAAACCGTCAATGGGACGACTACCGATATCGACTACGACGGCAGCGGACGGGTGACGACAGTCTCGGCAGCAGGTGAGGTCACCGCCTTCGGGTACTCGAACGACTCGCCGTTGCCAACGACAGTGACGAGCCCTGCTGGTGGTCGAACCGAGGTCGCCTACGACCACGGTTTCGTGATGCGTGTCGTCGACCCGAATGGCACCGCAACCACGACATCTCGCGACACGGTCGGCAACCCGATCCTTCGTGCCAGCGGCGAGCAAGCAGCGTGGACGTACGGCTACGACGCCGAAGGCAACATCACGTCGGCCAGTTCACCGAGTGGGAGCGTCTGGTCAGCGACGTGGGGCCCCCGATCGAGGCTCCTTTCAGAGACCGACCCCCTTGGCCGCGTTTCGGCCTACCGATATGACCACGACCAAGAAGGCCGTCTCATCGAGGAGCAACTCCCCGGGCAACCGTCTCGCACGCTCAGCTACAACGCATCGGGGCAGCTCGCTCAGGAGACCTCCAGTGACGGGCTGGTCACGCGTTACGAGTACGACTCCTCGAACGTCCTAACCGCGGTCATCAAGCCGGGCGAACGTGTGTGGCGTACCGCTACATCCTCTGACGTCGCCGGTGGCTACCGCGTGACGACCACCGCCCCGGACGGCACGTACGTTGAAACGCGACTCGACAGTCTGGGCCGCGAAATCCAACGGAATTCGTACGAAGCCGATGGCACAGTGGTGGAACGACAGCACCGGATGTTTACCTACAACCTTGAGACGTCCACGGTCACCACCCGCGGCGCCAGCCAGCTCGAATCAACAACCGCATACGACTCGTTGGGTCACGTCACCGCCCTCGCCGACACCATCGACGGCCAGCAGATCAACAACGTCCGCTACACCTATCAACACGGCCAGATCGTCGAAGCCGCCAACGGCACAGACACTGCCACCTACTCGTACGACCTGGCTGGCCAACTCATTCGAGTCGTTGCTGGCGGGGACACCTGGGAATCTGGCTACCGGGCAGGGCAGTTGGTATCGACCAGCCACAACGGCATCACCGAGACAATCGACTATGACGGCGACGGCCGGGCAAGCAGCTTCACCGACCCCTCGGGCATCACCACCCGGTGGAACTTCGACGCAGCAGGCCGGCCGATCAGCCGCGCGATCGGCGATGCAACCGCCTCATTCGACTGGTCCACAGGCGACCGGCTCACCACTTACCAAGCTGCCGATGGCAGCACCTGGAACTGGACCTACGACGACGCAGGCCGCATCGTCCGAGCTGATGAACCGGGCGGAGCAACCACTACCTATACGTACACGCTCGGAGCGGTCACCGATATTCGTTCCAAGGGCGGCGGCCATGATCGCCACGACACCTTCCAGTACGACGCCCGAGGCAACGTGCGCGTCGCAGATACCCAAGCCGGCAAACATGAGTACACGCACGACGCGACCGGGCGCGTGGCGTCGGTAGACGGTAAGGAGAACTGGACCTACGACGCAGCCGGACGCGTCATCGAAGTAGCGGTGGGATCGGACGTGTTTCAACTCGCCTACGACGATCGAGGACGCATCACCAAGATCGCCGACCCCGACGACACACTTCAAGCAACATGGTCCGCAACCGGCTTGACCAATATCGATGTCACAGGCCACGACCCGCTCAGCATCGGCACCGACGCACGCGGTCGGCTCGTCTCGGTCCAATGGGACAAGAAGCACATCGTGGATGTCAGTTGGTCGGCCACCAGTGACTCGTTCAGCGTTGGCGAACGCGGCGACGACAAAGAACAGATCTACGAGGTCACCGACGGCCTGCTGTCGGGCTACAAGGACAAATCGAACGAGGTCTCAGCCACGTACCAACCCAACGGGTATCTCGACACATTGAGTCTCACCGCCAATGACACGCGGTCCGGGCAGATCAGGTTCGATCATCTCGGCCGACCAGCAACACTTGTCACAGCGAACGCAACATCGACGATCGCCTACGACACTCGCGGCCGCGTCTCGGCAGTGCTCACTTCCCGACCAGAAAAGGCCCCCACGCAGACGCTGGTCACCTACGAAGATGGGGAACGTCAGATCGATGGCGACAAGGAAATCGTCGACAGCCTGTTCACGCGCGATGGTGCACTGCGCACCCCGCTGCCCAGTTCATTGGCCAACCCGGTGTCAGCCACAAGCTCCGGCCAGGACATCGCCGGCTCAGCCGCGGTCGCGCCCACCCAATTGTTAGTCGCCCCCGAGCCGCACCCGTTCGACGACGTCGAAGCATCCATCTCGTCGGCAACTCCGCACACTGCGTCGTCGATCGGAGTGAAGGACCTTCACCGACTCGCACAGCAAATGGTGGCCGCCGAGGTCGCTGCCATCGCTCCCACCGTCCACGTAAACGCCTCACAGTCCCAGCACATCCCCGTCATCGACCCGGATGACGGCAACGCCGCTATGTACAACCCATTCGTGGACGCCGCCCCCAGTGGTCTCACTTTGGGTTTGCTCAACAAGCGGGCGGGCGGTGGCGATTCGCTCTTCGAGCGGGCCAAGGACGCAGTCGTCGACATCGTTGGCGGCGCCTACAACCTGGCCACCGACCTCGCCCACTTCATCATCTCCAACCCGATCGCACGGCTCGTTCTGTCCACCGGCGCATTCGCTCTCTCCATCGCCGCATGCGCTCCACCCGCAGTCGGCGCGTGCGTCCCGCTCGCCGCAATCGCCGTGACGATGATCATCGGCGAGGGTGCCCAGAGCATCGCAGCATCGCTCCCGGCGGCATTCCGCTCATGCTCTGGCGCCCAACTCGCTCAATGCGGTCTCGCCATCGCAGAAACGGCGATAGCGCTTGGCGCCGTCTTCACCGCCGTTCATGTTGGTGCCTCGCTCGTCGAGATCTATCAGGCACGGCAAGCACTCGCCGCGGCCGTCACGACAGGCGAAGGGATCGCAATCGCCAGCGGACAGGTCGGCACTGCAAAGTCGGAACTGCTCGCTGC
>Ga0163152_10001437_pt1 | contig 37650 bp, 32 predicted proteins | sample OliLakLV19MP8IB2_FD_148635 | JGI IMG/M metagenome (GOLD analysis project Ga0163152, IMG submission 148635) | Freshwater microbial mat bacterial communities from Lake Vanda, McMurdo Dry Valleys, Antarctica - Oligotrophic Lake LV.19.MP8.IB-2 | ecosystem: Environmental > Aquatic > Freshwater >...
CATTCAGTCTGGGAATTCTGAACCTGGAAAATGCGATTCAATCCGCAGATGGCGAAGATGCGCGCAGATCAGAGGTTGTTACGAAACCCAAAGCACTCACCTTCCTGGAAACAAGTTTCTCCGGAATAAGCTGCGTCCAGCTGCGGCATCTGCGGATTGATTTTTTCGCTTTCATTCCAATTGCGGTTTTAAATCGCCATAGTCCCAGGTTTGACAACACACGCCGCTCAAAAGAGAGTGACTCATGTTCCTCCTTCATGCGGCAATCACCGGTTGGCTGGTAAAAATCGTGGTTGTTGGAATCATGATCATCGGTCCGAACGATTCCCACGGTTCACAAACTCCGTGCAAACCCGTCCGCACCTTCGCAGATGGCAAAACACCCTCCCGCGAGTTTTTTGTCTCCCCGTCCGGCAACAACAGCACCGGTCTTGGAAGCCGCACATCCCCGTTCAGGACCGTTGGCCGCGCTGTGCAGGAGGCTCAACCCGGGGACGCAGTCAGACTTCTGCCGGGCGTTCATGCAGGTGGTATTTCCGTTTCCGAACTGGAAGGCACCGAGGCTGCTCCGATCTGGATTGGCGGTGAACCGGGTCAGCCAACTCCTGTTCTGAGCGGAGGTGCAACCGGAATCCAGCTGTCACAAGTCCGTTTTCTGGTGCTGGAAAACCTGGAGGTCGCAGACGCCGCTTCAAACGGCATCAACTGCGACGATGGTGGTGAATATTCAAACAGCAACGCCACGCACCATGTCGTTTTCCGCAATCTCATCATCCGAAACATCGGAAATGGTGGAAACCAGGACGGCCTAAAACTCTCTGGCGTTTATGACTACTGGGTGCTCGACTGCCAGTTCTCCCGGATCAGTGCGGGTGGAAGCGGCATCGATCATGTCGGATGCCACCGTGGACTGATTTCCGGCTGCACCTTTTCAGAAATGGGAAGCAATTCCATCCAATGCAAGGGTGGAAGCGAATCCATTGAAATCCGGGGCAATCAGTTCATCAACGGCGGTGCCCGGGCGATCAATATCGGCGGTTCCACCGGGTTTGAGTTCTTTCGTCCGCCGCTCTCTGCCACGGGCCAAAATCAGGAAGCGCGAAAAATACAGGTGTTCGCCAACATTTTTCGTGGTTCTGAAACGCCGGTGGCTTTTGTGGGCGCCGTCGAGTCTGTCGTGGCCAACAACACCATTGTGGAACCGGGAAGATGGATCATGCGCATCTTGCAAGAGACCACGTCAGGCAACGGATACTTGTTCCAACCATGCGGAAGCAATCAGTTCGTCAATAACCTGGTTTATTTCAGCCGGCAAAGGGTGGGCACGGATGTCAATATTGGGGCCGACACCGATTCCGCTTCGTTTCGATTCTCAAACAACCTCTGGTATGCGATTGATCAGCCGTCGCGTTCACGCCCCAACCTTCCCAGTCCCGAACAATCGGGTGTTTACGGACTCAACCCGCTTCTAAGAGATGTTGCCTCAAACGACTTCTTTCCATCAACGAACAGTCCGGCTCTCGGGAAGGGGACCGTAGTTGACGTGGTGATCGCGGATTTTTTTAACAACTGTTTCGCCGCGCCGCCGACCATAGGTGCGATTGAAATCGCGTTCACGCAGCCGGAGTTTGAGCTGACACTGCCTTCGGTCCGTAAGGCCGGGCAGCTGGAGTTTAGTTTCCCGACAATACCTGGCCGCATTTACAAAGTTGAAGCCAAAACAATAGGAGGGATCGGGGAGTGGCTTGAAACTTGGACCACAAACGGAACAGGATTTCAGTTGGAATATCGCGGAAACTTTGGACCGGTAACGGGAAAATATTACCGGGTGAAAATGGATTGATCGCTTTTTTCCCGGTCATCCACCCAACCCACGAACTCATTCGTCCAGAGTTAGATGAAATTTTAACAACGTTTGTGAACGTTTTTGAGGAGATCGAATCTTCATCTCCTCCAGTTTCCATTGTCCGTTGATCTTTTTAAAACTGCTGCCGCTGAGTGAAAAATCTTTGACCAGCTCATTTTTACCATTGTAACCCTCGGCGATCAAAAGACCGCCCGTCTCCTTGTCGATCCAGGATTTGACACGGACCATTCCTCCATCATTCCCTGAGGTCCGGCTTTCCAAAACATGGCAGGAACGGTTGAGACGCATCTGGCCTGGAAGGAGGCGCTGGTCAGGCCAGAAGAGAAACTCCAACCCCAGGTCCATGATCCAGAAATCTGAACCGGCAAATGGTTCTGTGCTCTGTGATCCCGTGACCGGTAGAACGGCGGGCACATCGGTCCTGTTGGTGCCGCGTCCGTAAAAATAGGAGTTAGTTCCATTGGCGCCGCGTTGAATGACCAGTTTTTCGGGAAAAAGCCCCTCGCCGGCCCCAGATTGATAGGTCGTTTCCCAGCCGTTTTCCATCATGCGGATGCGGCAGAGCATCGGAATCTCCTGACGAATTTTATCACGACGGATCAAAAGCAAGCCGGTGATTTCCGAACTCTCCACAGGCGCAAGATTTCGAATCTGCTCTGCGAGATCCCGGCCCGAAAACTCTTCACCGGATGTTGTCCGGATCATCAACCCGAACATAAGCACCGCCAGGAACAGCCCGCTTTTTCTGAAAATGGTGGATGGCATGTCAAATCAGGGCCAGATGAACGGCCTGTGCTATTTCTCCCACAAAATGGACCTTCATTTTTTTCCGTATTTCAATTGGAACATCGTTCCATTCGTTTTGATTTTGTGCCGGCAAAATCACCTGTTTCAACCCAGACCTCGCTGCGGCAATCACCTTTTCCTTGATCCCCCCCACTTTCAAGACCCGCCCGCGCAGGCTGATCTCACCGGTCATCGCCAGATCCGACCTGACCTTTCTCCTCAACAGCAGCGAGGCCAATGCAACAACGATGGTGACACCTGCGCTTGGCCCGTCCTTGGGAGTGGCGCCTGCCGGAACGTGGATGTGAATGTCTTTCCTGTCGAATTCGGAGAGGTCGATTTCCAGCTTTTTCGCCTGGCTGCGAAGATAACTGAGCGCCGCCTGCGCGCTTTCCTTCATTACATCTCCCAGTGATCCTGTGAGGATCAGGGCACCGCGCCCCGGCATCCGGGTCGCTTCGATGAAAAGGATGTCTCCTCCGACCGGTGTCCAGGCCAGGCCGACTGCAATACCGAACTCGGAGATCCGCTCGGCCAGATCCGACAAATATTTCGGGGGCCCGAGAAGTTCGGAAATATCCTTCGGAGAAACAACCAGAGGTTTGCCCTTCCTTTTCCGGGAAACAATCTTGCGGGCGGACTTCCGCACCAATCCGGCGATCTCACGCTCCAGATTTCGAACCCCTGCTTCATGGGTGTATCCTTCGATGAGAGATTTCAGCGAGCTGTTCGGAAACTTGAGCCACTGCCGCTTGACCCCATGCTCCTCAAGCTGGCGTGGCACGAGGTGGCGCCTGGCAATCTGGAGTTTTTCCGAGGATGTATAGCTCGGCAATTCGATCAACTCCAACCGATCCCGCAAAGCCGGACTGATCGGATCGAGCCAGTTCGCGGTGGTGATGAACAACACCCTTGATAAATCAAAAGGAACATCCAGGTAATGATCGGTGAAGGTGTGATTTTGCGCGGGATCAAGCACCTCCAACAGTGCGGAGGCCGGGTCGCCCCGGAAATCGGATCCCACCTTGTCAATTTCATCGAGCAATATCACCGGATTTTTGGTTTCCACCCTGCGCAACGTCTGAATGATCCTGCCCGGCATGGCCCCGACATAGGTTCTTCGATGACCTCGGATTTCCGCTTCATCTCGCATTCCACCAAGGGCTATTCGGGCGAATTTTCTCCCAAGCGCGTCGGCGATGCTTTTTCCCAGGGAAGTTTTTCCCACCCCGGGCGGACCAGCGAGGCATAAAATTGGGCCCTTCAATTCCTGTTTGAGCTTTATCACTGCCAGAAACTCCAACAAGCGGTCCTTAACCTTCGCCAGGCCGAAATGTTGTTCATCCAATATTTTTTCCGCATGAGCCAGGTCCAGATTGTCTTCGCTCAACTTTTTCCAGGGAAGATTCACCAGCCAATCGAGATAATTCCGTGCGATGCCATATTCAGCCATGGCCGGCGGCATATGCTGCAAACGATCCAGCTCTTTAAGGGCGACTTTGGTGGCCTCTTCGGAGAGCTGATTTTTTTCGATCTGTTCGCGGAATGCGTTGATTTCTGGGGAATTGGCCTCTCCCTCCCCAAGTTCACGCTGGATGGCCCTGATTTGTTCCCTAAGAAAAAAATCACGTTGCGACTTGGACATGGAAGCCACGACGTCGTTCTGGATTTTGGAACCGAGTGTGAGCACTTCCAACTCGCGGTTCAGAAGCGGCAGCAGGCGTGTCAGCCGCTCCTTAACAGAAATGGTGCCCAGAAGATGTTCCCTCTCCTCAAGGCTCAGATTCAGATTGGCGGTGATCAAATCCGCCAGTTTCCCGGGTTCCTCTGTGTTGAAGGCGGCAACCTTGATTTGTTCAGTCAAGGCGGGCGAAAGTTTGATGATTTCTTGAAACTGCCGTTCCGCGTTCCTGGCGAGGGCTTTAAGTTCCAGCGATTGATCGATCTGATCGGTGAGGTACCCCACCTTGGCTTGAAGGTAGGGTTCAGCGGAAACATATTCCTTGATCGCGAACCGCTTTAATCCTTCGATCAACACTCGAACGCTGTTGTCGGGAAACTTCAGCATCTTCAAAATCCTGGCCGCACAGCCGTGCTCCCAAAGATCGGAAGGGACAGGATTTTCCACCTCGGCATTTTTTTGAAGGACCAGACCGACAAACCGGTCACCAGCCACGACATCATCGATCAGGCGAATGCTTTGAGCTGATTCGACCAGGAGCGGCGCAACCATGCCGGGAAAAACCACGATATCGGAAAGCCCAAGGATCGGAAGAGTTTCAGGTAATGACTTCGGAGGTGCCGGTGGCGCATCCGGGCTCAGTGAATCTTTGTCCAGAATATGAATCGATTCGGTTTCCGGTATTGCCATGAATTCCTCCCTGCTCGTGACGGCTCAAGGGGAGCCTGAAAATCAGTCAACTTGCCATCACCGAGATCTTTTTTGAGCTGGACCGGGCAAGCACCGGGACGTCGATGCGCAAAAAACCGTTCTGGTAGGTGGCTTTAGCTTGAGCAAGATCATAACCCGCCGGAAGTTCGATGATGCTTTCGAAAGAACCGTAATTGATTTCCATGATCAAGAATTTGCATTTCGGCGGACGGCACTCATCCGGCCTTTGACCGGAGATTCGCAGCCGATTTCCTTCGATGGTCAGCTCCAGGTCTTCCCTGCGCATGCCGGCCAGTTCGACCTTGATCACCAAACCCATTTCAGTTGAATAAACATCGGTGTTGGGAACCCAGTTGGCCTCTTTGCCCGCGACCGAGAGGGATCGTTTTGCGAAATGCACCGAAGAACTAACTTTACACATGGCCATTTTGGAGGTTTTACCAAATCAAACTCCGCTTCCTGTTCATCCAGGGTGAATCCTCATCCTGGGTTGCTGTCCGCGTTTGCCGGAAATTACAATCCGGGGGGGTGCAGTTTGTGCATTGGAGGCAGGGCAGCAGCCCGAGGAGCAGCCGGATCCAGACTTTGCCGCGCGTGATCTGACAATTTTCATCAGAAAAATCCCCGCCGTGGTAGCCACGATTCCCAAAGAAATCATTTCCTGCCAGTCCATGATTTCACATTAACTCCTTTGGACTGCTCTGCAACCACAATCCCTTGCGTTTTCTGCGTAGGCCTTTAAATCTTGATTTCCATGACGGAAATCAATCCAGCTCACGAACATATCCACCTTGTTTCCTACGCCGAATGCACCGTCGGAAACCATGTTTATTACAGCCGTTATCTCGATTTTTTGGAAGCAGCGCGCGGGGAATTGTTCCGCGCAGTCGGCTGGCCGCTCAATCGGCTGTGCCAGGAAGGGTTTCTCTTCCCGGTGACGGAAATAACCATGCGATACAAACGTCCAGCACGCTATGATGACCGCCTGAGGATTCTTACGCGGATAATAAGGTTAACCTTGATTCGGGTTGAGTTTAGCTATCAAATTCTGAGGAATCCCGGCTCTGAACTACTGGTGGAAGCGACCACCGTTCATGTCTGCGTTTCAACCGGGGATCAACCCAAAAAGATGCCTCAGGAAACATTCAACGCCTTGCGGCAATATTCGTCCATTGTTAAAGACTGAACCCGACCCCCTATGAATAAAATCGCGCGCTGTTTCTTGTATGCTTTAACCCTATGCTTTCCTCTGTTCAGTCAGGGGGCTGCAACCGAAGCACCGCACCCCCTGACCCGGACCCTCCAGAAGTTTGTGGATGACAAAACAGTGGCGGGCGCAGTCGGCTTGGTGGCGGTGAACGGGCGGATTCTGTATTCCGAAGCCGTCGGATTCAAAGAACTGGAAAATGAGAGGGCCATGCAGCTGCAATCGCTTTTTTGGATCGCTTCCATGACCAAACCGATCACAGCCGCCGCCATCATGACCCTTCAAGAGGATGGAAAACTTTCCATCGAAGACCCGGTTGAAAAACATCTGCCAGAATTTAAGAATCAATGGCTGTTGGCGAAGCAGGATGGTAATACCAGGACCTTGAAGCGACCCGTCAGGCCGATCACCATCCGCGATCTTTTAACCCACACATCGGGTCTGGGAGACATCTCCCAACCGCGCGCCAACAGCACCCTCCCGGAACTGGTCATGGCTTACTCCCAGCTTCCTCTCAAATTCGAGCCCGGCTCCAAATGGGAATACTGCAATTCGGGAATCAACACGCTGGGAAGAATCGTGGAGGTGCTGTCGGGGAGGCAATTTGACATCTATTTGCACGAGGAGTTTTTCAGGCCGTTGGGAATGAAAGACACCACTTTTTACCCCGACCTCCGTCAACTCCGGCGGCTTGCCGTTTCTTACACACCCAAGACAAACGGAGCAGGATTGGATCCGGTCCAGATTTTTATCTTTCAGAACAACATGCAATCAAGCGATCGCTTTCCAATGCCTGCGGGAGGGCTGTTTTCCACGGCGCAGGACATGTTGAAATTTTATCAAATGATGCTGAACAAGGGCTCGTTCGAAGGAACTCGCTACCTCAAGCCGGAAAGCGTGGCCCTGATGACAGCGACACAGACCGGCGAATTGAAAACAGGTTTCACCGATGGCATGAGCTTTGGACTGGGATTTGCCGTGGTCAAAACTCCCGTGGGTATTACTGAAAAACTTTCAGCCGGCACGTTTGGGCACGGCGGGGCGTATGGAACACAAAGCTGGGCCGATCCTGAAAAGAACGCCGTTTTTATTCTGATGATTCAAAGGGCCAATCTTAAAAACGCCGACGCTTCGCCGGTCAGGGAAGCTTTTCAAGCCGAGGCGGTCAAACTGCTCGGCGGAAAGTGATCTAGCAACAGACCCGGCTCACTCCCGACTGTCCATCTTCAAAATCTGTTCGGTAAGTGCGGAAGCCTGGAGGGCTGCAAGCTCAGAATTGCTAGCCTCCAATTCACAGGAAACCAGAACGTAGCGCATACGGACATCCTGCGGAAATTTCTGAACCAACGAGCGCAGACGATCCAACTGGCGTGTCTGGAACGGTTCGTGCGAGATCCGTTCCGCCAGTTCACGGGCCAACTCAAGTTCCGATGGTTGCACACTCGATTTGAGAGCCAAGTCACCCCCGCCTTTTAGAGCCGGGAATGGGGTAAAAATAGCCTTCCGAAACGAACTGTCATCCCAGACAATCCGGAATTGGTCCAGGGCGGGTAAAAACTCCCTGAGAAGCAGCAGAGCTTTTCCAGTGACATACCGGGCGCGAGAATTGAGATTGGTGGTGCCAAGGTGGGCAAGGGCCAGGTCGGGACGATTCGCTCGGATCAAATTTTCGGCAAATTTCGGCCTGGAAACTTGATTGGACAACTGAAGATACGCAGTGGTCGCAAGGGGCCAAAGCTGGAGCGCCGAAGCATAGTCGCCCAGACCTTGCATTCCCACGGTCGTCAGTGGTGACATCTTCCAAAGAATCGCGGTATCAGGCTGAAGCGCCCAGGCGGATGACAAGACTCGCCGCATGACGTGTTCATCGGTTTTCGGCGCTTCGCTTAGAAATTGCAAAGCAATCTCGGGATCACGACCGGCAAATTGCTGGGCAAACCGAAGAAAAATCTCCGGTTGCCGGGGGTTCAAACCCGATGCCTCCCGTGCCGAACGAGCGGCAAGCTCCGTGTCCTGGGAAAAAGCCAGATCCAGCCACGCGCGCTCGTAGCGAAGCTCCCAGCTCATTGGATCCAGCCGGATGGCCCGGGTCAGTTCTCGGCGTATTTCATCCGCCTTATCCTTTGCCACATCGAAAGGCAGGCCCTTCATTCTTGTCAACGACTGAACCTGCAGCCGGGCCAGCGCGATCGCCCTTCGACTTTCCATTGGCCAACACCGGAGCGAGCGCTCCAAAGAGGCGGCGGCCATGCCCTTGTCACCGGTGATCGAGGAACGATAAAAGTAGAAGGAACAGGCTTGAAGCATTGAAACCACGACGATTACGAAGCCAAAAATCCGTTTCCAAGGAACCCGCACAGCTACAGGTGCGAGCCGTTCCACAAGGAGTTGCCGATCGCGCAATCCGACTAGCAATCCGAGAATGGCCGCCAGGAGGAGAGCATTGGCGGTGATTTGAAAAACAAATTCAAATATGGCGTGCACCAAAAAACCACCAAGTGCAGCCAGTCCGGCGATAAACACTTCCGGCTCCTCCAGTCTGCCTGTCCAGGTGAAGGAGACCAGTTTCTTGGTGCTGAGAAATGCCGCAACCAGAAGTATGCCAGCTCCAAGAACGCCCGTTTCGACAAAAAGTTGAAGATACTCATTCTCGGCATACAAAAATGAACTCCCTTCCCCGAATGTCTTAAAAATGCTGAACCCATGGACGAAGGCCCCCTGACCGATGCCGAACAATGAAAAATCAAGAAAGATGGAGCAGGCATCCCTCCAGATTTGTGTTTTGTAAGAGAGGCTGGCGCGAGACAACTGCTCTAGTAGATGATGGCTTTTCCAAGCCAAAATGAGCAGCGCCACAATGCAAAAAAGAATCAAAACCACCCAGCGGGAGTTGTCCTTTGATTTTTTCTTGAGGAATACGATCCAGACACAAACACCTGCGAGAAAAGAGATGATCCCCCCCCTCGACCCCGACAACACTGCCGCCACCAACCCGATAACGATAAGGCAAAAAACCGCCAGACCCCATGTCCGGTTGCCTTGGAATTTGCCCTTGCTCCCCCTGGAGCCTTGAAGCGGCCAGAACAATTTTAAAAACCAGCCCGCCATAAAAAGAGAGGCCACATAAAGCCAGTTGGCGTAATGATTGCGATTGGCAAAACTTCCGGCGGAATGACCGGCCGGATCCTGATAAAGCCCGACAATCATTTTCCCCCCGTTCTTTTTAAAATAAAAATCCGCAACCGCCAGCGCCACTATGGTGCAGCCCAGAACCACGATCGTCGGCGGTATGATCTTTGAAACCACGGCCGCGTTTCGGGCCAGGATGAACATGCAAATCACAAGGACAATTTCCCAGAGCCTCTGAATGGTGAAGGCTGGCGACAGGGTCAATGGAACCCATGCCAACAGAGTTTCTGCAGGAGGAAACCGTAAGGCTAAAATAGCCCGCTCAGGTGAAATGAGACGGACCAGCCAGACAGGCAGCGGCACGAGAGGAAGAATCAGAGCAACCACCGTAAGCATCAAAAGCCAGGAAGGGATCAAACGATGAGCCGTGCCCAAGGGACGAACCGATGCGGGTTGAGGAAGAAAGAGTAGGCTTACACCCATCAAAAAACCACAAACAGCCTGACTCTCCTGGTTTACACCACCATAGAGAATGGCACTGGTCGGAATCGCCAGCAGCCAGCCGAGCTGCATTCTCCAGTGAACGGAATCCATGCTCCATCAATTCCCGGACCGCCCGAACGGGCTATCCGGTTCAAGGCTCTTTGGCGTTTCTCTCTTTGGCCGCCGCCGTCCGCGCCCGGAACCGCTCGGCCTTCAAACGTTCTGCAGCCGCCAAGGCGTCTGAAGAAACCACCTGCCCGGACAGGGCCTTCGCTTGAGCATCGATCGATGTGAATTGCGGCCGGGAATTTTTTGGTGCCGCCATTTTAACAGCCGGCAGAGGGGAATCTTTCATCGAACCAGAATTCTGCGCCACGCTGTAATAATTATGATAATAATTCTGGTAATAATAATTGGGGTTGTCTGCGGTAATTCCGTTCAAAACAAGCCCAAGGAGATTTGCCCCACGCTGCTTCACCGAATTGATCGCATTTTTGGCAAAACGCATTGAAGTCTGGCCGGAGCGCACGACAAACAGTAATCCATCCGCAAGTCCGACGAGCGAGAATGTGTCATCAATCGCCGTCAACGGCGGGCAGTCGAAAATAATGTAATCGTAAGACTGCCTTGCTTCGTCGAGGAATTGCCTGGTGACAGGAGAAATTAACAGTTCACCAGGATTGCTGGGGAGTTTGCCGGTGTAAATAACATCCAAGGTCTTGATCTCGGTGCTCTTCTGGACATCGGTCCAGTGGAGTTCTCCCAGCAACATTTCAGTGAACCCAGGGTCACGGGAGTGGTTGAAATAACCATGAATATTTCCACGGCGCAGATCAGCATCGATCAGAAGAACCCTGTAGCCGGCAATCGCCAGGGTCACGGCAAAATTAACCGTGAAAGTGGTCTTTCCATCACCCGGCACCGCGCTGCTCACCAGCAGCACCTGTTTCTTGCTGCCATTGCTGCCAAGCATCACAGCCGAACGCACACCACGAATGGCTTCGGAAAACATGTTATGCTCATCAAGTTTGGTGATCAGCACGTTTTCCATTTGAAGCTTCGACATGTCCAGCTGCGGAATCTGGCCGAGAACAGGCTGTTCCAGCTCTGCTTCTATATCCTCCGCCAATTCCAGGCGATCATCGAGGCGGGTTAGCAGAAAAATAATGCCAAGCCCCACCCCAAGGCCTATCAGCAGTCCGACGATGACCATTTGAACCCTTTTGGGACGAATGGGAAAAGGAGACCCCGCGCCTTCCGACTGAAGTGAAAGCGTGGCTTCGTCGGAATTTAGCAGTTCAAGGGAGGCCAGCTCTCTCTTAAGATTTTGCACCATCAGCGTCAGGTTATCGACCTCTTCCCTCAACTTGTCGTGACCAAATCTGCGTTGACTTGCGTTCTGAACTTCCAGCCGATAAACACTTACCATATCCGCCAACGCCTCCTCTTCCAACTTAAGGGCTTTAATCGTTTCGTTCTGTTTGATTGCAGTCAATTCCAACTGGATGGCGATATCTTGCTCCAGATTGCGAATTTCCCTTTCAAGTTTGACGATGTGAGGATGTTTTGCCTTGAGGCTGGCTGCGAACACATTCGTTTGAGCAACACGGGACATTTTAGCCCGCACGAATTCGGTATAAGTTTGTGAGTTTTCAAAAGCCGGATCATCACGCCGGTTACGTTCACTGACATCCGCTTTTGACTGATCGGGTTGTTTCTCTCTCGCCCTGGGACGCAAATCGGGCAAACCCTGATTGGCCACTTCTTCGACACTTGTCTTCTCAAGTTTTATTCTCTGGGCGGTGGTATTCTTTAAATCTTCCTCCGTGCGGTCATAAAGTCGTTGGGTTGACTCGATAACATCCTTGATACTTGCAATATTGTTGGTTTTTTCGAATTCGGTCAGGTTGATTCGAGCTCTGTCAAGGAGTCGGTTGTTTGATGTTAGTTCCATGCGGACAACTGCGGCTTTCTGACCCGAAACTGTTTCCTTGATCTCATCGCGATAAATCAGAAATTCCTGCGCCCAGGCGGTCACAAATCTCTTGGCGTAATTTAAATCGGTGCTTTCCATGGCCAGAACCAGGGATCCAGAAATTTTGAGCACTTTGGACTCGACCAAAAGAGTCTGGCCCGGTGCCTTCTGCACATCCTGCATTTTGATGTAAGCCCGTTCCTGTACTCTGGGGCTCAAGAGCAACGCTTGCTGGCGTTCGAAATAAAAGTTCATCTCTTCCTGGAACTGAGCTCTCGGCCCACCAGCATTCGATGTGATTTTGGGCGCCACTGCAATCGTCGCTGTCGCCAAATAGATGTTCGGTTGCTTCAACGCCATGTAAACCGAAACACCCAATCCCAGAATGACAGAAATGGCCAGAAGCACCCAACGCTGGGCCACCATCTTGATGTAATGGCGAAGCCGGAAGAAAATATTGATGCGATCCACCAGCCATGTTCCAAAGGAACTGACGAAGCGTTCAGATTTAGGTTTGGTCTTCACTGATTAAAACATTATCGAACGTTCAGGAACTTCCACTCTGTCTTCATCCTGCAGTGGAATGTCCTTGGTCCGGTTCTTTTTGATATCTTCCACATTGTATGTGGTTTTTTTGTAAACCCCGGACACCGGATCCTTCCGATCCAGCACTATCTTTTTCAAATTGGCAAACTCCGTCACGCCGGCCTGCATCAAACCCTCAAAGAGGGTCACCTCCTGCCCTGGAGACAATTGAATAAAATTACCCCGGGCACCTTTCCCATAGAAAAAGACCGTTCCCGGTTTTTTGGTCCGATCCCTGATCTTAAGGTCGATATGACTATCGTGATAGTAATTTTCATCCAGAAGTCGTTTCAACTCCTTCTTCACCTGCCCCAGGGTCTTGTCTTTTACATCAAGCTCAACGGTCTGTTCAAAACCGCGGCTGACTTTCACAATCAGTTTGAACTCCGCATTTACCGTGGCCTCCTCAGGGTCGCTCTCCTTCACCGGATCCTCGGTGATGACACACCATAATTTGTCCATCTTGTTGAGCGGTCTCGAATCGTCTGCCGAAACCGGTTCAGCAGCGGTGCTGGCTAGTGTCGCGTTGGTTTCGTTTTGAGCCTGACAAAACCAAGTCGTCAGAAACAAGACAAAGATTGTCAACAATCTGGAAATTGAGAATTTCATAAAAAACTTAAAAATGTCGGGTAACATCGAGTGTCAAACGATTTTGTGTGTAATCCCGCCCAAAAAACACCGAGTCTTTCAAACTGAGGGCATAAGCCAATCCTATCGCCCACTGACGCGTCAGCCGGTAATCGGTACCAAGGTATAACAAATACCGATCCGCTTCCTCACCACCACCCGAAGCCAGCAAGTGTTCATAGACTCCGGTAACCCTCAATGCGATGGCGCTGGTCAAACGTTTGGACGTTCCATATTGAACTGAAAACATCTCGTTAAAATTGCTGCCCAATCCAAGCTCGCGATCTCTGACCACCCGGAGGTAATGCGACATCGAGCTGTTGATGGTATGGCGCACTTCCAGGCTGGCAGTGAAGCCGCCAAACTCGGATGTATCGGCAATATGCCCGGCGGTCACCGGTTTATCAAACTTTGACACTCCATACCCCACTCCCAGGACAATGGAAAGAAACTGAGTCGGTTTGTAGGTCAGGATGGGGCCAACGCCATAACTGATGCCGTCATTTTGAATCTCCAGATCGTAATCCGTAATCGCATAATAACTGCTGAGAGCCACCGACCAGCGCGGGCTGAAGTCGTAACTAACCCCCGCCCTGAGCGTGTGGGTGGTGCGATCCAGCAGCTCAAAGGTGCTTCCCAGGGATTTGTCAAAAATAAAATCATAACCCACATTCAGGCCCACCTCACGAACCGGCCGCCATTCCGCGAGGAATCCGGCTGTGTTGTTCATCCTTTTAAAACTGAGCAAATCTCCGCCGGAACTTCCTCCACTGATGTCGGCACGGCCTGTGGGATCGTTTTGAATGACCAGGATTTCATGGATATTGATCTGCACTTCCTCCAGAAAAATCCGATAATCAAAACGGGTGTTGGGTGCCACCAATACTGTGGAAATGGACGGGTGATCCAGATACCAGCGGTAACCAAAACCAAAATCGAGCTGCAAAACGTTCGCCTTGGTGATCGGCCAGAGAAATCCAATCGATACGTCCGGTCCGAAACTGATGTCACTCTCCTTGTTGTTCTCCGACAACGTCAAGTTGTCATTGTATTCGACCTGGGCTGAGGCACTGATCCGGGCCGTAATGTTTCGATATTTTAGGTTGTAGCGGGTCGGCTCCGGGTTGTAGAAGGCCGGGTAGGGCCCGCTGCGCATGATGTAATCCCTCTCACTTTGACCTTTGGCAGGCGAATGGAAAACAGCCGAACCGGCCGCCAGGGCCAGATATACTCCCGCTGGAACTCTGCTTAATTTCATTGAGCTGGGTGCAACGGATTATTGCTTGACGCTGATGGGCGGCTGAGAAATACGGCTAAAAAGGGGAATATTCAGTGATCTCGGCTCAGTTTGAGACCATGCGAACGAAGGGGACTCACCTCCGCCGGCATTTTCGTAAAAAATTATGCTGGAATCATTCAGAGCAAAACCATTGAGCTGTTCCGTCATCAGGGTCACCTTGTCATTGGCAGAGAGTGTCACGACAATTCTTTCAGGCGTGTCGAAGCGAATCGAGCCCGTGTTTTCCGAATCAGCCTGCGCAAGAAACACTCCCTTGCGTTCATCGTACTGGAGCGTAATGGAATCGCCCTCGGGCAGGGTGATCACGAGATTCTGGATCTGGGCGACGGAAATTAAGAATTCGCCTGAAAGGGCTTTGATGGTGATGTAACCCCCGCTGCTGTACCTGATGACCGCTTGACCTGAGTTTGCTCCCGTCAAGGTTTCCTCTTTGTTCAAAGCAATCGCATAGTGCCCCAGACTTCCATTAATTTCTAATGGAACACCTTGAGCCCATGAGAGATAAAGGTTGTTACGGGAACTCGAAATGCCAGCCATGCCCTCAAAAACGCCGCCTCGAATCAAAAGGTTTCCCTGACTCAGATCAGCCTCGGTGCCGGATGACAAACTAAACATTTTCACCTTGCCCAAACCAGAGGCGGCGTAGGTGGAGGAGTTCATCTGCGAGAATTGAAAAAGAGATTTTGGCTGTAGGAGGGCAAAAGTTTGACTGGGACATCCGACCAATAGCGGATCGTTCTCAGTCAAATTCTTCAAATCGACCGATTTAGTCGCCACATCCCAGAGGATTGAACCTGATTGGCCGGAAAAGCCGTAACAATGCCAACCGCCGATTCCTGCGATGCTGAATCTGAAATCACCTTTGATCACCCTCCATTGCAGGCTTCCGCGTTTGAACTGGACACTGGATCCATTTTCTAAAACCAGGGTTTGTCCGAAATAATTGCTGGAGGCATAAACCTGATCCCCGATCTGGATCAAGGGATCGGAGGTGGGACCAGAAATCTTGACCACTGTGCTGGGTGAAACCCTCTGCATCATGGGCAGATTCTTTTCCTGAATTCTCACCAACCCACCTCCGGTCAGGGGCGGATGATGGAAACTCAGATTCCTTTTCTGACCCTCGGCATTCACAGTCTCCACCTTGCCATCCGCTCGAAAAGAGTAAGAATCGTCCTTGAACAAGTCGTAGATCCCCTTCGAACCAGGATCCATCGTCGCAACAGCACCATCTGGAAACTGAACGCGAACCGGTTTCGTATTGGCGACAGGTGTGAATATGGACAAACGCCCATCCTGAACTGAGCCTGAAAACAGAACTTGTTGACCTGCGGGAGCATTCAGGGTCAGATTTTTAAATCCTTCAAAATCAAAGGCGGACGGACCCTCCTTCGGAGCGATCAACCAAAGTTTTTTCGAAACATCCTGACAACTTACGACGGCTCCGAAAACCTCTTTGGAAACGGCAGAATCAATGGGAACGCCGTTGACACTGATCGATGTCGGGCTTTGAGGCAAAAGTTTCACCTGAAATTTTCGGGCGGAATTTTGATCCCCTTCAGCCGCGCCCAAAGCAAGCACGGTCAGTGACACGCAGGCGGTAAAGCCGACACCGATTGAAGAGAGGATTTTAATCAAGTTCATGACACAATACCCAAAGAACGTTCATAACAGCCAAGCATCCAGAAGGCAAGGGAAAACCCCTAATAAACTTAAGGAATTCCCCTATTTTCTAGGCTGTTTTATTCATTTAAGCCTTGTCGCAACATCGGTGCTGATTCGCTATAAGCAGATGACAGGCCATCACCTGCCAAACCCCTGAGTCCGCTGGACCCGGTTTACCTTCCAGTGTCGTCGGACGGCCTGCCGCTCTCTATTTACTGGCGAGCAAAACACCTGCATCCGCATCGGTTCCACATTCGTAAGACCAGTTGTCTGATTCAATCCATTGTAATCCGCCATTCAGTTTTAACAAAAAAAAGATTGTTTTTGAAAATGAACTCAAACAAAAATAATAATTCATGATTTGGTGGCCGGGGAGTTGCTAACCACCTAAAATAAATTTTTTAAGCACTTTTGAAGACACCAACACAAAAAAATGGACACATCTCTCAACCCTGCGAAGAAGCTGATATCCCATTCTCAATTCTCAGAAACGCAGTTCAGGAATAAATAGCGATCATGAAAACACTTTTCGCCACCGCAGTTCTGGCGCTTGCATTCTGTCATGACGCTGAGGCTGTTTCACTGGAAGACCTGAGAAACAAGCCACGGCTGACCCCTCAATCCTTCGCCAGTCACTTCTCAGATTTTCGTTATCTTCGACAGGGCGCGGTCCAATCCCCCGAGGTTTTTCTGTTCACAAAAGCGGGCGATTGCGATGATTTTGCCACGCTGGCGGCGGAAGTATTAAAGGCCCGCGGATTTACCACCCGGCTCATCTCAGTCCGGATGGCGCGTGACGTCCATGTGATTTGTTACGTCGAGGAAACCCGGAGCTTCCTCGATTTTAACAACCGGGGATATCTTTTGAAAACGGTGAGCTGCGCCAACACACTTCCCGAGATCGCAAGGAAAGTCTCCAAATCCTTCGAGACGGACTGGACTTCAGTCTGTGAGTTTGTTTATTCAGAAGGGATAAAAACCAACGTCCGGACCATAACTAAACACGGCGTTGTCTCCGTTGCCGCCCGCTGACTTTGGAAGTCAGGAATTCTCAGGCTCGGGGATGAGACTGATTATAAACCTTTTTTAGCCGCTCCGTGCTGAGATGGGTGTAAATTTGGGTGGTGATCAAGTTCGCATGCCCCAGTAGTTCCTGCACGCTTCTGAGGTCAGCACCGGCGTCCAGCAGATGTGTGGCGTAACTATGCCTCAATTTGTGCGGAGTCAGCTTCAAATCCAATCCGGCCGCCTGGAGGTATTCTTTCAACCTCAGTTGAATCAACCTGGGATAAACCGGATCTGTGGAGTCTCGTCGGGCCAAAAAAACCGGGCTGGACTCCTCGGTTTTTTGCAGGAGAAAGTCCCAGGATTTTTGGATCGCATCCAAAGCCGGCGGACAGATCGGCACCAACCGTTCCTTCCTGCCTTTGCCCCGGATCCGCAACAATTGTTGTGGAATGTCCATATCAGTGACCGTCAGGCCGCAGATCTCGCTGATCCGCAATCCGCAGGAATAAAATGTCTCCAAAATTGCGGTATCCCGGAAAACTTTGTAAGTGTCCGCATCCTGACGTTCCTCCATAGGCAATGACTCCCAGATCTTTGCCGGCGCACTGAGCAGATTTAAGACTTGGTCCACCGTGAGGAATTGCGGGAGTTTGTGCTCCATTTTTGGCAGGACCAAGCCACGCATCGGATTTTCCTGCATCGAGCCGTTCCTGATCAAAAACTTTAGAAAACTGCGAATTGCCGAGAAGCGTAGGCGGATGGCGGCACGGCTGAGGCGATTTCTTCCCAAAAACCTTAAATAGGACCGAAAATTCTCCCGAACCAATGCGCTCAATTCCGGTTCGACCTTTAACTCCTCGACAAACCAGGAGACGAGTTCATTCAAAGCCTGGGAATAGTTGCGACGGGTATAGACCGAGGCGTTGCGGTCGATGGTGAGATGTTCCATGAAGGCCTCTATCTGGCCTTCAATACCACCAGAATTCCGGCACTGTCCTGACATAGCCGAAAAACTAGGTTCAAGCCTCGGATTCAGCAACCTTGGAGAGGACTTTTTTTGGTTTGGCCACCCTTGGCGCAAACTCGAAACTCACCTTTCCATCTTTGAATGCCAGAAAAGCGGAAAAGGGCCGACCCTTCTTGGAGATGAACTTGTGCAACAGATCTGTTTTGCCGTGGGTCAATATTTTACGAACCTGTTCGGCCTCGATGTTTCGTTGCAAGATCACCTTGCCGGTGCGGAAATCGCAGGACTTTTTCGGTCCGAGGGCATTTTCGCAAATGAAGTTCATCCCCTGCTCATAAACCTTGCCTCCACACTTCGGACACTTACCAAGGGGCTCCACTCCATCGAAATTGGGTGCCGGCAGATCCTCTCCTCCTTCCGATGTCCCGTTGCCGAAATCAAATTCAGGTTTGTTTTCTGAATTCATCTTGATCACTGCGGCAAACGGCCTGCCCATTTTGCTCCTGAATCCCTGCAACGGCCCGATCGCTTTCTTGGTGAGAAGTTCTTCAATCTCCGCTATTTCAAACTGACGTCCGGCCACAATCTTCCACAATGCAAAATCGCACTTCAGATTCTGACATTGAAATTTCTTGTAGTTTTCCTTGATCAAACTGCCGCATTTTGGACACGGAACCTTCAGCTCCCCAAAATCACCGGGAATGGTGTCGCTCTCATATTGCTTCGTCTTCTCCACAATCTGGCGGGTCATTTCGCCAATTTGTTTCATGAAATCGGGACGGCTCAACGCACCCCGCTCCATCTGTTTCAGTTTGAACTCCCAGTTGCCGGTCAGCTCTGCCGAACAAAGTTCCGGGATTCCCAACCCACGCAAAAGTGTGATCAAAGAAATGGCCTTGGCTGTGGCCTGCAATTCGCGACCGTTGCGGATCAGATATTTCTCGAGGATCAATCCTTCAATAATGGCCGCCCGCGTGGCCGGCGTTCCAAGGCCCTTGGCGCTCATCGCCTCACGCAACTCCTCATCCTCCACCAGTTTGCCCGCGCCTTCCATGGCAGAAAGCAGCGTGGCTTCTGAAAATCTCGCCGGAGGTTTTGTCTGGTTCGGTTCAACCTTGATGTCCACGGTTGAAACAGTTTCCCCGGCCCGCACCACCGTCAGGCTCGGGGTGTCGTCTGTTTGCTGCTCCCGCCCATAAACAGAAAGCCAGCCTGAGCTGACCAGCACTTTCCCTTCGCTCTTGAATGGCTCATTCTCCACCCGCGTGATTCTTGTGGTGATCAAGAATTCTGCCGCAGGATAAAAAACTGCCAGAAACCGCTTGGTGACCAGGTCGTAAAGTTTCGCCTCGGGTTCGGATAAATTTTTCGGCGCCAATGATGTGGGAATGATGGCAAAATGGTCCGAGACCTTGGCGTTGTTGAAAATTCGTTTGTTAGGTTTCACCCATCCCTTGCGCAGGATTTCGCCCGCGAACTGCCGGTATTGGGTTTCCCCCAAAACACCCAAGGTTTTCTGAACAGTCTCAATATAATCTTCCGGAAGAGCCCGCGAGTCTGTTCTCGGATAGGTCAGTACTTTGTGTTTCTCATACAAAGCCTGCGCCAAACCAAGGGTGTTTTTTGCGGAAAAACCGAACCGGCCGTTCGCTTCTCTCTGCAAACTGGTCAGGTCATAAAGTAAAGGGGCAATCTGGGTGGTCGGCTTGCTTTCTTCAGTGACAATCCCCGGTTTTCCCAGGCATTTTTTCTGAATCGTTTCAGCCAGAGCTCGTTCCCACATCCGTTCAGGCTTAAGTTCAGTCTCCTCCTTCTTGTCCTTGTCGCGCGTGAATTTTTCATCGAACCAGCGTCCGGCATAAGTTCCGGCTGCGGCACCGAAAGTGGCGTGTAATTCCCAGTAATCTTTGGGAACAAATCTCTTAATCTTCTCCTCTCGTTCCACCACTACAGCCAGAGTTGGCGTCTGCACCCGTCCCACAGTGGTCAACTGGAATCCCCCAGTTTTGCTGTTAAACGCGGTCATGGCACGGGTCCCATTAATCCCGACCAGCCAGTCAGATTCCGACCGGCAGACTGCTGCATCCGCCAAAGGCTGCAATAAGATTCCATCCCTCAACCGGGCAAATCCCTCCCGGATCGCGCTCGGGGTCATGGACTGGAGCCAGAGGCGTTTGATCGGTTTGTCCGCCCGGGTATGCTGCACAATATAACGAAAAATGAGCTCCCCTTCCCTTCCGGCGTCGCAGGCGTTGATCAGGGAATCCACATCTTTCCGCTTAATGAGCCGGGTCAACAACTTGAGGCGGGGTTCCGATTTTTCAATCGGGCGCAGGTCAAAATGCTGGGGAATAACAGGAAGATGGGCGAAGGTCCACTTTCCTTTCTTCACTTCAACTCCCTCAGGAAGGCAAAGTTCGAGCAAATGCCCCACGGCAGACGAAATCACATATTCGTCATTCTCAAAAAAATCATCCTTCTTGGTGAACCCTCCCAATGCTTTGGCGATGTCCACGGCCACAGAAGGCTTTTCGGCTATGATAAGTGCTTTGCCCATGACTTCTATTCTAAACTGCGTTTCAAGTAACTCCTGCTCAATTTAAATCGATGCTGCGCGGGAAACTGTCCCAAACTTTTCATGAAGTCAAAGACCTTTCGTTTCCCCTAACACGCTTTGACCCCGCTCATTTGCCCAGACAAAACTGCGAAAAGATGGAATCCAGGATATCCTCCGTGGTCGTACGACCGACAATTTCTCCAATGGCATTCGTGGCGATTCTTAGGTCCAACGCCAAGTGATCCAGCGCCTCGTTCTGCTCAAAGGCCTGGACACATCGGTCCAACGCCTCTTCACTCCGCTGCAGCGCGTTTTGATGCCTGGAATTGATCATCACCTCCAACATTCCGGCACCAGCCTCACCTTTCCAAAAAGTATCCTTGATCTGGTCTTTCAACTCCTCAACTCCCGCTCCTGTGGCGCATGAAAGTTTCACCACCCGTTCCTCCGGGCTTGATGCAAGTTCCAGACGATGAGGCAGATCACATTTATTCAAGACCAGTATGCGCCGGGTTCGTCTGGATTCCCCCAATTGTTCGCGATCCAGCTCCGACATCGGCGCGGAACAATCGAAAACATGCAACACCAGATCGGCACGTTCGATGGCAAGCCGCGTTCGTTTGATCCCCTCGATCTCAATGGTATCTTCAGTCGATCGCAAGCCTGCGGTATCGATAAAAATAACCGGGACACCCCGGATATTGGCGGTTTCTTGAATCGTATCGCGAGTTGTGCCTGGAACTGGGGAAACGATCGCACGGTCATGACCCAATAACTGATTCAACAAACTCGACTTGCCAACATTCGGGCGTCCAATGATCGCCGTCCTGATTCCTCGCCGCAAAACCTGGCCTTCATTGGAATATTTCAGCAGGCCTGCGACAAAATCCTCCGCCGCCCGCACTTTTTTCAACAATGCCTCCCGTGTGTCCGGGGCTATGTCTTCATCAGGAAAATCGATGTGCGCTTCGACATGTGCCAGGGTTTTAACCAGATCGTCCCGCACCTGATTGATTCGAACAGAAAGTTTCCCGGCCAACTGTTCGTTGGCAGCCCGCAAGGCAATCTCGGTCTGCGAATGAATGAGATCAGCCACCGCCTCGGCCTGAGCCAGATCAATCCTGCCATTCAGAAAAGCGCGTCGGGTGAACTCCCCGGGCTCCGCCAGCCGGACGCCCGCTTTTAGTATGATGTCGAGCACGGTTTTAGTCGCCAACACCCCGCCATGGCACGAAATCTCTACCACATCCTCCCTGGTAAAAGTTCTGGGAGCCCGCATGACGGTCAATAAAACCTCGTCCACCACTAGGTCATAGTCCATCACCCTGCCATATGCGACAGTGTGCGATGCCATTCCAGAAGGTTTAAGTCCCTTTCGTGCTGCTGCAAATATACGATCAGCCGCAGCCAGTGACCGGCTGCCGGAAATGCGGATCACCGCCAGCCCTCCCTCTCCCAATGGAGTCGCAATGGCCGCAATTGTATCGTCGATCATAAATCCATGTGGCCGCAGTTTCCTCCGGCATTCTCGGAATCACGACCCTTGAGAAACAGAATGGCCTTCTCGTAACTTTTCTTATGCAAATAGTGGAGCAGAGTTGGATCGGATTTTTTTGGCATCTGCAAAGTCATCCTGTCCACGTCGGAAATCGCCTCCATTAATTCGTTTCTCCGGCCTGGATTTGCGGATGGAATTGCCGCCTGCTGCAAACGCAGCAATGCTCCAAGCAAATCGGTTTCAAGTTCGGTCATCATGGAAAGAGTGTTACAAAGAAAGATTGTCGGATGAAAACTTTGTTTTCATTGTGCTTCTGATCAATGGCATCCAGAAAGACCTTAAACCCAGATCCAAACGATGTCTTCCTCGGCATCGAAGGAGGCGGCACCTCCACCAAGTATATTTTTTCCCATGGCCCGCGCTTATCCCCAGTTGCCAGGACAGATGCGTGCAATCTGCGGCTGGTCAGCGACCCCCAATTGACTGCGATCTTGACCCACATTGCCAAACAACTTCCCGGGATTCCCTCGGGAGTCGGTTTCGGACTTCCAGGTCTCCGAACCGCTCAAGATTCTGAGAGGGTCAAGAGAATCGCCCTACAACTCTGGCCAGACACCCGGCTGGTCATCACCAACGACCTCGAAACCGTTCTTGCCACTGCCGAATGGGAAATCGGTCCTTGTTCCGTTCCGAGGATTGTGGTCCTTAGCGGCACAGGCTCCTGTTGTTTTGGCAAAAATCTGTCCGGAGAAATGCAAAAGTCCGGAGGTTGGGGACAGCTTCTGGGCGACAACGGCAGCGGATACCAAATCGGTCTTCTTTATCTACGGGAATTAATACAAGAATTTGATCGTTCTCGTCCCGCAAAGTTCCCGGACTTGCCACTATTGAACCTCCTTGGGTTAAACCGTCCCGATGAATTGATCCACTGGGCCGGGCAGGCATCCAAAACCGAGGTTTCATCCCTGAGCAAGCGGGTCTTTTCTCAAGTCACCAAACGCAACCGGATCGCTTTAAAGGTGGTCGGAATGGCCTCGACGCTGCTGGCGGAACAGGCCTTTTCCTGCGGTTCCAAACTCTCGAAATCCGGAAATCCGGTGCAGTTTATCTTTGCCGGTGGCAATTTGTATCACTCGCGATATTTCCGTGATCAAGTGAAACGGAAAATCCAGGCCGTGTGGTCCTCATCAGATTTTTACACTCTGAAAGCTGAACCTGTCTTTGGTGCCTTGGCGCTGGTCAGAAAGGTTCCCGATCTGAACGAAAGCGCAACACTTCCCGGGGAAGAAATCAACCTTCGGACCAGGGGTATTTCCTGGACTCAACCATCGCCAACTGAGCTGCGGAATCCGAGGTCTTTGCTGCTCGACAAAATGCCGACGGTGGATGCGGTTGAGCTGATGCTGAAAGAGGAACAACGGGTCCCGGCAGCTTTAATTGAACTTAAGAAGAAAATTGCGCAGGTGGTCCAGATGGCGGTTCGAACACTGCGTTCAAATGGCAGACTTTTTTATGTCGGTGCCGGCACCAGCGGACGGCTCGGGGTTCTTGACGCCAGTGAATGCCCTCCCACGTTCCGTTCAAAACCCGAACAAATCCAAGGGATCATCGCCGGAGGAGATGCCGCCATCAGACGGGCTGTCGAAGGAGCGGAGGATGACTGGGACGCGGGGGCGATGGCCTTGACATCACGCCAGGCCGATTCACGCGACCTAATCATAGGAATTGCCGCCAGCGGCCGGACACCCTTTGTCTGGGGGGCGTTGGAAGAGGCGAAAAGGCTGGGTGCAAAAACCGTGCTCATCACCTTTACCCCATATTTGCGGATCAAATCAGCATTGCGCCCCGACATCGTCCTGGCGCCGCTGATCGGACCCGAAATTCTCACAGGATCCACCCGGCTCAAGGCTGGAACCGCCACCAAACTTATTCTTAATACCATTTCCACTCTGACCATGGTTCGGCTTGGAAAAGTGGTCAGCAACTTGATGGTCGATTTAAATCCCTCCAATGTAAAACTACGCGAACGCGCCGTGAGAATTGTCTCGGAAGTTTCCAGACAACCTCCCGAGATCTGCGAAGCCGTGCTGCGCAACAATGGTTGGGAAGTAAAAGCAGCGATAAAAAGCCTGGCAAGGCCCTAAGCCGTAACGATGCAGTTGAAAAGAGGGACCACCTCTCCCTAACCCTCTCTCCCAGGGGCGGAGAGGGGACAAAAGTGCCCGTAAGCGCTTCACCGAATCGTGAGTCAAAACCGCAGATGTTTTCCTCCCTCTCCTCCATCGGATGGAGGAGAGGGACGGGGAGAGGAGGATTTTCAATTGAATCGCTCCGGCTAAGCTTCAAACGCAGGCAGCCCGTCGATGCTTTTCCTGTTTTTGGCCTGACGGTAGGCGGCAAGTTTCTCCGGCCCCTGTTTGTCCGCCCAGCTGTCCAGGGTTCCGCGATGGCCCCGGATCTCAAAAAAAGGAACTGAATAACCGCAAGAGCTTGAAACCCTGCTCATCGCCATCCGGATGAATGCGCGCGTGCCAGGATTGGCAGGAAAAACATTTGCCAGTCCTTCAAAATCTTTATCGCCCGGCGTGATCAAAGTTCCTTGTCCATACAAACGGACAATCCGTGGAGATCCTTCAAAACCGCAAAACATGATGATCAAACGACCATTTTCGCGCAGATGCGCCGCCGTTTCCGCGCCGCTTCCGGTGTAATCCTGATAAACCACATCCATCGCTCCGAGCACACGCAATGAATCGCCCCCTTTCGGAGACAAATTGATGTGGCCTTTGGGGTCCAGCGGTGCGCTGGCGACAAAAAAGATCTTCTGCCTGACAATCCAGGCGGCAAGCTCATCGTCAATTTTATCCAGTTTCTTGCTCATCCATCTCCATCAAACCAAAATCTACAACTCCGGATATTTCCATGGACTCCGGTAAGGGCGGCTCAACAATTCCGCTGCCTTCTCATCACCCACGATCTGCTCCTTGGCACCGTCCCACTCGATGCTCCGTCCGACCCGCCAGGAAACCATCCCCAACAACGGAAGCACTGAAGAACGATGGGCCACTTCCAGATTGGCGACTGGTAACTCTTTTTGATCTATGGAATGTAGGAAATTAGCCCAAAGAAGCTGCAAATTGTGTCCGTCCGGCTGTTGCAACTGGGAATCCTCATGAATCATTTTGTCACGATTGTTTGAAGGATAAAAAGTCCATCCATCCTGCCATCCGATGTGGAGCACACCTTTGGTTCCGTAGAAATAGGCGCCAATCCGATGTTTCTCGTTGTGATTTTCACCAAAATGCCGGTGTTCCCAGGTGCAGGTGAATTTTTCAAACTCAAACACCGCCAACTGCCGGTCTGGTGCGTCGGTGGTCTGTTCCTTTTCATTTAGGATGGGCGGACCGGCGACGCTTCTGCCTCCACTGCAATAAACTCGCTTGGGATATTTTTCATCAGTCCACCAAAGCACTTGGTCGAGCCAGTGAACTCCCCAGTCGCTCATGGTGCCATTGGCATAATCGAGGAAGTTTCGCCACCCGCCAGGATGGATCCGGGTGTTGAATGGCCGGAGCGGAGCGGGGCCGCACCAAAGATCCCAGTTCATTCCGTCAGGAACTGGACTGTTGCGCGTGGGATTCTCCCGACCGCCGCCGCCATGGGCAAAAAGGCGGACCATGCCGACATCACCCACGGCACCGGAACGCAAAAACTTCATGGCGCTCACATGATGCGGGCCGATCCGACGATGCAACCCGACCTGGACAACTTTCTTCGATGCCAGCGCCGTTTTCAGCATCGCACGGCTCTCATTGACGGTCTGTCCGGTTGGTTTTTCCAAAAAGACATGAGCTCCCTCGTTTAATGCGGCGATGGCTTGGAGCGCATGCCAGTGGTCCGGAGTGGCGATGATCACGATGTCCGGTTTTTCCTTCTGCAAAAGCTCCCGGTAATCCTCGTACTTCTTGGGAGTCTCTCCGTTGAGATCGTGCACCTGCTCGCCCGCGACTTCCAAAGCGCGTGCATCAACATCACAAAGCGCGGTCACACTGCAGCGGCCTGAAGCGATGGCTTCTTTGAGAATGTTCTTGCCCCACCAACCGGAGCCGATCAACGCGGTTCGAAGCTTTTTTCCGGAAGTCTGACCCAGAACAAAAGGACCGGCATTCAGCAAAAGACCGGTGGCTGCCGCACCCTGCAGGAATTGCCTTCGGTTCATGATCTATTTTCCAACTTTGACACAAACGAGATCGCCGCGAGAATTGCGGCAAAACAATAGTCCATTGGCCAGCACAGGCGCGGTCCAAGATTTTCCGCCGAGAACCTGGGCGCGGGTGGTCGGTTTAAACCCTGCGGGATCGGCGGGTGCGATCAAAACCTCCCCGCGTTCAGCCAGCACGATCAATTTATTGTCCGCAGCAATCAACCCTCCCGATCCAATGCCTGGTTCGGTCCATTTGACCTCGCCGGTGGCAAAAACGACGCATTTTAAACTGGCCTTCTCCGTAGTGTCCCCATCAATTCCGTATAGATGGCCGTTCAGCAGCACCGCACTGTTCATTTGAGAACGAAGCGATTTGTTCTGCCAGAGCACTTCAGGAGTCCCGGTGCCGGCAGGTTTCAGCAGCGCGCTCCCTTTTCCATAACCGGACGAAATAAAAATTTTGTCGCCATCAATCACGGGGTCCGCAGCATTCACCCCATATTGTGTGATCCAGCGCATGCGCCATTTTTCCTTCCCAGTCGCCGGTTCAACCGCAACAAAAGCCTGGCCTGATGTGAAGAACGCGACCGGTTGGTTGTTCAACCGCCCTGTCAGCGGGGTGGAGTATCCCGCCTCTTTATTGGCCGACTGCCAGACAGTTTTTCCCGTCTTTTTATCGACGGCCATGCCGGCTTCACCCACGTTTAAAAGAAGGAGATTTTCATAAACCCGCGGTGAGCCCGCGAATCCCCAGTCTGGAAGCTGCACATCATGATCCTTCTGCAAATTTCGGGTCCAAACCACTTTGCCGGTCGCGGCTTGGAGACAAAACAAATCACCCCACCTGCTGATGGTGTAAACAAAGTCTCCATCGACCGTGGGTGAGCCTGCGGTGCCTCCGTCAAAATATTTGTCCCCCAGTTCGGATGGATAACTGTGCTTCCAAATCCCCTTGCCTGTTTCTGCATCAAAACAAAAAACCGTATCCGTGTTGTCCGCGTTGCCCATGGTATAAACACGGCCTTTGGCCACAACCACGGAGGAAAGGCCCAGGCCGACGTTGGTTTTCCATGCGTTATTGGGCCGGTTGTCGGGCCATTTATCGGACCAACCCTTCTCGGCTGAAATTCCGTTCAGCTGGGGACCACGCCATTGAGGCCAGTCATCTGCCTTTGATGCGAAGCAGAAAAGGGCGCAGCAAGAAAAAGTTAAGCCAAATAAGCGTGGAGCGATCTTTGTAGATAAAAAGCGATTCGATTTCATGGAGGACGAAAGTTACTAAAAAACGAACGGCGCTTCACCGAAATTCAAAAAAAAATTGTGAGAGCCCAGGACGGGGAGGTTTTGAACCGGTTTGAATCGCGAAGACAGATGAACCGCGGACGGAAAGGTGAGACCGTGCAAAAGTCTCGCAAGCAACGACCAGGTTATTCGTTTTTATTGTTCCGAGCCGGACAAGCGGAGGCAAATGTGCCCGGAAAGCAGGAAATCGACAATGATTGGGCCACTGGAATCAACTGATCGTGCAATTGAGGTGCGTTGGTTTCTGCCGACGGGCTCAGCACGATCAGACTTGAACGTTTATTCGCGTCGCAAACCCACTTAAAGAACCAGGAAAGCGCCGGTCCGGAAAGCGGCCGACTGCTTGAGGCGGCGACGATCACCAGCTCGGCCTCGACGGCGGTCTGGAGCGCTTCTTCAAAAAAACGAGAATCGGCGAACTGTTCATAAAAACAATCGATCAGGGTCAGGTCGGTCAAGCCGAGGGAACAGGCCGTCTGCCTGGCAATGGCATGAACAGATGTCCGCGCGACCGAATCCTCCAGAAGCAATATCGCCGTGGTCATTTTCATCTGGTTGGAAACTGCCTCCATCCAGTCGTCCACACTTCTTATTTTTTGGCAATGACTCACCTAAAATTGGCATCATTAGCAAGCCACAAAACAGCAATTGGGGTGCGGCCACCATGATCACCGTTTCGTGACCGATTTCCAGGTGTCAGAAATCCGTGATATAACCCTTCTTTATTGGCGTCCATTGGCGGTTAAACTGAATTGTTGCGGTTAAGAATGTCCAGATATGAATGCTGGCGCGCATTCGAGCAAACTGGAACATTGAAGAAAAAAGGGGCAGACTGTGTCTGGAAGCTTCAAAGGTTGCCCAAAATGCACGAAGACCTTGACTGATCCGACGTTTCATTCACAAGTTTTGTCCTTTCTCAGGCAATTTAGGAGAAGCGAATGCGGCCGGAACATAGTATTTCGATAACAAATCATCTATGAAACTTAAGAAATCCGCCAAAAAAGAGAGCTTGGCCGCAAAACCGGAGGAAAAGCTTTCAGCAGCGTCCGGCCCTTCCGAGAGCCCGATGAAGAATCTGAAAAAGATCCTGGTGCCCATCGATTTTTCCGAATGTTCCAGGCACGCCCTGGGATATGCCCGGGCCTTCGCAATCCAGTTCAAGGCGGAGCTTTACGTGATCTCCGTTTTGAACGAAACCTTCAACAGCTTCGATCATGGGAATGCGGAATATGCATCAAACCTCGAATCACGCAGAAAAACCCAGGTGGAACATCTGACCAAACTGGCGATGCAAGAACTCGAAGATCTGCCCCATAAAATCATGGTTCGCACTGGAAAACCGTTTCAGGAAATCGTCCAGGCGGCCTGCGACCTGGAAATTGATCTGATCGTCATTTCCACCCACGGTCAGATGGGACTGCCACCAGGCATTCTGGGCAGCACAGCCGAGCGAGTGGTCCGTTACGCACCATGCCCGGTCCTGACGGTGCGACAGAACGAGAGGGAATTTGCCTCCCTGCGCTAAGAATTCATCTGGGAGAGCTGCCGCGTCGAATCGCTTCAACCCCTAGAGGAACGCTCATCCAAGCCAAATTATGAAAAAAGTATTGCTCGCCTATGACGGTCTGCCCGGCTCCGAAACCGCGATAGACGGCCTCCAGTTTGCAGGCCTTCAGGAAAAGAGCGAAATCAGGGTGATGACCGTGGCCGACGTCTGGGTTCCACCTGATTCGGTCAAAAACGCACCTCAACTTCCGATGCTTCCTCCGCCAGCCAGAGTTCACGCGCGAGAGGAGGCCATGAAGGCATTGTTGAAGGCACGCGATATTTCAATCCAAGGGGCTGAGCAGATCAAATCCCGGTTTCCCCAATGGCGCGTGACTCATGTTGCCAGAACCGGATCCCCGGCATGGATGATCGTCGATGAAGCCCATCACTGGCCGGCCGACCTAGTGATCGTCGGCACTCACGGACATTCCAAACTGCATCGTTTTTTTCTCGGAAGCGTCTCCCAAAAAGTGGCGGCTGAGGTGGATTGCTCCGTCCGACTGGTGAGGGGGCTGGTTCAAAAGCAGGGCGGGCTCCGAGTGGTGTTGGCCGTGGATGGCTCGGACCATTCACTGGCGGCGGTCGAAGAAGTAGTCGCACGATCCTGGCCGGGAGACGCCACATTTGAAATCGTGACGGTGATTGATTCGTACTGGCTCACCGCCAATGCGGTTCCCGGTTTCAGTACGCAGGATGGCGGTGGAAACGGCGATTCCGAGTGGATCTCCCGGATGGCCATGGCGCATGGTGAGACGCTTCGCAACCGGGGATTTAAGACCGAGGTTCACATCCTTGAAGGAGATCCAAAAGGCCGCGTGATCAGCTGGGCGGAAACGGCGAAAGCCGACTGTCTTTTTCTCGGTGCTCAAGGGATGGAAACCCGAAGCATTCACACCTTGGGAACGTTCGCCAACGCGATGGCATCCCGGGCTCATTGCACGGTGGAAATCATTCGCGCCCAAAAACCGGTGCCTCCGAACCACGAAGCGTCCGCTGTCCAAAGCGAGAATTAGCCGACCCTGGAATGATCTCGCGAAACAAAAACCCGATCAACCGCAACCCGTCATAAACACACCTTGAACTAAATATGAAAAAGCCTTCGAAAAAAACCGCCCCCCGAAAACCGTCGGTCAGGTCCGGGATAAAAACAGGGAAAGGCCCGGAACCGGAAGAAAAGGTTCATCCACTGGAGATTTCCAAAATTCTCATACCGATCGATTTTTCGCCCTGTTCTGAAAAAGCTCTCCAATACTCGGTTCCGTTTGCCGCACGTTTCGGAAGTCAAATCGTCCTGCTCCACGTGGTAGAAACCTACCCTGCCGACCCGTTCATCGGTGGTGAGGTCATCGCGGAGGAAAACGCCCGCAGATCGGAACTGGCCAGACGCGAACTGGATCTGTGGGCCGAACGTTTAAAAAACTTGAACTGCAAAAATGTGACCTGCCTGTTGCGGGTGGGAAAACCGTTCGCTGAAATCAACCATGCCGCCAGGGAAACGGGGGCGGATTTGATCCTCCTTTCAAGCCACGGTTATACCGGCCTCAAACATATTTACCTCGGCAGCACAGCCGAACGGGTGGTTCGTCATTCCAATTGTCCCGTGCTGGTGGTGAGAAACTAGGCCGCTCTTTGCAAAATTTTCGACATTCAAGCCTGCCCAAAGCCGTTTTCGCGGAGACTGGCGGCGACAGATGAAACCTAGAAAAGTTTATCACATCGAACTCAAGCTGCGCAGCCTGGACCAGCTTTTTAACACCATGGATCCCTCCCCGTTCCACGAGAAAGATCTGGATGACCGGGCGGTGGAATTCATCACCGGCTGGGCCGAAGAGCTGCACCGTCACGCACCGCTCGATCTGATCATTCACCTGGAAGGTCCGCGCACCGGAAAGGAAAAACTTCAATCAGTCGAGACGGCGGTGAACAATTTTTTTGCCTATCGAGCCGGTGTGAACCAGCTTCAGTTCAAGCGATTGATGGAACAAGGCCGGACCAGCCTCCTGGTGGGGCTCGCCTTTCTTGGCCTATGCCATCTTCTGATAGAACTCGTGGTTTACAGCCAGCCGAGCGGCTTCTCGAACTTCCTGACTCAAAGCCTGACCATTGGTGGCTGGGTGGCGATGTGGAAACCGATGGAGATTTACCTTTACGAATGGTGGCCGTTGCGAATGAAGGGGAAGATCCTGGAAAAACTCAGCCGGATGCAGGTCCATATCCGCACTGGCAGATACGAAGAATAGCATCGGGTTAAATTTCACTCGTTGATCCCGCCATGAACCCAGGCACCGATCCATTCGGGGGCTTTGTTGAGGGTGCTCCTCGAAACAAGAACAGAGTTCGGAAAGAGAAGTGTTTCGATCGCTTCGATCAGTTGCGCGCCGGAAAATGGTTTTGGAACAATCGCACCGATATTGAGGCTCCTGTTCAATTTATTCTCCTCCGGACCAAAGGAACCCGAGGCGATGATCACCGGCATCGATTGATCTTCCGTCCTCAGTTTTTTTACCAGGCCCAGCCCTGAGAGCCTCGGCATATTGTTGTCGGTCACCAGTAGGTCGTATCTTTTCCGGTGCAAAGCCTCCCATCCCGCCAGACCGTCTTCGGCGACATCCACGGCATAGCCGCCCGAGCGGAGGCACTGCCTGTTCAGCAACGCCAGATCTTTGTTATCTTCCACCAACAAAATCGACTTGTTACGCCTTAACTCGGTAGCTCCGTCCTGACGGGTCGTGTCCAAGCCACCTTCACACGGTCTTGCATTCATGACCAAAAACTATCACCAGCTGCAGAATTTCGGAATTGGGGAGCCGACAGCATTTCAGTAAGCAATTTCCTTAGGGTCGAGCCTTGCATCTAGGTGGGGCGCGTCACTCCGTGCGCGCCGTCGGCGAGGTCCGGCTGTCGGAAACGAGGTGGTTCGTTACGGCCTCGACCTGCCAATGTATCTTTATTGGCGTCCATTCGCGGTTAAACTGAATTGTTACCGCTAAGACGTATCGATGCGGTTGAAAAAAGGGACCACCTCTCCCTTTACCCTCTCCCCCGGGGGCACCAGGGGCGGAGAGGGGACAAAAGTGCCCGTAAGCGCTTCACCGAATGGTGAGTCGGGGCCGCAGATGTTTTCCTCCCTCTCGTCCATCGGATGGAGGAGAGGGACGGGGAGAGGAGGATTTTCAACTGAATTGTTACGGCTAAGGAAAGAAGAACTGCAAATTCCCTTCATCGGTTTCGCGGGCAGGATCGTAACCGGTGAGTGTCTGCACCAACCGGGAATCGTCTAACTTTTGAACTGAGCCATCGCCCAGGAGGACCTGTCCGAGATTTGCACCGTGACACATTCCCCTTCTCCATTTGGCGGCGCGTGCACCGGTATCAGGTGAGCTCAGCACAAAGCAGTTGATATTATCGGAAAGGCCTGTGAGATCGAAACCGATCATATTGCGGTCTGTCGCCAGAATGACGCCCGGCCTCTTTTCGTCCGCTTCATTGCAAAGGGCGTAACTGACGTTCGTCAGCGAGATAGTTGCAAAATTTGTGGCGGAGATACGGCGCACATCGCTCGGGCAAAGCAGGATTTTGGTGGAAGCCAACTCGTTTGAGACGACAGCAAACTGGAAATTTACAGTTGCGTTGTCAGTCCCGTTTGGCTTTCGACCTCCATCGGTCTGATCCACCTTCCAAGGAAATCTGCCATCGTTATTGTCAGCCCAAAGCCTCATGGCGAGGCCGATCTGCTTGAGGTTGTTTGTGCAAGCAACCCGTTGCGCCGCACCTTTTGCCCGGCTCAGGCTTGGCAGCAACAGGCCGGCAAGAATCGCGATGATCGCAATGACCACCAGCAATTCAATTAACGTGAACGCACGGTATGTTGAACAAACCAATCTCATGCGTTCACCTTTGAGTAATGCATTCACGGAGCAGGCGAGGAAGAGACACGGTAGAACTTATTAGCTTCGCCAACGGAGTTCGTGCTGGCAATTGAAGCTTCAAATGCCAATTGGCCCGGGCTCCCGCCATCGGTATAAGGACCTTCCACATCCGTGGCACTTTGAATCTTGTAGAACATTCCCCGCACCGCATTGTACCGAAGCTCCGTGTTGTTGCCATCGAGTTTGCGTGTGGTGAGGTTAACCTCTGAGTTCACGACCGTACCATCGAAAAATTTCCGCGCGAGTTGCCATACAGTCTGCCCCACCTGAGACCCGACACGGCGCCCGGGCAGATCATCCACCGGCGGATGGATTCCACCCCATATCCGTGAGAGGCCTACTTGGTCCGCCGCGTCATAGTAGGAGGCCCATTGGAGAGTCACCGGTGCCGTGGGGCCCTTTTCATTTACCAGTCTCCCGAGCGTGAAGGTGCCAAGCCCGTTTGGAAACCATTTGGAGCCCGTGATTGCAGTCATGATTTCGGCTGCAGAACGGCTGAAGGTGCTATGACCGGAAATGTATCCCGGGAAACCTGGAGTCACGAACGTCTTCTTTTGGTAGGTGATCCAATCCTCAGCATGATTCCATTTGACTCCGCTGGTTTCTTCCGCAGGAAACTCCGGTTGGCCTGGCCATGAAAAGACGGCTATTTTGCCCGCGGTGAGTCCATCGTGCCGACCTGAAGCGACGGTGGCATCGGTTACCAGTTCGATCAAACCCGCGACCAAAGGCAGACCGTTTGTGTGGTATGAAGGGAGATTGGGAACGCTCGACTGGCCAAGCCCGCCGCAGTAACGGATGGCGCTGATCGGTCGCCAAGCGTTGTAGTGACGTTTTACGCTCCATGCGGCGCAACCTGCATCATGCACGGCGGCGTTCAGGGCGAAGTAAAGTTTTACGTCCCACTCGAGGCGGTCGACTTCGGGGCCGGTTCCGCCGATTCGTTTGACGGCGATATCATCCGAAACGTGATTGGCAACAGAGTTCCAGTGGCCCGGCGGGGTTTCGGAAGAAGGTCCGTCCGCCCAGAATTCCGTGAGCGCGCGGGTGTAATCGCCGCGGAAGACAATGTTTGAAGCGTATGGCTGGCCGGTGATCGGATTGGTGGTGTAGCCATGGCCGTCATTTGCACCGAGGGTGTTGTTGCCGAAGCTCGCAGGAGAAATATCCACGGTGACGCCGTCCTCAGTCGTCAACTCGCTGCTCGCGCGAATGACCGCCACCAGGTTTTCCAAAAACTCTGTAGTTCTTGCACCCCCAAGGAATGGAGGCGGTCCGGGATCGATCCACGGTTTGGCTTCATCGATACGACTGAGTGCGAACGTGCGAACCCAGAGCCCTGGCGCGCCAAGATAGCCCTGGAGCGGGTTTTGCGGAAAGCCGTTCTGGTCGATGGAACCAGCGACAACAAGGCGCTGCCATTTGTTGACATCCACAATCCCGTTCGTTCCGTCCGTGACTCCGTGCAAGAACGGGTTCATCGGCGGGTTGGCGAAAACGTAACGGCGTGGATGGCCTACAGGATAATCCGGATATGCAACGGGAGGATTGGCCAGCGGGAACGGAGTTCCGTTGGTCTGTCGGGATCCGTCGTTGATGAACCAAACTGAAACTGCGTCGTATATTGAATTTCCGACGCCAGCGGGTGTGGACAGATCGCGCGAGGCGTTATTGGTATCATATCCGAGCGCAGTCATGAATGCGGGATTCGCTGACGCCTGGTTGATGGCACTTCTCGAATAGGCGTGCCGCTCAAGCATCATCCGATACATCGCGTAACTAATGGCCTCACGGCGGGCCGCAGCTATATCGGGTGCGGTGTGTTTCCCTCGATAAATGAAGCCGACCGCATTGGTATCATAAGCGGCCCACGCATCGTACATGCAAACGGAGAAACTGAACAAGTTCCTCGCTTGACCTGGAGGATGCGGAGTATCCATCCGGATCCCCTCCAGGGCGCGCTCGCTCCAGTTTCGCGCAATGGAGTAATTTGTTTTCGGAACATACCAATTGATGGCGGCGCCATCACTGAAAGTTGCAAAGAGTGCGATGCATGCGGTGAGCAGGGATTTGCGACCCGCATCGGATGGAAAAAAGAATTTTTTGATTGGTCTGGACATTCTGGACATAGGTTCGGAAGTTTTTTGCAGTCGTCTGGATTCCCCAATCTTTTACTAAATTGGTTGGGTTTTCCGAGGGATTTAGGACGAATTGCCCAATTTCAGGTGCCAGTGGGGAGATAATTGTGGCGAAAGGGTTTTGTTTCGACAGTTGAAACCCTGAAACCCTGGCATCTTGCCAAAAAAAGTTCGGCATTCGCCAATTTTGCATGAGCGAAAATGGCCTGGGCGCGCACAATGGCCGAATGAGCTCAAGTGTTCCTCCCTGTTCGTCCCATTCATCCCTGGCCAGCACCATTGCAAACCACCCCCTTTTCAAAGGGCTCCCATCGTCCCAGATCGCAAAGCTTCAAGAGGTGGCCATGTGGATGGATTTTAAGAAAGATGAATTGATCCTTCGTGAAGGCGATCCTGCCAACCGATTCTACCTGATCGTTGAAGGAAAGGTGGCGGTGGAAAAACAGCAGGAAGAGCATGATCCCGTCCTCCTGCAAATCATAGGAGCCGATGATGTGCTCGGTTGGTCCTGGTTGTTCCCTCCCTATTATTGGAACTTCGATGCCCGTGCCTGCGAGCCGACCCGGGCGATTTTCTTTTACGGCACCTGGCTCCGGGAACATTGCGAAGCCGACAAAGACTTCGGTTACGAAATGATGAAAAGAATGGCCCAAGTCCTGATTCATCGGCTCCAAGCCACCCGGAAAAACATGACCCCAGGCCTCAAACACCCCATCCCTGCCCCGTAAACAGTGGGTCTAAAAAGCCGGTTCAACGACTGTTTTTCCAAAGCAAGATTTCCGATTCAGAGAAAGAAAAACTCCATAAATCATCCCCTGCCCGATTCTCCCGTAAAAACTAATCCGACATCGGCCCGAAACCAGTATCCAGCCGCCGTGCGCCAAAAGTGAGTGTTACCCGAGCGGGTGAAAAAGAGCAGGCATCCAAAGCACAGGTTTGAGTTTGTCAGAAATCCTTAAGACGTGAAGAATGTGGCATCCATACCAATCAATGAATTCTCAAGAATCAACCGAAGACATGAATCTGGACCGTACCCCCAGCACTGAAATAATCGAAGCAATGCAGCTTGCTTCCACCTATCCCCTGTTGAAAGGACTCTCGTCCGAACATCTCCAGATGATGAAAGAATGCGCCACCATCCGCATTTTCAGGGCGGGAGATCTCATTCTCAAACAGGGCGACCAGGCCGATAGTTTTTACCTCATCATGTCTGGCACCGTGACCCTTTCGCACGCTGGCACCAAGGGCAATGTGCCCATCCAGAGCCTGGACGCCGGAGACGCCCTCGGTTGGTCGTGGCTTTTCCCGCCATACGCCTGGCATTTCAACGCCATGGCCATCGAACCGACAAGAACCCTGAGGTTCGAAGCCGAAACCCTCAGGAACTTTTGCAAGACCCGGCCTGATTTCGGTTATGAAATCATGAGCCGCATCGCCCTGGTCGTGATTGACCGGCTGCAAAAAACCCGGAAAAAACTCTTTAAACTCAGCAGCGGATTTTAACCTCCTCCAGACTTGTGGAGAAAGTCATGGTCCGGATGGAAAAAGTTCGAATTCCGACGGTTTGTGGTCGTCCGACTTCTGATGTGAAAGTACGGAAAGATCCTCCCCATGACTGAATCTGGAGGATTGTGTGCATGCTGAATGAAATAGTTTACCGGTGAATTTTATGCCTCTCGCAAAAATAAAGACGTCTCCGGTTGGCCATGGTTGTTTTCTGTTCCTGCTCTGGATCATTTCCCTGATTCACCCGGCATCCGCCGCCGGGGCCGTGGAACCATCCAATATAGAAGTCCGGCTCTTATGGGGGACGAACGACAAGGTTTCACCCAATCCCCATCACCGCTCCCTTGAAACTTTTCTGACCAAACAACTCAGGCGGACGCTCTGTTGGACCAATTATTTTGAGGTCGCAAAGACAAACATTACCATAACCACCGGGAATGTTCAGACGGTTCGAATCAGCAAGGAATGCACGGTAAAACTGCATCAATCTTCCGAAAATGAATTTGTCGTTGAGCTTTATGGCAAAGGAAAACTCACCAACCGCAGCACCGAAAAGCTCGTGGGGGAACATCGGGTGGTCCTGGCGGGGGATTCCGAAAACGGATCAGCTTGGTTCGTGGTTTTGAAAAACATGTCCGCTCCATCCCCGAGCAAAGCTGTTCAGCGTTGAAATCAGATGCTGGCGCGACATTTTGATATCCTGTCAACCCGACCTTTTCCCCACTGGTAAAACCCCTCGAAACCGCTGCTACCTCCCTGTCTGTGTTTCAATCCGCGCTCCGTGACGAATCACGAAGCGACCTCTACCACGGGTGTGTGATCGACCTTCTGAGCTCCTCCCATACTGAGAGGATGGTTGGATAGGATACATATAGCGACGAGCGCCACGGGTGTAGCCGCGAGGCGCGAACGAGGGAAGATGCCCAAAGCGGCCTCTGACCGAGTGAACAACGAAGCGGATGCGCCCGTGCCGCCGT
>Ga0163152_10001439_pt1 | contig 37636 bp, 34 predicted proteins | sample OliLakLV19MP8IB2_FD_148635 | JGI IMG/M metagenome (GOLD analysis project Ga0163152, IMG submission 148635) | Freshwater microbial mat bacterial communities from Lake Vanda, McMurdo Dry Valleys, Antarctica - Oligotrophic Lake LV.19.MP8.IB-2 | ecosystem: Environmental > Aquatic > Freshwater >...
GGCGGAAGAAGAAAACAACAACAAAGACAACGAGGAGTTCGAGGTTCTAATATTCGTATTAAAGTAAAACTCACCTTAAAAGAAATTGCAGAAGGAACTCGCAAAACAATTAAAGTAAAAAAATATGTTGTTTGTGATACTTGTCATGGCAATGGAGCGAAAGATGCGTCGAGTGTAAGCACCTGCAAAACTTGTCAGGGTTCAGGCTATGTGCGCAAAGTGCAAAATACTATTCTGGGACAAATGGCAACAACTCAAACCTGTCACACTTGTCATGGCTCAGGACAGCAAGTGACTGCAAATTGTACTAAATGCCATGGTGCAGGAAGAATCTACGCGGAAGACACAATAAATATTGATATACCTGCAGGTGTGCACGATGGAATTGAATTGTCGATGAACGGAAAAGGAAATGCCGGAGAAAAAGGCGGACCGAACGGAGATCTTTTAATCAGTATCGAAGAGATTAAAGACACTGAATTAAAACGGGAAGGAAATCACGTTTTATATAATTTATATATCAGTTTTGCAGATGCAGCCTTAGGAACAAAAGTTGAAATACCTACCATTGATGGAAAGGTTCGAATAAATATTCCGGAAGGAACTCAAGGCGGGCATATTATGCGATTAAAAGGAAAAGGATTACCGGCACTTAATAGTTACGGCAAAGGTGATCAGATAATTGAAGTACATGTTTGGGTACCAAAACATTTATCCTCCGAAGAAAAGAAAATGCTCGAAAAATTAAAATCCTCCAAAAATTTCCATCCCGATGTTAATCAAAAAGAGAAAGGATTTTTTGAGAAAATGAAGGGGATGTTTGATTGAACGGGTATCGGGACACGGGTATCGGGATGTCAGTTACTTTTAAATGGAGATATTATTTTTTGATTGGAACAATAGCAAAAAAGGAAATTGAAAGTGGTTTTAATTTCCTTTTTCGTTGTATAAAATGTATTAATAAAAAACAACCGTTGGAGTTGCGCAATGATTACATAAAACTATAAACAACCAATACACCTCAAAAGCAATCCCGATAGCCGATACCTCACCCCTCACTCACTAAGATCCATAAATCCTCCACTGTTACTGTTAAATGCATTTTCATTCATAAACTGAATTAATTCCTCTATGGAAATGCTTTGTTGATCGCCGGTGGACATATTTTTCAGCGTGATTTTATTTTCTTTAATTTCATTGGAACCGATCACTGCTGCATAAGGAATTTTTTTATCATCGGCATATTTGAATTTTTTTGGCATTTTCACATTGAGGTCGGGATATATTTCACAACGAATGTTTTCACTGCGTAACTGAGTTGCATAATTCAAACACATTTTTTCTGCAGCCTCCTCAAATGGAATAAATAATACCTGCGTAGTTTTTAAAGCTGATTCTGGAAATAAATTTAATTCGCTGATCACATCATATATTCTGTCGAGCCCAAAGGAAATACCAACGCCACTCATGTTCGGGAGGCCAAAAATTCCGGTAAGATCATCATAACGTCCGCCACCTAATATGCTTCCGATTTTCACGTCGTTGGATATTACTTCATAGATGGTTCCTGTGTAATAACTTAAACCACGTGCCAATTTTAGATCGAAGTCTATTGTAACATTTTTATTTTCAACACCTTTTATTTTTTCAAATAATTCCTGAATTTCTGCAATTCCTTTTTTTCCTTTTTCTCCGGTAAATTTGTTTTCAAGAAAGGTTATTTTTTCTGCCGCAATTCCGTTAAAATCGAGTATTTCCGTTATCTTGTTCACCTGTTCATTTGTGAACGATTGTTCCTTTAATTCTTTTATTACTCCCTCAATTCCAATTTTGTCTAGCTTGTCGATGATATTTACCAGGAGTAGATTTTTTTCTGTTTCTCCGATATATTCATTCAGTCCGTCTAATATTTTTCTGTTATTTAATCGAATGGTAACTTTCAGGTTTAATTTTTCGAAAACTTCTTTAATGATCATTACGAGTTCGGCATCTATCAATAAGCTGTTACTTCCAATAGCATCAGCATCACACTGATAAAATTCTCTGTAGCGGCCTTTTTGCGGGCGATCTGCACGCCAAACGGGTTGTATCTGATATCGTTTAAATGGGAAACTGATCTCATTTTGGTTCATCACTACGTATCGCGCAAAAGGAACAGTAAGATCGTACCGCAAACCTTTTTCGGAAATATCAGCTATTAATTTGTTGCTGTTTTTTTCAGTGAGTGAAACAACATCCGCATCTTTTAAATAATCGCCGCTGTTTAATATTTTAAATAATAATTTATCGCCATCCGCACCATATTTTCCCATTAAAGTAGAAAGATTTTCCATCACGGGAGTTTCCAATGGCTGAAATCCATATAATTCATATACATTTTTAATAGTATCAATTATATAATTTCTTTTGGAAACTTCTTCAGGTCCAAAATCACGTGTTCCTTTTGGTATTGATGGTTTTTCTTTTGCCAAGGTTAACTTTTTTATATTAGGTTACTTTTAAATTGTTGTTAATTGTTCTTTTGTCAACGGATAAATTTACCAATGTGCTTATTTACCAATGTGACTGCACCCAAATCCTGTTGTTCCAATTGCAACCTATCTTTTATTGATAATTACAAATTTACGTTTTATTGTAAATTCAAATGTTAATCCACTCATTTATTTTTTATATAACTTCGTTTAACTCACCACTACTCTCAAATAACATTCGGTAATTCATTGCTACATTAGTGCATTTTCTCGTCTGTTCATTGGTACATTTATTCGGCTGTTCATTGGTACTTTGGTACATTTTTTCGGCTGTTCATTGGTACATTTTCTCGGCTGTTCATTGTTATATTGGTACATTTATTCGGCTGTTCATTGGTACATTGGTACATTTATTCGGCTGTTCATTGGTACATTGGTACATTTATTCGGCTGTTCATTGGTACATTTCCCCGGCTGTTCATTGGTACATTTTCTCGCCTTTTCACCGCTCTATTTATTCATCCTCTTATTATTTCCTCACATGCTTTATCCAACATTTCATAAACGGTGGAATATAATTCATCATCGTAATAGGGGTCAGGAACTGCTTTATTTTGTCCCGGTTCCACTAAATTCATGATCAATTCTACTTTTTTTTTATCCTCCTCCTGAATGGCCATATTTATTACATCGCGGTAATTGGAACTATCCATGGTATAAATGCGATCAAAGTCAGAAAAATGTTTTTGTGCGAATTTTTGCGCTTTTTGTTTGCTGATATCAATGCCATTTAATTTGGCAATTTTTTGCGAACGTGGATCTGGTGCTTCGCCAATATGCCAACTTCCGGTTCCTGCGCTTTGCACTTCCCAATTTAAACCGGCAGCAAGTATTTTATGCCTCAGAATCCCTTCCGCAAGAGGACTCCTGCAAATATTTCCCAAACAAACCATAAGTATTTTCATCCTGCAAAATTAATGAAATACCGAACACCTGCCGGCTAACCAGGTCGGACGGGAGTTAAGCGTTAGAAGTGCGTTCCAATTTACAATTTAGTTTTACATGACGAAGGTCGAGGGCGAATGTATTTGTTAATTTATTAATCGGGTAATTTGATAATTAAATGGTGCCCGGCTGTTCATTGGTACATTTACACATTGGTACATTGGTACATTTCATCATTCGGCTGTACTTAATTGTCAATTAATAAAACCCATATTCAAAATAATACTCCACCCTAAACCCATCCTCCACGGTAATCGTATTTTTTGGAAGTCCATTATCTAAATAGTAATATTTTGTGGAAAATGCAGGTATTGCATCCGTTGCGGTATCATAATATACACGCATTTCAATGAGTTGATCTTTATCGTTGTAAGCGTAAAACATTTTATTATAAAATTCTTCATTCATGTTGAATGATTCTTCGGCAAGTCTGTTTTTAGCATCCCAGGTATATGTTGAATAATCTGTTTCCACCATTACCATTTTATCCAAAAAATTGCCTTCTGCATCAACTTCAAACCTCGCCGATTTTCCTATTCGCTTGATGATATTTCCTGATTTATCATATGCATAACTATATTCTCTTGCCTCGGCACTTGCGAAAATGGCTGCATTTAATTTATTTTTTTTATCATATTCAAACCCATAGGTCATCGGATACAGATCATATCCATACATGGTTATAATTCTTATCCTGCCATCGGGGAAATAAGTATATTCATCTTTCATCGTATCAATTGTTTCCTCCTCATATCCACGCTCACTATTATCAAAGGTATTTCGAAATAACCATCCGTTTTCGGTAAATTCGGACACAGAAACGCGTGTTGTGACACTATCCTCATCCATCATAAATTGTGTTTGAGTTTTCACTTTGTTTTTTTTAAAGATTTCAAATTCTTTTGACTGAAACCCAATATCTCCAGGCATAAATTGACCAAAAATGGAAACATTAATAAGTATCCCGGTCAATAGAAAAGTGAAACAGCGTTTGTTCATATTGAATTATTTTGATGGTTAAAGTTATAACAAATATTTTTAGCTGTTTCTTCGTTTCCACGTTGAACAGGCACACGCAACACGCTGTGAATTTTTTTAGTCTTAGCGAACGTCTTGGTATAAAAATGAACATTCTTGAAGTTACACATTGTTTTATCTCAAACCTATGTTACAAATTTCAGTAATTGCTATACCTTCGCAAACAATGCAAATTACTGATCACAAAGATACCATTGTTGCCATAAGCACCCCGCCCGGAATTGGTGCTATTGCCGTTATCCGATTGTCGGGCGAGAAGGCCATAAAAATAACCGACGAAATTTTTGTTGGAAAGAAGCTAACCGATGTTCCATCGCATACTTTGCATTTCGGCATAATAGAAAAAAATGGAAACAAGGTTGACGAAGTAGTAGTTGGTATTTTTCGAAATCCAAAGTCGTATACCGGAGAAGATATTATTGAAATTTCCTGTCATGGTTCGCCTTTTATACAACAACAAATTCTGCAACTCCTAATTTCAAAAGGTGCCCGTTTGGCAAAACCGGGGGAGTTTACCATGCGTGCTTTTTTAAATGGGAAAATGGACCTGAGTCAGGCGGAGGCAGTTGCAGATCTTATTAATGCAGAAACACTTGCCGCACACGATATCGCATTAAAACAAATGCGGGGAGGCTACAGCGAGGAATTAAAAAAATTGCGATATGAATTAATTCACTTTGGTTCCATGGTTGAACTGGAGTTAGACTTCAGCGAAGAAGATGTGGAATTTGCCGAACGCCGACACATGCAGTTATTAATTGGGAAAATAAATACCATTTTAAATGGATTGATAAACTCTTTTGAATTAGGCAATGTAATTAAAAATGGAATTAATACCGTAATTGCCGGAAGACCCAATGCAGGAAAATCCACTTTATTAAATGCTTTATTAAATGAAGAAAGAGCCATAGTTAGTGAAATACCAGGAACTACCAGAGATACCATTGAAGAAGAATTAAATATCAACGGAATTGTATTTCGATTAATTGATACTGCCGGAATTCGCGAAGCAAAGGATGAAATAGAAAAAATGGGTGTCGCAAAAACCATGGAAAAAATTAAAACATCCACTTTATTAATGTATGTTTTTGATGTAAATACGATGCGTTTTTCAGATGTTAAAAATGATCTCGATTCTTTAATTTCCTTCGGCGATAAAATGTTACTGGTAGCAAATAAAATTGACACCCCTGATGGCGGAAAATTACGCGCTAATTTTTTCGAGTTAGAACCCGACGCCTATATTTCCTCCCTCGAAAAAACAAATATTGAAGAATTAAAAACTTCCATGTATAAAAAGATCGTCACAGAAGATCTCAACATCGGCAATATAATAGTCACCAACGCCCGCCACCTCGAAGCCCTCCAAAAAACCCGTCATTCGCTGGACGAAGTGCTCAACGCCATCAGCAGCGAATTAAGCGGAGAATTAACAGCGCTTCATATTCGTTACGCACTCAATGCACTGGGCGAAATAACAGGGGAGATAACCAATGATGATTTGTTGGATGATATTTTTAGGAATTTTTGTATCGGAAAGTAAATATCTTTCTCTTGTTTCATAAGTAGTTGTTATTGTTATCTTTCATCGTTAATATCTTTCTTTTATTTGTTGTCAAACTACTCTTTTTTACCTATATTTGTTGTCTAATTGTTGCCCTGATTTGTTGCCCACTATGTTTGGCACCAGAAATTCAGTAAGAGGGGAAAGGATGCTACACATAGCTACACCCTGCAACAGTTGGCAACAAATAGCAACAACATGAGTAGTAACATTCGCTTAGAAAAAACCTGCCAGCATTGCAGTAAAAACTTCATCGCAAAGACGACTGTAACACAGTATTGTTCTGATAACTGTGCAAAGAGGGCTTACAAAGACCGTATCCGTTCAAAGAAAATTGAAGTTGCGATACAGAAAGACTTTGAGCAGAAGCCTTTCAACCCAATTGTAAATCAAAAGGAATTTTTAAGTGTCAAAGAAACTTGCCAGTTAATCGGGGCAAGCAGATGGACTATTTACAGGCTCATTGATGGAGGTAATTTGAAGGCTTCCAAGTTAGGCAGCCGTACCATCATTGCAAGAAATGAAATCAATAATCTTTTTAAATAACTGAAAGAATGAAAGTAACACTCCGCCAAAGGCTGAAAAGTGATAAAGTAACTTTATACCTTGACTACTACCATCAAGGCAAACGCAATTACGAACACTTGCAACTAACTCTTATACCGGAACCCGAAAAAGGTAAACTCACAAAGGAGCAGAAAGAGGAGAACCGTAAAAATCTATCACTTGCAGAAGCCATCCGCAGCAAAAGACATTTGGAGTTGCAAAATGGTATTTATGGTTTCCAAGACCAGGGCAAAATGAAAGGAAGTTTCCTTCGCTACTTTGAATATCTCACAGAGGCCAGAAAAGACAGTCAAGGAAATTACGGCAATTGGGATAGTGTTATGAAACACTTGAAAAAGTATTGCAAACATGATGTTACTTTTTCCCAAGTTGATAAAGCATGGTTGGAAGGCTTTAAAGAATATTTGATGAAGCAAGCCCGTACACCAGCTAATCAGCCACTTTCTCAAAACTCCCAAAGCTCCTATTTTAATAAACTAAAGGCTGCATTAAAACAGGCTTTAAAGGATGAAATCATACAGCGTAACCCTGCCGATATTGTAGAAGGAATAAAGCCCGGTGATACTGAAAGAGAATTTTTAACACAAGAAGAATTACAGGCAATGGCTAAAGCTGAATGTGATATACCACAAATGAAAACAGCTTTCCTATTTAGTGCCTTAACTGGTTTGCGTTGGAGTGATATTCAAAAATTGACATGGGCTGAAATGCAACACTCAGAAGATATAGGGTATTACATTCGTTACACTCAAAAGAAAACTAAAGGTTCTGAAACATTGCCAATATCAGAACAGGCATTTAGTTTTTTAGGTGAAAGAGGCGAACCAAACGACAGGGTTTTTATGGGATTGAAATATTCAGCATGGCACAATATGCGATTGCAGCAGTGGGCAATGAGAGCAGGTATAAGCAAGTCAATTACGTTTCACTGTGCAAGGCACACCTACGCAACATTACAATTAACTTTGGGTAGTGATATTTATACAGTATCAAAAATGTTAGGGCATAAGCATTTAAAAACAACAGAAATTTATGCAAAAGTGATTGACCATAAAAAGAAAGAAGCAGCAAACCGTATTAAAATAGATTTATAGTGATGGAAGTAAAAATATTAGATAGCATCATTCACGGATTTTTAAAGCCGTGGAAAATAGACACCACCAACACAAGGCGGTTCACTGAATTGGTGAAAGCTGCAAAAGCAGCTTCACCCAATACCAATGCAGAGTTGCTTTCGCAACTCATAGCATTGTTAGTTGATTACCCAACGGTACAAAAAATCTTGAATGAGGAAACAATTATCAATACACCATTACAACCGCTTTTATGCAAAACCGATTTGCCAAAGTATAAAGATGCAGTTACTCACTTTTATTATATCATAATCACCGGGGAAACACTTCGTGTTTTCAATTCTGTTTTGCAGCAAGCAGCAACCTGGACTGAGTTGGTTGATATTCGTTATCAGGTTGGCAAGACACTCACAAATATTAGAGTATTGGCAAAGCAAGTTTCAATAGAATTAAATGAACAGGGCTTTATAGCCGTTCCAGATGAACAAAGTAGTTTTGTACACTTCGCTTTGTATTACTTAAAGCACAGCCTTATTCAGCTTTATTTTAGTGTGCAGGAACAGTTCAAAGCCAGCTTGCAACAAGTAACAACACTTGAAGATTTTTACTTACTGGATTTGGAAGAGCCAGTTTCAAATATTGTGTATTTAGAATTTATTGAGCATCCCGGCCAAAGCAGCCAGGAACAAAATTTAAGTAACACTGTTCAGGATAAAATTTCCTTTGGTTTTACTGGAGATAAAGAAAGGCTGAAAGCAGCAATAGTACAGTTGTGCCAAAAGATAGATTTATTGATTGAGGACAAAACCAGTTCGGATGATTTATTTGCAGTCCTTACATCAAGGGACTTAGAAGCCAATACAAAGAAAATTTACTTAGGTTGTGAAACTACACAGTTCCGTTACATCATTGATAAAATCACTTTGCAATTCACCAACTTGAAATTAAAAGCTATTGAAAAAACAAAGGCTTTCTACTCCAAAAATGGAACATTGATAACTGCACAGAACCTATCCGCAGGTAAGGTAGATAACCCCAAAGAAAAAGGCACTATTGACAACATTCTAAAACAAATGCAATAAAAAATATTGAGTAGGTTGAGATAGCAGATTGAGTGCTAAGTAACTCAACCTTTACCCCTCCACAGCTTCGCAGTTTTGCCCTTGTAATCAAAAAATACATACAATGGCAAACGAAGATTTAATCTTAGACAAGCTCACCGAAATAGCTAACAAGCTGGACGAGCAAAACCTGTTACAAAAAACAGTGTTGAATTTTAATGAGGCTGCAAAATATTTAGATGTAAGCCCATCACATTTGTACAAACTTACAAGTACAAAGCATGTTCCCCATTTCTGTCCACAGGGTAAAAAACTCTACTTCAAAAGGGATGAATTGGATAATTGGTTGCAACGCAACCGACAATCAGCAGCCAATGAAATTGACCAGTTGGCAACTGATTATGTTATCCGAAACAAACGCAACAAGTAGATTTTTTTAACAACTGAAAGGAAAGAAAGATGGCATCAACTACCATATTTAAAAATTTTGCGGTTGCGGTGGAAAACAAATCTCTAATCGTAATCTCAAACTGGATTGCTTCTGATAAATATAAATCGGAGGTTGAAGAAATCCAAGCACTAATAGCCCAGGGTAAAGCAAAAGAAGCTACTGAAAAAAAACAGCAGCTTCCAGCTTTCACACCTTCAGCTACATTCAAAGAAAAAAGGTTGTTGCCAAATTTGGAGCAATACAGTGGCTTTGTGCATTTAGATTTTGATAAGCTAACACCCGAAGAAATGGAGGCAGCTTTTAAAATCATTACAACAATTCCCTACACCTTTCTTTGCTTTCGTAGCCCAAGCGGTAACGGTTTAAAAGTTTTTGTAGAAGTCAATACAGGTGCTTTGCACCATGATATTGCCTACAAACAAGTACAACTATACTATGAAGAAAAATTAGGCATAGCATCCGACCCCAAATGCAAAGACATCACAAGGCTTTGTTTTATGAGTTACCACCCGGAACTGTACAAGAACATTAGGAACGAAAATTTTTTAATAGATGCACCAGCAGAATTAGAAGTTCCGCAACACGTTGCTACACCGGTAACCCCAAAAGTTGATACCACAACACAAAAGGATTTTGAAACCGCCTTTGGCGTTTCTCAATCCCAGCCACTGGCAGTTGAGTTAAGCAATATTAATGAGTTGTTAGACGAGTGCAAACGCTTCACAGAACAAAAGAAAACCTATACAGAAGGCAACAGGAATGAGTTTATCTATACGTTTGCTTCTAACTGTAATCGTAAAGGCATTGCAGAGGATATTGCTTTGCAATATGCCCAAGCCAATTACGATTTACCAGGCAAAGAAATGATTGCATCATTTCGCAGTGCATACACTCACCACACCGCAGAATTTGCCCAATTTGCAAAGTCTGCAAAGTTGCAAACTGCAAAGCAGTTGCAACCCCAAACCGATGAAGACCCTTTAGAGGATTATTTAAAAACCACTCCCACAATCCCCGATGAAGTATTTGAGGCTTTGCCTCATATTCTCAAAGAAGGTGCAAGGGCTTTTACCGACAAGCGTAAAAGGGATGTATTCTTTACTGGTGCTATTTCCATTCTTAGCGGTTGTTTGCCAAACGTAACAGGTGTGTATTTTCAGGAAAGAGTTTTTCCTCATTTGTACACTTTCATCATTGCCCCGGCAGCAAGTGGTAAAGGTGTTTTGAAAAATGCAAAGCGATTAGCGGACAAGTACCACCAAAAGATATTGCAGCAAAGTAGGGATGCTCAAAAAGTACATGACAATGAAATGGCTGATTTTAAACAGTTGGAACGTACCAAGAGCAAGGGAGAGCCAGCACCTGAAAAACCCGAAAAGCCACCTTTTAAAATAGTATTCATTCCAGCCGATTGCAGCAAGGCAAGAATGATAGAACACTTAAAAGCCAATGACGGCAAAGGCATTATTTGCGAAACAGAAGCGGATACAATGAGTGGAGCAAAAAAACAGGATTGGGGCGATTACTCAACCATTCTAAGGGCAGCATTTCACCACGAAACAGTATCAAGTACCCGAAAAACAGATAACCAGTACGATGAAATAAACGACCCTTGTTTGGCGGTGGCCTTAACAGGCACACCTGCACAAGCCCCCAGGTTATTATCATCCGCAGAAGATGGTTTGTTTAGCCGTTTCCTATTCTATGCCTATAAAAATAAAATTGAATGGCAGGACCCATCACCACAGAGCAACACCATTGTTTTTAATGACCACTTTGAGGCACTTTCTGAACAGGTTTTAGGCTTGATTAGCCTAATGGAGCAATCACACACAACAATTGAATTAACCCCTTCACAATGGCTCACAATCAATACAGAATTTCCTTTAATGCTTTCAGAGGTTGTTACTTTTACAAGTGAAGATGCGGCAGGAGTAGTTTATCGTATGGGCTTAATTTTCTTTAGGCTTTGTATGATACTGTCAGCATTAAGAAAGTTTGAAAACGGAGAAATGACCGCTACAATTATTTGTACCGATGAAGATTTTAATACAGTCTTATTGATAGTTCAAACCTACTTGGAGCATAGTTTACTAATGTTCAATAACCTACCCAAGCAAAATGAAACCATGCAGTTTCTTTCAGGCGATGGCAAACGCAAATTCTTTGAGGCTTTGCCCCAAGAATTTACAAGGAAGGAGGCAACCGAAATAGGTACTAAGTTTAAGCTATCTGCCAGAACGGTTGATGATGTGCTGAAATCTGCAACGGGATACACCCTCACAAAAATCAAAGCAGGTACATACCAACGTGTTTAAAACGCCTCCTTCGGGGGCTTTTTTTTTGCCCTGCCAGTTCCAACCTTTCCGCACCTTGCAGACTTTGCAATGTTTGCAACTTTGCTAAATATCTTATCAATTGTTTGTTGTTGTTTTCTTATATTTGCCAATATTTGACAAGTCAATAAATTAATACTGTGGCAATTGTAGCGTAAGCGGAAATCGCCATTTCCAAAGTCAATAAAAAATGCAATGGCAAACCAATTCGGTAGTAAAATAAGAGAGCTTCGGGAGGCAAACGGATTGCTTCAAAGGCAGGTGGCATCTCAATTAGAAATTGATACACCCATGCTTAGTAAAATTGAAAGAGGGGAACGAAAAGCCAAGAAAGAACAGGTACTACAATTTGCAAAGCTGTACAAAGCAGACAATAACGAACTGCTCACACTTTGGTTAGCCGACCAGTTGTATGATGTTATTGAAGGCGAAGCCCTGGCAGATGAAGCATTAAAATCAGTAACTAAAAAAATAAAGAAAGATAAATAAATGGCATTAAACTTTTTTACAAATCAGGGCGAAAATACACTCTATAAAAAACCTATAGCTGTGTCTGAGTTAATGATATTAGAAGTTAAACCAACAGACTTAATAAAAGATAAAAAATGACAAGTACAGCACAAAGAGCAGAATTGCAAGCTAAAATATGGAGAATAGCCAACGATGTTCGTGGCTCAGTTGATGGATGGGACTTTAAACAGTTTGTTTTAGGCACCTTGTTCTATCGCTTTATTAGTGAAAACTTCACCAATTACATTGAAGGTGGTGATGATAGCGTTGACTATCCAAACTATCCTGATGATAAAATCACACCTGAAATAAAAGACGATGCAATTAAAACGAAAGGATACTTTATCTACCCCACTCAATTGTTTGTAAATGTTGCCAAAACAGCAAACATCAACCCGAATCTTAACACAGACTTAAAAGCCATTTTTGATGCTATTGAAAGTTCCGCAAATGGCTATCCATCTGAACCAGATATAAAAGGATTGTTTGCCGACTTTGACACAACCAGTACACGACTTGGAAATACCGTTGAAGGCAAAAACACTCGTTTAGCTGCCGTTTTGAAAGGTGTTGAAGAGCTGAATTTTGGAGATTTTGAGGACAACCAAATTGACCTCTTTGGCGATGCCTATGAGTTTCTTATTTCTAATTATGCCGCTAACGCAGGAAAATCGGGAGGTGAGTTTTTTACGCCACAACACGTATCCAAACTCATTGCCCAATTGGCTATGCACAAGCAAGACAAAGTGAATAAGATATACGACCCTGCTGCTGGTTCAGGCTCTTTATTGTTACAAGCAAAAAAGCATTTCGACAATCATATTATTGAAGAAGGCTTCTATGGGCAAGAGGTAAACCACACAACTTATAACCTTGCCCGTATGAACATGTTTTTGCATAACATCAACTACGACAAGTTTAATATTGCTCTTGGCAATACACTCATTGACCCACACTATGGCGATGAAAAACCTTTTGATGCCATCGTATCTAATCCACCTTATTCTATCAAATGGATTGGTGATGATGACCCAACACTAATTAATGATGACCGTTTTGCACCTGCCGGTGTATTGGCTCCTAAATCAAAAGCTGATTTTGCTTTTGTATTGCATGCCCTAAGTTATCTATCAAGCAAAGGAAGGGCTGCTATTGTTTGCTTCCCTGGTATCTTTTACCGTGGCGGTGCAGAACAGAAAATTAGAAAGTATTTAGTGGATAATAACTTTGTAGAAACCATTATCTCATTAGCACCGTAAGCCCCCGACAAAGCACGTTCGCTAAGATTAATGAAAAACATAGTTATTCCGATTTTTTCCAGTTGTTCGGTAGTAATAAATGTAAATCAGCAAGTTTTGTATCTGAGATTCTTCTTAAAACATCTTCCAGCCATTCTTCAGGATTAATTCCGTTTATTTTGCAGGAGCCTATAAATGAATACATGATTGCAGATCTTTCTGCACCGTTATGTGAACCGGAGAACATAAAATTCTTTCTTCCCAATACAGTGGGCCTGATCGCATTCTCCACAAGATTATTATCGATTTCTAAAAAAGGATGGTAAATATATTCGGTGAGTTTTTTCCACCTGGATAAAGAATAACTGATCGCTTTTCCCAATGGTGATTGTGGTGTTATTTTTCCTGAAAGTAAATTTTCTTTCAGCCATTTTTCAAGTTCATGCATTACCGGCAGTGATCGTTCTTTGCGGATGCGAACAATTTCATCACCGGTAATATTGTTTTGTTTTATTTCCCGCTCAACAGCATATACTTCCTGCAAACGTTTTATAAAATATTCAGCAGGCTCCCGATTGCTGTCGAGTGCTTTTTCAAAATAACGCCGTGCATGCGCCAGGCATCCGGTGAGCGTGATGTTTTTATTTAATCCAAATTCATCATACACTGCATATCCATCGGTTTGTAAAAAACCTGAAAAGGTTTCCAGTAATTCTTTTGGTCCTTCTCTTCCTCGTCCTTTCCGGTAATCAAATAAAACTAATTTCCTTTCCGGTGACCGATACACCCATAAATATCCGCGATGTGTTTTTTTCTTCACTGCTGAATCGAGCACTGGATGCGGTGTTTCGTCTGCCTGTACGTAATTTGATTGCAGCACCTGTTTTTTTAATTCTTCATACAGAGTCTTGAACTGTCCTCTCTTTGAGCAATTCAATTTTTTGCATTGTGGCAATATCATCATCTGTCACAAAATGAGTCTTTTTAAATTCCTCTATTGACTTGCTTAAATCACAAGAGATAAATCTTGATTACATTCTTGAATTAATCTTTGAGCATAACAAGAAGACAAAGGACAAGGAAACTTTAATTACTGAAATACGCAGGGTAATTCGTGCAAGTGTTGGCAACAGAGCAAAGGAAAGTTTGGTAGTTGACTTTATAAATGAAACCGACCTTGATACCCTTCAAGATAAAGCGAATGTTATTGATTCATTCTTTGCCTATGCTCAAAGCAAACAGAAAGCAGAAGCAACAGAATTAATTGTAGATGAGAATTTGAATGAGGGGGAAGCAAAACGTTATATAATAACTTCGTTAAAACGAGAATACGCAAGTGAAAACGGAACTGAACTTAATGCACTATTACCAAAAATGAGTCCTTTAAATCCTCAGTATTTGACAATAAAACAAAGAGTGTTTCAAAAACTAACCTTGTTCAGTGAAAAATTTAAAGGTGTAGGTGGGCAACTATAAATGAGGAGAAAGTAGAATTTGGGTAAACTTAGAATTGGCAAAAAAACCTGAGCATTGTTTGGAATACATTATTGTTCACGAAATGGTGCATCTGTTAGAAAGAGATCACAACGACAGGTTTCTTTACTACATGGACACCCATTTGCCAAGTTGGAGGCAGTTAAAAACCGAGTTAAATAAATTGCCTGTAAGTCATGCAGACTGGAGCTATTAACGCAGCTAATCAGGGCATTAGAGCAGTTCAAAAAAGGAGAAGAAACAACCATACGGCAATCAAAAGTTATAATTATTTCAATTTACACTTGCTGTTAACTAAAATATTAATACCTTTGCAGTGGAAATAACTTTTACAGATAAGAAATTAGAGAAACTGGCTAACGATGACAGGAAAAGGCTGGCAGCAATGGGCAAGAAACGGGCAGAACGGTTCAAGCTGAGGTTAGATGACCTTATGGGTGCAGAAAACCTTGAAGCGGTGAGAAATTTACCCGGCAACTACCATGAGCTTACAGGCAACAGAAAAGGGCAATGGGCTTGCGACTTAGACCAACCGTACAGGTTGATTTTCACTCCTCAGGAAAGACCCATTCCTACAGATGCAGACGGTAAATACATTTGGCTGGAAATACTCGGTGTAGAAGTTATCGAAATAGTGGACTATCATTAAAAATCAATCCAATGGCATTACAAAATCAATATTTCCCTCAATCAGTATCTCACCCTGGTACAACTTTGGAAGAGAAACTGGAAGAAATGGGCATGGGCCCCAAAGAGTTTGCACTCCGAACTGGCAAACCCGAAAAGACCATAACGGCAATCCTGAATGGTGGTAGTTCTATTACCCCCGATATGGCTGTGCAGTTTGAGAATGTTACTAAGATACCTGCAAATTTCTGGACAAACAGACAAAGAGGCTATGATGAATACATTGCAAGAGAGAAACGACAAGCTGCAATTGAAAAATCAGTAGCATGGGCAAAAAAGTTTCCATTGGCAGTAATGATAAAAAAAGAATGGTTGCCACAAGCGGCCACCATACAGGAAAAAACAATGGCAATGCTTGCCTTCTTTGGTTTCTCCAATCATTCAGCTTGGGAAGATTATTATTTCAAACAGCAACTAAAAGTTGCTTTCCGTATTTCGTTGGCTAACACCACCGAGCCTTATGCAATTTCGGCATGGTTGCGTAAAGGAGAATTACAGGCAACAGAATTACAGGCAAAAGAATATTCAGAAAAAAACTTTAAAGAAGCATTGCCCCTGCTAAAAACAGTAATGGCAAAGCACCCCGATGATTTCTATAATCAACTTCAAAACATTTGCTTAGAAGCAGGTGTAAAAGTGGTACATACACCAACCTTACCCAAAGCCCCAATTTGCGGCAGTACACGATGGCTTAATGATACACCACTCATTCAATTAACAGGCAGATACAAACGTAACGATAGCTTTTGGTTTACATTCTTTCACGAAGCAGGGCATATTCTATTGCATGGCAAAAAAGATATTTTCTTGGAGAAGGTAGAATATTCTGATAAGGACAAAGTAAAAGAAAAACAGGCAGATGAATTTGCAGTAAAATGGACTTTAACAGACGAGGAGGAAGCAGCAATATTAGAAGCTGTTCCACTTACTGAACAGGACATAAGAAATTTTGCAAATCAATTCAATACACATCCTGCTATAATTATTGGCAGGTTACAACACAAAGAGCTAATCCCTTATTCATTAGGCAGAGAATATTTTGAACCTGTAATATTTGAATAAAACACAATGATAGTATTACATGGTACAGACACTTCAACTAAATATCATTCCATTTACAGCCCCTATACAGGAGGCTGAATTTGCTTTTTACAAAACAAAGCAAGACGGATATTTTCCAATATTCAAAAATGATTTAGAAGGTTTGCTGGATGATAAATTCACATCATTAGAATTGTTGGAATTAGACAAACTCTATACAGATTTTCAACCACCCAAAGAAGGAGCATTAGTAATAAAAATAAATTTATCAGATACACCACGTTTTGCCAATCATTATTACAGGTTCAAAATTCGGCAATACTTTGAAAGCGTTGCAGATATTATCAGTCAAAACTTTACCAGTGAAACAGAAGTGTGGTTTCACAATCCCAAAATAAGCAACCCTAAATTTAAAGTGTACAATCAGTTCACTTAAAAAGTGCAACACAACAGAGTTACCACCGGTCCCGAATTGGTTTTGTCTTACGATGGCACAACAAAGGTTTATAGTAAAAGCATTGCCGAGTTACACAATTTCCCAACTGAAAATTATAACTGGATAAATTGCAACGGTGTATTGAACAAATGGAAATACTTAACAGACGAACAAAAGTTAAACCATGAAAAAAATTACCCGGTAGTAAGCAATAAATTAAAACCTCATTTAGAAATTGCTTTTGATGTTCCCGACTTTAAAAACCGCTACCCTAAATATTTTGGTTTCTTAAACGAGTTTTACGAAAAGCATTTGAATACTGAAGCATTCAAAGCAATCATTCCGCTTGCAGCAGACGGCTTTTACAAACCTAACGGTTCGTCAGTGCAGCGTATCAATGGCACATCAAATGAATTACAGTTTGGCAATGGTGTTGGCATTGAACCAAAGAAAGATTTAAGAAGATTAAAGCCATACAAACCAGTTCCACCACCAAATAATGTAAAGTTCTTTTTTATCTTTCATAAGCCCGACAGAGAACATGCAGTAGCAGAAATCTACAAGATATTTAAAGACGGCTACAATGGGCAATACCCATTTCCAAGAATGGAAGAATTTATAAGCCAGCCTTTTGAAATTGAAAAAGACACAAGCATTTGTTTTGATAATATTGATGATGCAGTTTCAGTGGTTCAAAAGGCAATAAAAAATAAAGATAAATTACCCGATACAAAATACTTTGCCATATACATAAGCCCGGTTGCAAAGTGGGATAAAAACCCAAAGCGTTTAAGTATCTACCACCGCATCAAAGAAATATTATTGTACGAGGGCATTTCATCACAGGTAATTTACAAAGACAATATTTTTAAACCAGCTTTCAATTTATTCTTACCCAATATTGAAACAGCAATCTTAGCAAAGTTGGGCGGTGTTCCGTGGAGGCTGAAAAGAGATACCACAAATGAATTGATTGTAGGCGTAGGGGCATTTACTTCTGCTACCACAAAAACAAGGTATGTAGGTTCTGCTTTCTGTTTCAATAACGAAGGTATTTTTAAAGGCTTTGATTGTTTCGGTGCAAATGATACAGGCAGCCTTGCAGGTTCTATAAGGGAAGCAGTAGGCAAGTTTATTGCATCTAATTACAAGGCAACAAGGCTTATTATTCACTTCTATAAAGACCTTAGTAAAAAAGAATTAAAGCCAATCATTGATACACTCCATGCTTTAGGTTTACCAATACCAGTAATTGTTGTTACCATCAATAAAACAGAAAGCAAAGAGTTATTGGCGTTTGATACAGCCAACGAAAAACTAATGCCTTACAGTGGCACTATTGTCAAAATTGCAGCTAAAGAATATTTGCTATTCAATAACACCCGGTACGAAACAACATCAGCACCAACCGATAGAGAACACCATTTTCCAGTAAAGATTTCTTTCTTTAGTTCACAGGCAGATTTAGTAGAAAACCCTGAAACCATAAACCAACTAATAGACCAGGTGTATCAGTTCAGCAGAATGTATTGGAAAAGTGTAAGCCAGCAGAACCTACCAGTTACAATCAAATACCCCGAAATGGTGGCAGAGATATTTCCTTACTTCTCACAAAATAAACTACCTGATTTCGGAAAAGAAAGCCTGTGGTTTTTGTAGCTTGAATTTTATTCAATTATTGTAAAGCAACTCCTCATAGGGTTGCTTTTTTCGTTTGCACCAACCGCAACTAACTCCATTTCTATAAAGGCAAAGCGATAATGACGCCAGCAAACACAAACCGCAACTAACCAACAGTTTTCTAAAGTAAATGCCAAAAAGAAAAATCACAAGAATGATAGAACAAACTCAAACTAACTCCAAAATTCTAACAGCTATGAAACAGCAAAATCAAAAGAACCAAACAACGCCAACTAACTATAAAATTTCTTATGATGTACATGCAGTGTTCAAAACAACAAACAACTTTAACTAACTACCAAAAAGTAATAATCACAATTATACATTAACAATTAAAATTTGTCAATTATGTTCGGATGGTTCTATAAATTATTTGCAGCAAACAGATTCAAATCTCAATCTCGTTTAGCGTTTGGCTTAATCAGAGCCTTTAAAGAAAATATATTAGCTCGTATTGAGGAGATTATTGAAACCACTCAATCCAACTACATAAAAGTAGCAGAGCATTTTAATAAGTACAATGTGCTAAACAATTCGTTGGAAGAATGCTACTACGGCAAAGATGAGTTTGATTATGTAACCAAGTACAGCGACCCTATTATTGCTCCTGCACAGGAAAGCAGATTACGTTTCCTGCGTAAGCTGTATTGGGTGAGTATTGTTGTATTCTTTATTGTAGAAACAATCCTGTTCTACATGATTGCCCAAAACATTACAGGGGGCATGGTAAAACAAATTGAAAACCTGGGCAGGCAGTATGCCGGGCTTGCAACAGCCTTTTTATTTTTAGCCAGTGCAATGTTTGCTTTACTGTCTGCTTTAATGTTAGATGCTGGCCTTCGTCAACTGTTTCATTATTTCAAAGCCAAAAAACACTTTGATAAAAAGTTTATTGATGTAGCAATGTACCGCACCTCAGTAGTGAAGTTAGTGTTGGGTATTACGTTACTTGTAGGTTCTGTTACCGTATTGTTTTTAATGAACTGGGCTCGTTCCTATGCTATAGATGCAGCAGGTACAAACGCATCAAGCCATAACCCTATATTGGTATATGCACTTATAGCCTTGTCAGTATTTGCAGGTATAGCCTTTGGCTTGGTTAAAAAAGAACTGGCTGAAAATAGTGAGTTGTTAAGCCTTGCCAGCAAGTGGAACAAAATTAGAAAACAAATGGCAAGCACCCATGAGGCTATGACGGTGTTATCAATCCGTATCCGCAACCAACACAGTTTGGCAATCAACAAATCTCATTCTTTGGGAGTTGATTTGCAAGAGTTGATGGAAAGGGAATATGATGAAAGGGATGCAGAATTGCTTACCGAATTTCGTAATGAATTAAAGAATGGCAAGTTCCATATCACCAATGCTAATGGTAACACCAGCACTGTGATAACACCACAGGATGCCTACTACTACAATAACCTTACTACTAACGAAGTGTTATTGCACAACAACCATTTTGCCACCCACCCCAGGATTACTGAAATCATGCAGGATGTAGATAGAATGGTGAGTGCAGTAAATGACATGGAGCAAAAGAGATTAACCAAACTCATCACAACTAACCCCACCGCTGCTAATAACAGAATGAATAATACAGAAAATGACAAGCCAAAAGCGGAGGTTGAAAATACCACACCAGAACTAAGCTCAACTAACTCCGAAAATATATTTAGTAACACACCAATCAACAATCATTCATTAAACGGAACACTGATTAATAACTAATAAAAACCAAAGCAAAATGAGAAATATAATCACCATCATCGCCATTTTAGTAGCAACAGCTTTTTTAACTTCTTGCGGCACGGGCAGCGGTAAAGGCAGCAGCGGAAAAAACACCATCGTGTTAGTGGATATTTCTAAAAGCATAAAGCCAGAAGTGCTGGATTGGTACATTCAAACCATTGAAAAAGATATTTGTGCTAACCTTAGCCAGTTTGATAAAATCAAAATATTGCCTATTGACGGGGCTTCACAAACTGCTTCAAAAGCATTGTTGGAAATTGACTTATTCGAGCATAGAAGCGAGTGGGATGTTATGGGTTTAAATGCCAATGAAACCGACAAATTGAAAAAGGAGGCCTTCGCCAAGTTCATCCACTCAAAAATGGAAGAACTAAAAACAGCCATTGCCGAAGCTAAAATACACCGTGAGGATGTAGGCAACTCCACTGATATATTAGGTGCATTGGATGTTGCACAGGGCAAGTTTGATGCTAATTTCAACAACAGCATCGTTATTATGAGTGATATGGAACAATATGCTGAAAAATGCAAGATGTGTGCTAAAGGCAAAGCATCCAATTGGCTTTCACAAACTGCCGATATAAAGTATCCCAATATCCGCAACTTTTCAATAGCGGTTATAACAGGCGAACAAATGGCTATGCCCAAAACATATTACAACGAAATCAAAACCTATTGGAATGAGTTTTTTACCACTCAAGGCGTGAAAAGCCTCAGTTACCAGGGAGCCGATGCCTCTCAATTGAAACAAACTTATGTATCCAACAATTAAAATAACAAACTGCTATGGGAAAATATGTAAACAAACATCTGTTGCCAGGCGAACAGGTAATTCACGAAACAAACTACCACTGGACACATTACTTCAGTTGGGTATCCCTTTTTACGTTGGGTTTGTACCCATACATACAAACGCTAACAGATGAATTTGTAGTAACCTCAAAGCGGATCATTATCAAAAAGGGACTGATTGCCTATTACACCTTAGAAATGAATTTGAGTCGGGTAGAAACGGTACATGTCGAACAAGGGATTCTCGGCAGAATGTTAGGGTACGGCTGCATCACCATTATTGGTACAGGAGGCACAAGGGAAAGATTTATGGAAATACAGAACCCAATACAGTTCCGTCAAAGTTTTATGCAAATTATGTAATCAAAAATCCACTGACTATGCTATTCACTGCACAAAAAAAAGAAGTAAAAAAATCAAGCCCTGTAAAAACATTGGTAAACATTGCCACTATTGCCAGTGCCACCATCACCTGCCTACGCTTATTCATTATGGGCATCTTTTCCATTAAAACGGCAATGATTGTAACCCTTGCAGTAGTAATATTTGTTGCCCTTGGCAACAATGCAGCAAAAATAATATTGGCTTGTGCAGCACTCATTCTTTTTGTTTTACTGTATAGTGGCGGCACAAAAGAAGGCTTTAATGCTTTAATGGGTAGTATGATAACTTTGATATGTGTTTTAGCCGGCCTGTACATAATGCTCAGGGGCGTTTTTCGTGGCGGTAAATAATTCCAACTAACCGTATTTCTCTATTAAGTAAAATGATAAATATGGCAAAAATAAATCCCTTCGACATCATCAAAACAACACAAGATATTCCTGCCAAATTCATTATCAATAGGGAAGCACCCTACACCGAGGCAATAGATATTGAATTGCCTAAAGGCACATTGCTGTTTTCTAACACCTACAATTACAAAGCTATTACCCAACTTTCATTTGTCCCACAAGAGAAAAAGCAATTTGATACCATCAAAAATCTCTACATCCACAAAACCACCCACGTTGCTAAAATAGTGGGCTACACATATAGCATTAACGCAACTGATCTGAACAACAAATTCGAATATGTTGAAAGATTCGATTATATACAGCTCCAGCCTGATTCAACAGCCCATATCTACCTACTGGCATACGTTTACTTAGATAGTAAGATACAGTCTGTGAACACTACAAAGTACCTTTGCTTCATTTCTGATTGGAAGTCTATTGAAGAAACAAAAACTAACTTTGAAAACTTCCTACTCACCCACCAGGAAGCAATAAATATTATCGCTTATCAGATAAAGAACCAAATAAAAATGAGGCAACAGTAAAAACGTAAAATATTACATTGTATTTATGAACCCAACGGCTGATTTACATTTTTCATTCTCCCTCAAAAATCCCACAAAATCAAAATGTGGTGATGCCTCATTTTCGGGCTTAATAAAAAATAACGGCAGTGAATTTATTTTACTCATTGCAGCCGATGGTGTAAGCAAAGCTCCTAAAGATTATCTGGCATCTGCATCAGTTGTAAAGTTCATCAAAGAGTATTTGGAAATAGAACCCATCAAGGATATCAAAACAGCTTTTGAAGAAGCGGTATTATTTGCCAATACTCAAGTTTGTATGGGCGTGGAAGGCACAACTGGTATGTTATCTACACTTTCTGCATTGATTTACTTTCCGTCAACGGGAAAAATCTTCACTATCAATATAGGGGATAGCCGGATATTTGGTTACAACGCAAAAGGGTGGAACCAATTAACTACCGATGATGCAACTCGGATTCCCTACAAAGAAAACGGCAAACTCAAATTACAAAATGGAGTGCCGATCTATATGACAGGGTTAAGCAAAGCAATGGGTGGTGATAAAAACTTGTCCGTTGAAGCGGTAGAAATAGATATCCTTGAATATACTGGCTTTGCCATGCTTACAGATGGCTTTTATGGAGTAACCAATTGGGAGAAATATGTAAATGACCTCTTTCAGTCAACAAGCTCAATTGAGCTCATAGAAAAAATTACCCCGGAATTATTAGCTGCCATAAATGATGATGCCTCCTTAAGTATGCTACGCCTGCCTATGCAGGATACTAATAATTTATCTGTCGAACTTTTAGACAATGTCCAATTCTCAAAGGCAATGTTACAGCCATTCATCCAAGAGCAACTGGATAAGGCTTTCAAAGCAAAAGACATTCAAAAGATCAATGATTTGGTCAAATTTTTAGAGAAACACCAGATTCTTGACACCAGGCCTAATATGATCATGCTATTGGAAAAGCTCATCCAATTTGAGGCAACTGAAGCTATACAAGTTTTATCTGCTTTAATCAGGAAAATATAATCATTAATCGTTGTATTTTAATTAGTTGTGGTTTAACTAACCGTAACTAACTGGAATTTTCTTTATATTAAGTTTCAGTTGATAAATGTATTGAAGAACTAAAAATTATAAAATGTACAAACACTTAAATTCTATTATTGCCACTATTTCCATCATTGGTTTACTTGCATCCTGCAATAACAAGGAAAACAAAATCACCATCATAGGCGAAAACTCTTCCTCCATCCAATCCATGCAAGCTTTGCAACCGGAATATGAGAAAAGTTCAGGTGTGAAATTGGATTTTAAGCCAAACTCATTTGAAGATGCATTTAATAAGTCAAATCAGGATTTCGCAAACAAGACAGGGCTTTATGATATTGTGCTTCAGTACAACTTTTCTCTTTCATCATTTGTGAGAAATAATTACGTCTATAAATTGGATGAACTAAAAAAAGAGAGTTCTAATACAACCTACGATTTTGAAAGTGATATTTTCCCTAATGTATGGAAAGAGGTTGGGTATTATTATAAAAATCCTGCTACTCCAAATGATAATGAATCTGAAGTGATTTCATACCCATTTGCTGCCAATACCATGATGTTGGTTTACAACCAGGATTTGTTCAATGATCCTGAGCAGAAAAAGAATTTCCTGACAAAATATGGTAGGGAGTTGACAGTGCCAGCAGATATGCAATCTTTCAAACAAGTGGCTGAGTTCTTTACACAACCTGATAAAGGATTAAAAGGTGTTTGTTTGCAGGGTTCAACCGGTGGTTGGCTGTATTATGAATGGTGCAGTTTTTTACAAGGTTTTGACGGTAAGGTGTTAGAAAAAAATCAGGGTTGGCAGGGTAATGCAAATACTCCCGTTTTATTAGCAAATGAAAAGGGTATTGCTGCTACTGAATATTACAAATCGCTTAAACCATTCAATGCAGGAAATTTCGTAACAACTGATGGTGTAGAGCAACGAAACATCATTAAAAAAGGAAATGTAGCAATGGGTATCATCTGGAGTGATTATTCCTGGGGATTAATTGATGATGGCAATGGCAAGATTGACAAACGCTTTGCATTTGCTCCCACTCCCGGTAATAAATCTATGATTGCCGGTGGTTCTTATTTCGTCAACAAACAATCGAAACATTCAAAAGAAGCATTCCAATACATGACGTATTTATTGAAAAAAGAAACACAGGTACAAATGATTCAAAAGGGGCTTTGCGCTCCAACAAAATCAGCTTACGATGCTCCCGAGGCACAAAAAGTTCCCTATGTTCCAGCTTTGAAAACATCTTTATTGAGGGCTGAATATATGTTGGAAGCAGGTCCTGATGCAGATTTAATCAACAACGTAATTACTACCTATATACAGAAAATCTGGAATAATGAAATTGGTGTGCAGGAAGGTTTAAATGCTGCCAAAGCACAGATTGAAAAAGAAAGAAAACCATTATTTCAGTAAACATGAACCTATCAAAAAATTTATGGCGAATACTTACCATTGGGCTGCTGTGTGTAACCCTTTTGGTGTTATTCCCATTTGTAATGGGTATCAATTTATCGGGTTTTAGTGATCTGCTGAGTAGTGTATCGTTTCTGCCAACTTTACAAACAACTTTAGTGAATGCCTTTATATCTGCTGTTATTTTAGTAGTATTTGGTTTTACAGGAGCTTTATTGTTATTAAAAGTTCCATCCTTTTCATTCATTGGTAAAAATCTTGGTTTACTTATTATCCCAATTACATTGGGGAATATTTCCATTGCATTTATATGTAAGCTGATTTGGGGCGATTCTTCTTTTTTTTCCGGAATTGCACAGGGCGGTCAATTCAATAAGCTTGGCTTTTTATTGTTGCTTGAGTTGTACCAGTTCGGGCTTCTTTTTGTTTACTTGTTCTGGACGCAGTTACAAAATATAAATGCAGACCGGTTAAACTTTGCTATTGCAACAAAGTTTTCTTTTTATCAGAAACTGAAAGATATATATCTGCCACACATCCGCAACCTGTGGCTTTTATTGGCAGCAATCGCATTTGTATTTGCTTTTTATGAAGAATCAAAGATTGCATATTTATTTAAGGTTTCACAGGGCACCAATTCCGAATTAATTACAAACTGGCTCACTCGTAATTATCAGACCAATTTGTTGGTGAATCCTGATTTTGCCAGAAACCAGGTATTTGATGCTTCAGCATTTGTGTTGGTTGCAGCTATAGCGGGACTGATACTGCTCTTTTTAGTACTGTATTATTTCATCAAAAAAATTACCGCAGTAAAGCTATATCTCACTAATCGGCCACCAAGCAACGGATCATTTTCCTTAAAGAAAACGGGGTGGTTATTCGGATTGCTATTGTGCATAGTCACTATTTTACCTTTAATACTTTCTCTTACCAAGGTCAACTTTAGTTTAAATTTTTCGCAGTTAGGGTTTCCATTGATGATGACTTTCATTGCAACCCTTGCTTCTTCCGCAACTGCTATTTTCTTTGGTATTGCTTCACGGCTGGGTTGGAAGCAAACACTGAGTTCCTTTAGTCAAAAATCACTACCCTTTTTTGTGTTGTTATTTGTATTGCTTTTGGTTCCGCCCATTGTTATTTTGATTACAGGTTACAAATGGATGAGTCTTGTTGGCTATTCATCTCAATCCATAATCTATACTATTTGGATTATAGGGCACATACTGCTTACCCTGCCTGTTTTAGGCAGTTTTGTTTTATTCAATCATTTCAGAGTAAGTAATAATGAAATTGATTATTTGCAGGTGTATAAATTAAGCAAAACTGAAACAATACGATTTAGTTTCTTCAAACGGTTCAGAGCAGAATATTTATTACTTTTTATTATGGGGTACTCCTTTATATGGAATGAAGCTGTACTAAACAGTTTGTTCTCCGATTATATCCCCTCATTCGTTTCGGGTATGAAGATGCTGATCACAGGAAGAGGTGCTGATTATGATAAAGCATTCGGTTACTTACTGGTTTCTTTCATAGTTGCTTTATTGTCGGCTGTAATTTGGAGATACATTATTGAGAAAGCACAAAAACAATTGAATACCGAAGTATGAAATCCATTTATCTAAATAATATCCATTTCAGCTATAAGAAAGGTAAGCCTGTTTTTCAGGACTTTAGTTTGCAGTTATCTCAACAGGAAGCTACTGGCAAGGTAACAGCTATTATGGGTTCAAGCGGTTCCGGTAAAAGTACACTGATGAAATTGTTGTTAGGAATTGAAAAAACAATTTCGGGCACTATTGAAATGAAACCGGCTAACCCCGTGTTTTCTTATGTACCACAAGAGGCCGTATTGTTTGAACACCTGAGCATAAAGGATAATGCCCGATATTTTCAATTTGCAGGTGCATTTAAAAAACGGTTTAACGAAGGTCTTTATAATGAATTGGTAAAGAGCCTGGGCCTGGAAGAAGTGTTAAATGCAAATAAATCGGTTTTAGAATTAAGTGGCGGCCAAAAGCAGCGTTTAAGTTTATTAAGGGCATTAAGTATTGAGCCTGATTTTCTTTTACTGGATGAGCCTTGCAACGGCCTCGATGCGGAAGTAAAAAGGTCTTTCCTGAATAAGTTGAGAGAAATTACCCAACGATATGGGTTGACAGTATTGTATATTACGCACCATAAATTGGAGGCACAATTAATAGCTGACGAAGTGGTGTATTTAGTTCAGGAGAAACAAACAGGAACGGTAAAACAAGCTGCACAAGGCAGCATAATGGAGTTTATGGAAAAGCCTCCTGTTTTGGAAGCTGCTTATATCTTCCGTTTCCCGGATGTGAAGGTGTTACCTGTTAAACCGGGTTTAAACGGCAAAATGGTATTGGCAAAAACTGGTGAAGATGCCACAGAAAATTGGTTGGTAGAAGATAATCAAATTGAACTGAATCCATCAGAAGGGTTTCCCTTCAAAGTAGTAAGCAAGTCAGCCGTTTACACAGTTATCAGAAATGATGAAGCTGGGGTTGAATGGATGATGCAAAGTAAATTTTTGGCTCAGCAAGAAATCAACAGCATTATAACTGTAAATGTAAATAACGAAGTTTTAAAATATAAATTGAAATAAATGGCAAACTATATAATTACGGGGGTAAGTTCTTTTTTGGGAAGAGAGTTCGTAGATTACTTAATGCAAAATGAAAGTAACAAGCTCATAGTTACGTCACGTAAAAAAGTTGACTTTGAGAAGCCATTTAACGAAAATATCAAATACTTCTCCGGGATTGATTTGTTAATTGAAACAGATCTTAACACCATCGTTGATGAAGCTAATGTATTCTTTGATGGTCCATTTTCTGTTGTTCATTGTACAGGATATTATGAAGGCCAAGAACCTTTAGAATCAACATCTTTAGCGGAATCAAATCGAATTTTTAATAGCAATTACACAACAGTATATAATTTATCAATCAAGCTGCTTGACATAATGATTCAGAAAGGTGGGGGACACTTTGTAGGATTTAGTTGTAATAGCGTAAAATATAATTACCCACAAATGGCTCCGTTTACAGCTGCAAAATCTGCAATGGAATCATTTTTCAGAACGGTTGCTAATGAATTTTATGACCGGGGGATTTATGCGAACAGTTTTCAGTTAGCTACTTTATTGACTAACCATGAGATTTTAAGAAAACCATTTGGTGACCAAGAAAAATGGCTCAAATTAAATGAGGTAGTAACTTATGTAGAACAGTTTTTGACACAACCCCATCAATTGCATAATGGCAACTCTATTCAATTATACCACTACAGTGAATCCTTTTTTCATAAGTCATATTTCGATAGAGTAAAGCATTAAAATGACTAAACACGATATTTCAATATTGGTTATTGATGACGTTTCCAAAGTCTTTGAGGGATTAAGGGAACGTCTTTCAACAGTTTCAGCTCCATACAGTGTTATTGAATATTTAGTAGATAGCTCAAAGAAAAAAGAAATTGTTGTAGGTGAGATTGCAGATATTATCAATAATGAGTCAATAACTCATATTATTTCTGATCGTGGGTTTTCCGTTGTAGAGAATTGTGAAGAAATACAACAAGTACTAAAAAAATCGAATGGATTAGAATTTCAGAAGATAGATGAACTTATTGAAAGTATAATTGAGAATTTAACCGATAATTCAATTAAACAAATTAAGTCGTTTATTATTTATTCGTATGATCCATTTTCGAATGAGATAAGGCGGGAGTTTAGAGAATTAAGAGCCAATTTAGCTAAGAAGGTTGCACATAAGTTAGGCGTGAGTGAAAAGATATTAAAGGACAGAATAAAAACTATTGAATCATCCAGTATTTATAAACGACCAGGAAGTAGTGGTATTTATCCCAAAGGTAACAAAAATGACCCTTTAATAGGAAGCTTTCAAGCCTGTAAATTCTATGGCGAATTTTTAGCTGATGTATTATTTAATATTATCGAAAATGAGAGAAGTCTACAGAAAGGCAGAATTAATCCATATTCATATAGTAAGCCCCAGAATTATGAAATGCTCAAGCAAATAAGGTCATTAGAAGACCTTATTAATAATAAAGATATTTCTATTGGTTCTTTAAGTTGTTATGGAAACATTTATGGTAAAGAGGAATATTTAGTTGACGTTCCTTACAAGAGCTATTACGATAATATAAATAAGGAGATAACACGAGTGAGTCTTAATGATGGTAAGTCAGATTTGAGCCTCATATTTTATAATAATCTGGATAAGAAGCAAGGGTTTGTTAAGTATGAGTATGTAAACTTCAAATACTCGGTTTATGAAGGAGACGAAATTTTATTACATGAAATAAAATTGTCTGAAGGCCTAAAAGGGCATGATAATATATGTAAACAATGGCTTCCCCTTCTTCACTCATCAGTTTTTTTCTGTCAAGAGAATAGTTGGAAAAAAGATTTATTGAATCAAGGAAGTAACCAGCCCAGTAATCCTATTAGTTTAGTTAATATTTTCTTTTCAATTATTAAATTAGAAGAAGATGATTTTCACGGAACATACAATTTTACATTGTATTCGGAGAATCCTAATATAAACTTTGATAAGATTGAACTGTATGCTTATGAAAAATATGCCCCCTTATTAGAGTCCAAACTTCTTGAATTGATTTTACCCCACAAAAGTAAAGAATCTAAAAAACAAGCCATACGTGCTGCCATTTCCCAGGTAATGGCTCGTAACATGAGCCACAATATCGGGAGCCATGTAATGAACAAGTTGATTGATGCGGGTTACCTGGAAAAGTTTTGTTCCTACAGCAATTGCTTAAAATCATATAAACCTGTTTATGATTTTAAAGACAAGGAAGCAAAAGATCATACAGCCTTTAACCAACTTGCTATCTATAATAATTACGTTAAATGCCGAATGGATTATTTGAGTGATATGTCATTCGGTACACCATTAATGCAGACATCAAAAAATATGTTTGAAGATGTTTTCAAACCTTTGGACAAGGTTCGGTTGCTTTTAGAAAACATTTCTGGTTTATCGAATTTTGAGTACAATATTCAATTTAAGAAAGGCAATGAGCCTTTAGGGGAAACGAATGATTTTCCTTTGGCAATCCCCAATGACGTATTAGGAAATCAGGCATTCTACAATATCATTGAAAATGTAATCAGAAATACAGCTAAGCATACTGAGAAGCCAAAGGATTTTCTAACAAAGTTTACCATACGTTTTTCTGAAATTACCGATGAACAATTGGCTGAACTTGAACAGACATCAATGCAGGAAGCACAAAGTTTAATTTGCGTAGAGATATTTGACAACATAAATCTGGCAAAGAGAGATTACAAAGAAATTATTATTGGGGATGATAAAAACCTTGACATCTTCGCAGATGAAATTAAAACAAACGTAAGTAAGACCTCTTACAGTATTTCATATATTGATTGGTTGCGTTATCAGCAAAATCATAAAATAAACCAGTCTATTCTCAGTGAGAATAATCAACTTAGGTCTAGTTCGCTGGGCTTAATCGAGATGGAAGCATCCGCTGCTTATTTACGGAAAATTGATCTGAACCTGATTGATGATGATGAATATGATGTTACCTGTAATGATAAGTTGGCTAACAGCTTCGGGAAACTGAATATTTTGAAAGCCGTCAAAATATCTAACGATGGTGAATGCTATTTAGGATATCGTTTCTTTATGCTCAAACCTCAGGAAGTCCTAGTAGTATGTGATATTTTCAAAAGCGAAGAGTTTAAAAGCGAAATAGAATGGCTCAGAAATAGTGGCATTTGGCTGATTACGCAGGATGAATTTTTGAAACACCTATTGGATAATAATAGTGTATATAATCATCAATTTGTAGTACATGATGATTTGGACAATCTTGAAATTGATATTGAAGATAAGTCTGAGAAAGTAAAAGTACTTGAATACTTCAGAACCAGTTTGCCTTTGAGAGTTTTAAAGTTTGAAGGAGAGCAGTTAGTTAACTTGATCACAAAGAAATTCAAACAAATAATTCATGATTGCTGGGAGAAATGGATAAGTGATTTAGGCTTAAATCAAGCTGTAATTGGTAATTCAGTGGAATGTGAATGTGTTGTTGATGACATAAGTAAATGCAATAAGGATGATAAAATCAGAGTAGTACTTATTGACCATGGTCCGGAAGGATACCAACATTGGAAAGATTTTAAAAATTGTAAAAAAACATCTTTCATTGAAGTATTAACTTCTAAAGCACTGAAAAAATTACCTGCAACCGTTTATAATAATGGAATTATAGAATATGTTGCTTACATAGACCAAGATCCTAAGCAGTATTTTGAAATTCTTGAATCATCATTTTCAAAGATTTTAGTGATTGATGAACGTATTCAAAAATTCTGTGACCAAGTATATTATGATAAATATTCTTATTTTGAATATTTTGTAGGGATGAGAATTGATTGCCCAGAACTACCACCTTCTAATTTAAATGTAGATTTTGAAATAATTGACAAGGGGACGAAGTATACTAAATTCAATCTTTCAGCTAATGATATGAACTCAAAATTTGCCTCAGAATTAAAACTTTCAATTGAAGCTTGGTGTGCTGAATTGCAGAAAACAGATTTTATTTTAATTCATTATAGCATCTTGGAAAGAATATTCAGTAATGAGAACAATAAGCAAAATGCAATAAATGATTACATAAACTCATTAAAGAATTTAAACTGCCAATTAGTAGTTACCACTGGCAGAGGTATAATACCTGGTTTAACATCTAAAGCAAGGTTTATTAATTTGTCTCCCGTAATTACTTCATTTGTCGAGATTACAAACAAACACTTAATTACTAATATATTAAGCTCAACAAGAAAACTATGAATCATAAAATATACATTTCAACAAATACTACTCAGCCTGCCAATTGTTTCGAAGATCGGCAATTAAAGCAATCAGTAAGAGCCCTCGTTTCATGCCTGAATGATAACGAGGTAAATGAAGTTCATGAAAACATTTATTTAATAAAAGATGAACTTCAACACATTGATAACATTGAAAAGGATGGTTTTTACTTATTATATCATCAACAGACCAGAGAAACTGTTATTAACTTATTTTCATCCCCACTACAAGGCCACCATTTGCAGGGAGAAAATTATTATTATGCTACTGCTTTTAAAATTATTCTTGACAACGCTATTTGTCAAGAGGATAAGGCCAAGCATATATTTGATGAACTGTTCGGTCAGAAAATGCTGGACAAAATCAAGCTTATAAAATCAAGTTTTCTAAACTATATATACTCTGGCAACAAACCTGTAGATTTTGTTATTCCAGAAATTGTATCGAATACAAATGGAATTTCTGAATTTGTAAAATATTTTAAGGATTACCCTTATAATAATGAGGATAAGGATTTGTGTAGCGAACAAAATATAAAATTTCTTCAATTGCGTAAATTACTTGACTTCAAATAATTGAACAAATGAAACTGCTAATTGTTGGTCAGACTAACTTTATAATCGCCTCTTTAGATGCTTTTGTCATGGAGCATTATACTCCAACCAATAACTTGCAGGCTGATATTTCGTTTGTATTAAATTCTAATGCTGATATCATAATAATTCAGGCAGAGCAGTCAGCCAACTATCTTGAATCGCCTTTATTTGGTGGCGTAGAATTAATGGTATGGTTTAGAATAAGAGGAGTTAAGGCTCATATCGTTTTAGCAAGCTGGTCTTCGCTACATGCTATTTTAAATTCCACCAAATATGGATTTATTACAGGTGCTAAAGGCTCCACATTTTGTCAAGTGCCAGGTTTCCCAGCTTCTCCTGAATTAATCGAGTTGACTAAAGAGCCAGCAAGTGATGAGAATCTACAGCTTTATTTTTCAGCGATGTTTGACAAATTGAAGTTTAGGCACAGAGAAGCAAACTGGTGGGGTGTAAAATCATTATGGGATGTACACAATGTTATTTATAATTTAAAAGATAGCTATCCACCTGCTATTGATAAATATCTAAAAACTTTAAATAATGAACTTGCTAAATCGTTATTTGGCTACGATGAAGAATCCATAAATAATGGTTTAATTGGCCTGTTACATCATAAAAGATCAAATATTGTACTTAGCATTGAGTCTGAAATTGTAAAATTATTAGATAAAAAAACACAAGTTGAAACTCTAAAAAAGTATTTTTCATCAGGTCGGTATAAAGACGAAAAAGCTGTTTTTTTTAAAGAAGCGGAAATAAAATTAATTGAGAATCAATTTGCACAACTTAATACTGAGAAAATATTAGCTGAGAAATCTGATGCAGACATCAAAGTGCAACTAGAGTTATGGACAAACGAAATAAAAACAGGCAATTCAAAACTATTATATATTGATGATAATGCTACAAATGGCTGGGACGAAATATTGCGGAAAATGATGCCTGGTGTACCTATTGATTCAATAGTGCCTGATACTAAATATAAGGATAATATTGCTGGACTTTATGGTGATGTAATAAAGCCTAAATTAAGTCCAAATAATTACACGTTAATAATTCTTGATCTGCGGTTATTCGATGAAACAGATATAAATATTGCCCCCGGCAAACTATCAGGCAGCCAGTTACTTCAAGAAATAAGAAAAGATTTTGCTCATCTCCCTATTTTAATTATTACTGCGTCTAATAAGCGTTTTTCGTATTCCGCACTTATCAACGTTGGGGCTGATGCATATTGGACCAAAGAGGGTATTGATGAACATAAAACAGCAATTGATTCAGTAAGAAATTATGAGTTGTTGGTTTCTTTTGTAAAAAAACTACATAGTAAAGAATTTGTTTACTTAGGTAAACTTGTAAATATTTTAGATAGATGCAATGAATATTCTTGGTGGTGTAATCATACATGGATAAATGGTGATAAAACTGAAGTTGACTTTAGTTTACTTAAAAAATTGCTTAAACAAATAATTGACCTATACAAAGCTTACCTACATCGCTTTTATATTGAAACTGAAAGCAGTGAAGAGGAGGCAATATTTTTTCTCACTGGTTTAATAAATAAATTTGGGCTAGTGGTGGAAGCGATACATGAATTGAAAACTAAAGAAGATTTTGAAAAGGCAAGCCCACTTATTTCTTATAAACGTAAGGATTCAATCGGAAAGAAGATTAGAGATTTAAGAAACGACTCTTCTCACCTTCTTTCCATGCTTGCTTCAAAAAATTTATTCTTTGAGGTAATTGATTTAGTAGATAGATATTTGACCGAACCTAATAAATACACCGAGTTATTGATTTCAAATTTTGGTATTAAGAAGTCTGATTTTGGGAAAGAAGTACTTGTTGATTCTAAATACACTATACTTTTACCGGATAATAATTTAGAATTTTCAAAAGTTATTGCTGAAAGCCAAAAATTCAATCAATTTAGAATAAAAATTAATTCTGAAAATGAAGGCATTTTAATAGTAATAGACTCCAACCTGTCTGTTGGTGAAAGAAAAGTATTCAATCCAGCAAATGGCGTATTAATTGGCGATTATTTTATAATGTCGGGGGACATTTACAAAATAAATAGCCCTATAAAAAACAGGCTCGCAGAAAATCCTAACGAAGAAATTAATTGTAAGTATAATAACGGCAGTGGATGCTGGGAATTACCTACATGATTTGTAATCTTATTGCCTTTTTAAATAAAAAAGTTTATATGCTCCCCGGTTGGCAATTTGTATAATTCCCTTCAATGTAAAATATTCTAATGAAACATGCTTTACACTATTTCGGTCTTTTACATAGTTTAAAGCATATAGTTCAATATCAGATAATTTTGCGTTCTGCACTAATGTTTCAAGTTTTGTGGTACGTTCTTCAAAAACCTCAATATCCAAAGCTCCAATTTCATCTGCTTCATCTATATCATTCACGGCTTTAAATTCCTCCTTTTCGCTGAAGGCTTCATTTCGTTCCGCTTCGCCTTCACTCCTTATTTTTTTTGTCACTTTTTTATCCGGCTTGCATACCCCATCAATAAAGTTGGTGTAAATTCTTTTCAATCCCTCTTTGTCTGTAATTGATACTGTTGAGAAATCTTTTAGTAAGTTGGTAATCATATTTACACTAACACTCTCAGCCCTGTACAATGTTTTATTAAACTTTGCCTTCCCGTATATTTCAATATCAGCACTAATAAAGAGCATTTTCAGAGCTGGTTCATAAGACTTCCATTCCTCAAAATGAGAGTCAATTACTTCATATAATCCCATTGCTACTTTCATGCGTTTATTCTCTTGGCAACAGTATTTTGCAAATTGTACAACTTGTCAAAACTATTTTTTAACTGGTTTTTGTCGGGCACTAATTCATTAATAGCTTCCATTATTTGTATTACATCAAAAATGAGTTCGGATGCAATTTTGCTTTGATTAGAATCTAATAATAATCCAACCACTTTCTTTAATAATACATGAACCTCTGTCATAGACACAGTTCCAACAGTCACCTGTCCTTCATTTGCAATGCAATAATTGCTGAGGTTATTGGTCAATTGTTTGTTTTGGTTTAGGTACTTACTCAAAACTTCATTTACAATTGCATAGGTTTGATCCATTAATTCAGCCATATTGTAAATAGGCAAGTTCATGTAGCGATGTAAAAAATACTTTTCTTCCACAAGCAAATTATAAGGGATGTCAGTATTGGCTTTTATAGCTAACATGCTTGGTATTTGCTTTATCATACTATCACTCATGTCTTCATTGGAATCTCCTTTATGTAGCATCTTAATAATGGCATCAGTGTCAAACCCCTTTAATATAAGATAATAGAAAACTCTACGTTGTAGCAACTTTAATTGGAAATCAGGGTACTCGTTTTCAATATTTCCTTTCATTGTTTTCGTTGCATTTCCCTGTATAGAAACCAAAGCCGCAAAATTGAAATTAGAACTCTTATCAATGGCAAATTCAACTTCCCTGGCTACTTTTTCTGCAATCTGGTTGATATTGTTTTCAGTTGTCAGGTAATCATTGTTATTCCTGTGAAACACATAGTAGGGTTTAAGAGGATAACTTTTAATTTTAGTTTTTTCTTTATCTACATATTGCATTTCATTCCAAAATGTAGCTTTTGGTTGGTTATTTAAAACCTCATTATACTGAGTGCCCAAATATTCAATATCATCCACAAACAACTTAGCACCCCCGCCTAACAAACCGCTTTTTGAATACACTTTTACATTAATTCTATTTTTCCTGAAACTATCCAGCAAGAACCATTTACTCAATCCACTCAATGCAACCATAGCATTATGCCTGTTTTGCTTGGAGAGCCAGATCAAAAAATCATAGCCTTGTTCATTTTGCATTCTCGGCTTTAGGTTTTCCTTTTCGGTTTTTTCAAAAAGCCGATAATCAGAAACCACAACTGCAATCTGGTTGTAAATATCATTTGTGATGATGGTCTTGGCATCTGTACAACTGGTTGCAACTTCATATTTGATTTCCCTCTCTTTCAAAATTTCAAATACACTGTCCAGTTCACTTGGTTTGTCATCAAGAAAAAGAATCTTCCAGGAATAATCATGCCTTTCTATGGCATCTGTAGAGTCGCTGTCAGCAGGTAGAAAGCAAACAAAGTTTTCTTCTTGTACTGATTCAATTCGTTCAATTGTTAAAATATCGTGGGGATTAAAAAGTGCAATGATTCTTTTGTATTCAGTCAATATCTCAGGATATTGCCCAACATCCCTCTTTAGTTCAAGTTCATATTTGGCAAACTCTTCATTTAATAAATCAACCTTATCTTTCAAAGCCAAATTATACCCTTTTATTTCTCTTAATCTTCCTTTGAAAATATGAAAGCCCTCCCTTACCGAACTTCTCAATTGACAGAAATTAATTTTAATATCACTCAGTTGGATTTCATTAAGAGGCTTTAATTGTGCATTTATTATTTCAAAATCCTCGTTAGAATAGGGTAGTTGCAAAAAATGATGTCCAATAGCTGTAAGTATTTGTGTGTTTGACCTTTGAAGAATCTCATCCAAAGAAAAAAAGGACGTGAACAAGACTGGTTCAGCAAAATTTTCCACCCTTCTCAAATATTTGACATAATCTATCCCATTATCAAAAGTCAATTTTTGATTCTGATTATTCTCTATAACATATTCTTGATCAATGTAATAAACCTGGCACATCCTTTAATATTCTTAGGGCTCAAATTTAAACTTTTATATGCAGTTTGCTCCTTTCAATTTGAATATCGTCTAATGAATAGCTTCCTCCCCCAGCCAGCCCACAAGCACGGCTTATGCAGTGGCGAACACACGAAGCCAGCCCTTCCACTGCATCTATGGTGTTGCCGCCATTTTTAACTGTCATACTTTTTGTGGCTATGCTCCCCACGCTATTGGCACATTGCCTGTTCCGCTTCGCTACACAGCCAAAGAGCCAAGCCAACACAAGCATAGCAACAAAAATGAATATTTCGGTCATACTGCACCACCGATTCCGGACCAATGTGCACCACCGATTCCGGACCAATGTGATCCACTGATTCCGGAGCAAAGTGATCCACCCCCAAAGGTAAAAATAAATGACATTCCGGCGCAATGTGATCCACTTTAAGTATGGATTTGATGTAAAAGC
>Ga0163152_10001440_pt1 | contig 37635 bp, 27 predicted proteins | sample OliLakLV19MP8IB2_FD_148635 | JGI IMG/M metagenome (GOLD analysis project Ga0163152, IMG submission 148635) | Freshwater microbial mat bacterial communities from Lake Vanda, McMurdo Dry Valleys, Antarctica - Oligotrophic Lake LV.19.MP8.IB-2 | ecosystem: Environmental > Aquatic > Freshwater >...
ATCTCCTGGAAAACAACCCGCATCTCTACCGCCTTTATCAGATCAATTTTTTTAAGGAGTTCAAAGGATCAATCCTCAAAAAACTCCTGGCCTTGAGAAAGGAACGGTATGACCTTTCATTTAACGCCCACCCTCAAAGCAGGACCGAATACAGAATGATCTCCCGTTTTATCGGGGCTAAAAACCGTTACAGCCACAGTTATGATTGTGCCAGCCCCATTGATTCTTTGCTGATCAACCATCTGCTGCCGCAATCCTACAATCTTCATTCGGTGGAGAACAACCGGCAGCTCCTCGCAGGCATTTTCACCCCTGATCCAGCCTTCGTTCCCGGGCTCGAGATTTTTCTCACCGCAGCAGAACAAGAGTTTGCTCGAAATTTTAGAAACCAAGATACCTTACACGGCAGGTTTAAGCTTGGCTTCCATGTCGGTTCCGGTGGAACCAAAAATCTGCCGCTGAAACGATGGCCGTTGCACAATTACATCGACCTTCTAAGGAAGATTTTTCAACAATCACCCCAGGTCACCGCAATTCTTTTTGGCGGACCCCAGGAGGTGGCCGATCACAAAACGATCTTCTCTGCCCTCCCCGGCAAACCGATCCTGGAGGCCAAAACCTCCAATCTGCGCGAAACTGCGGCTTTGATGGAGACTCTTGACGGATTCGTCAGCGTCGATACCGCTTTGATGCACGTCGCAGCTTGCATGAAGGTCCCAAACCAGGTGGTGATCGAAGCCCCCACTTTGAACACCACCAATAAACCTTATGGAAATCCTTTCACCCTGGTTCGAAACCCCGTCGTCAACGGGAGAAACCTGGAATATTATCGGTATGATGGGAAAGATATCAAAGGAACGCGCGACGAACTTCTGGCCTGTATGAATTCCGTTACCCCGGAGATGGTGCTCGAAAAACTCCTGCCGTTGATCGAAAATCATCCCGTCCAACTGTGAAGCCGCTCGTCACCTTCATCATCCCAACGCTCAACGCAGAAAAACTGCTCGACGGTTGTTTAAGTTCGGTCCGCTCGCAGGATTATCCAAACATAGAGATATTGGTGGCGGATGGCGGATCCACCGATGGCACTATTAAAATTGCCCGAAAACATGGGGCAACACTCATCGAAAATCCCGAACGCGTTGCTGAATCAGGAAAAAGAAAAGCTCTGGAACAGGCTCGGGGCGAAATCATTTGTTTTTTAGATGCCGACAACGAGCTGACGCATGACGACATTGTCCAGCTTGCGGTTGAAGGATTGGAAAAGTTTCCGCAAGTGCTCGGCGTCGAAAGTTATTATCTGGCCTCGCCCCGAATGAGCTCTTTTTGCGGTTACATGACGGAAACTCTGCACATCGGCGATCCCGTCTCCTGGATGATGAGCGTGAAACCCCTTCAAGTCGGAGACCATGAAGAGTTCGAACTTTGGACTTTTCCGAAAGGAAGCATGGCATATCCGCTGGGAGCGAACGGGTTCTTTTACCGACGTTCCAATCTGGACAGCGTCGGGGCGGCAAGTTCTTTTGAAGACACGCATGTGGCGTTGCGTCTCGCGAAGGCCGGAAAGGTTCAGTGGCTCCGCCTCAAGGGTCGTGGCGTACATCATTTCCTGGTGCATGACCCGTTGGAGTTTATCAGAAAGAGGCGACGCCAAACCTATCATTTTTTGAGCCTGCAGGCAAAGAAACGGGATGGAGGCTCGTGGACTCAGGAAAACGTCGCGTGTTCACCCTTGGTCGCCTCCCTTTACTGCGTCAGTTTCTTCGGACCTTTGTTCCATTGCATCAAAGGACTTGTGCAATCGGGGGATCTCCGTTGGATCTGGCATCTCGCGGCATGTCCCGCTTCCGTTATCGGGCTTGCATGGGGGGTTCTCACTTTTTGGTCTGCCCCGCGCACCGCAGATCGCGAAGCCGCTTTGCAACCAAGGCGGAAATAGCCTGATCAGCAGACCTCAGGAAAAGCTCCAAGTGTGGCCACAAAGAGTCGCAGATCCAATTCCCGCAGAAGTCACGATTTCTGCCAACGAGCGGTGGCCTGCATTTGGAGTATGGAGTACCGGCTTTAGCCGCTTTAGCCGGTGCAGACATTGCACACAAAATGATCATGGAAATATTTAAACCTCTTGAAAATGCCTGCACCCCGCCGGCTGAAGCCGTTACTCCAAACCTTCGCGCGGCGCGACCAAGAGCGAGTTCGTTGGCAACATGCCGCCCATTTTTTGGGCTGTTTTTCTCCTGAGGTCTGAATCAGGAATTCGAGGCGTTGGCACGTTGGACGATCTGCCGTGCTTTGGTGAAAAACTTGCCCAGCTTCGATCCCATGATCAGGCCGGTTCCCATTTCGATCGCTGACGCCATCGGGGTTTTTCCCCAGACGGAAAACGCCTTGATCGTCGGATGATCCTTCCAGCTTTTGAAGGATTCGCCCGCTCCCGGTTTTTGAATCAGCAGTATGCTGGAGTGCAACCCCACGAACCGGTATTTGTTCAGTTCCGGAATGTCCAGACAAGCCGGCAAAACAGATGTGGAACCTTCCCATCTCATGGCATCGTGAAAGGCGATCCAGCCGCCGGGAAGAACAAGTTGGTGCGCCAACAGCCCGTCCTTGAGTACTGATGGATAAGAATGATCCGCATCGACAAAAACTCCCGAAAAACCACCGATCTCCACCGCGATTTTTTCAAGCGCTGGACCGGCGTCAAACGTGGACATTCTCAAGACCCGCAAATCAGTGGCACCAACGAACGGCTTGACGTTCTCGCGGAAAAGGTTTTCAAAATCACCGCGACCGGCGTCGAGATGATCCTTGAAGACATCCACCACGACGTGGGTGGTGCGGAATTGGGACCGGGCCCGAGCCAGCAAAAAACAGGAGGTCGATTTTCCTTTGAAACAACCGAGTTCCAAGACCGGTCCCAGGGTGGATCGACCGAGCGTGTAAAGAATCGAACGCTCGCTGACGTTGAGCCAGCCCGGAATTGATTCCGTCCGCTCAAGCATCTGGTCGATCTCGGCTCCCGGCAATGTAGGCGGAATAAATGACATCACGTTTTGTAAATTGCGGCTTACTGAGGGGACGGCAGGATAAACTACCCATCCCGACGGCGGCACGGGCGCATCCGCTTCGTTGTTCACTCGGTCAGAGGCCGCTTTGGGCATCTTCCCTCGTTCGCGCCTCGCGGCTACACCCGTGGCGCTCGTCGCTATATGTATCCTATCCAACCATCCCCTCAGTAAAACACCCACTGAATGCCATCCAACCGATCTTTTTCAGGCCCTGATGGAAAGTGACGTCGGTTAGTCCGGATTCAAAAAACGCCACGTCCCCAATATTTGTAACGCTTGAGGGGATTGTGATGCTTTTCAGACTGGAGCAACCCAGGAACACACCGCCTTCGAGGTTGGAAACAGTCTCGGGAATATTTATAGCCGTCAAACGTGAGCAATTCTGAAAAGCCGACTGACCAATGCTCCTGACACCAGCAGGGATACTAACACTTCTCAACTGTTTTCCAGTGAAAGCCTGATTGCCAATGCTCACGACGGGAAATCCGTCCAATGAGCCGGGGATTACGAGATTTAAAACTGAACCGGTGTACCCTGTTATTGTTGCAGACCCTTGCTCTGTTGTGTAGCTGAATTGAGCCTTGGCCACGCAGGGAAACGCGAGAAACGCTGGTAAAAGCAGGAATCGCCACATCGCTCCAATTTTCATATTTCCGAGTAACTTTTGCTGTAACTTGCATCCCGTTAAAACTGATGTTGCGTATCTTTTTAGAGCATTTCCGCTTTTTTCCTGGATGAAGTGAGGAGATTCCAGGCATGAGGATCACATTGTCCAACAGAATCCAAAACTAAACCGGGCAACCCAGAAAGCAGGTTATGCAAAACCCACCATAATCGGAAAGTTAGCCATATCTAACTTTTCTTTTTGACACAAAGAAACATTGATATATCTTCGGGCACGTTCGGGGTTTTGTTCAATTCTTTTTATGGGTCAACTTTTATGAAAATTTATCAGCGCTCTTTCGCCGTCTTTCTGGCGGTGGCCGCCTTGGTCTCCGCCAGTCTCAAGCCTCTCCACGCCCTTGCGGCGGAGAAAAAAATCACGGTCACCACCACCACTTCCATGGTCACTGATCTCGTCCGTCAGATCGGCGGCGACCGGGTCGAGGTGCAGGGCCTCATGGGTGCCGGTGTCGATCCGCATCTCTACAAAGCGACATCGTCCGATCTCTCAAAACTTCAGCGGGGCAAGATTATTTTTTATTCCGGATTGATGTTGGAGGGGAAAATGCAGGATTTGTTCGTCAAGCTGACCAGTGCTAAAAGACCGGTGCTCGCAGTCACAGATTCGATACCGAAGAAGAAACTTCTGAAACCAGCCCAGTTCGAAGGACACTTTGATCCTCATGTCTGGTTCGAAGTGCCGCTATGGAGCAAGTGCGGCGAGACCGTGCTCAAAGGACTGGCGCAGATTGATCCTGCGGGGAAGGAATATTATACGGCCCGTCACACCCAATTCGTGGAGCGGATGAAAAACCTCCACGCATGGTCGCTGAAAAAATCGGAGGAACTGCCCAACCCAAAACGGATATTGGTGACCAGCCACGACGCATACAATTACTTCGGGCGGGCTTATGATTTTAAGGTGGTCGGGTTGCAGGGTATTTCGACAGTGACGGAGGCCAGCCTGGCCGACTTCACCGGTTTGGTGGATTTCATCAAAAAGAATTCGATTAAAGCCATTTTTGTGGAATCGAGCGTTCCGCACACCACCATCGAACGGATCAGCAAGGACGCCGGGGTAAAAGTGGGCGGCGAACTGTTCTCCGATGCTATGGGGACACCCGGGCAGATGGAAAACGGTTACGACCTCGGAACATACGAAGGTATGATCAAACACAACATGACCACCATCGTGGATTCCTTAAAAAAGAGATGAAAACCAGCGCCATTTTGTTCACGCTGTTCACGGTCGGTTTCTCCACGCCGCTCCTGGGACAAACCAATCAGATCGACAAGAGCCGTTACACACTTTGGAATCCGACTCCAAGCGAGGCCATGCGTGAAATGTCCACGGACCGGCCGGACATGACCGAGACCCCTTACACTGTGGATGCCGGACATTTCCAGGTGGAGGCTGATCTCTTCAGTTATTCCTACGACCGCCACAATTCGGCCCGCGCGGATGAAAAGGTGGAAACCTGGAGCTACGCCATCGCCAATCTGAAGGTTGGACTCTGCAACCAGGTCGATTTCCAATTGATCATCCCGACTTTTAATGTGGTGCGGGTCAAGGACCAATCGACCGGCGCGGCGCGGCGTCAATCGGGTTATGGCGACATGGTGGCCCGGTTGAAAGTGAATCTTTGGGGAAACGACGAAGGAAGAACAGCGTTTGGGCTGATGCCTTTTGTAAAATTTCCCACCAGCCAGGATGGTCTCGGCAACAATGCCTATGAAGGCGGCCTGATTCTGCCCCTGGCGATTTCCTTACCGGGCGGATGGGATCTTGGCCTCATGGCGGAGTTGGATCTGCTTCAAGATTCACTGGGGGGCAGTCATCATCCCGAGGTTTTTAACACAGTGGCGCTGGGCCATGATATTTTCGGAAAGCTGGGAGGATACGTGGAACTGACAAGTCTCGTGAGCTGGGAAACCGGCAGCGACTGGGTCTCCACCCTGAATGTCGGATTCACTTATGCAGTGACGGAGAACATGCAACTCGACGCCGGAATCAATTTCGGCCTGACGCGGGCGGCCGACGATTACGCTCCGTTTGTCGGAATCTCCTGGCGGTATTGACCTGATTTTATGAACACCGAAAAAGAGCCAGTGCCGCTGGAGGTCCACGACCTCACTGTTGCCTACCAAAAGAAGGCGGTTCTTTGGGGGATCGACCTCGTTGTTCCGAAGGGCAAACTGATTGGGATCGTCGGCCCCAATGGCGCGGGGAAATCCACCTTGATCAAAACCATCATGGGCATCATCCCGGCGAGCAGCGGCTGGGTGAAGATTTTTGGCGAGGAAAAGAATCTAAGGCGGGTCGGTTATGTGCCTCAGCGGGAGTCGGTGGACTGGGATTTTCCGGTTAGCGTGATGGATGTGGTGTTGATGGGGCGGTATGGAAAGCTCGGGCTCTTTAAGAGACCCGGGAAGGCGGATGTTGATATCGCCAGGCAATGCTTGGACAAGGTCAAAATGCTCCCCTACGCCAACCGTCAGATTTCCAACCTCAGCGGCGGGCAACAACAACGGGTTTTTCTGGCTAGGGCACTGGCCCAGGAAAGCGACCTCTATTTTATGGATGAACCGTTTTCAGGAGTCGATGCCTCGACCGAAGCCGCGATCATCACCCTGCTCCATGATTTGAAGGAAAAAGGGAAAACCTTGATGGTGGTGCATCACGACCTGCCGACCGCTCGGAATTATTTCGACATGCTCTTGTTGTTGAACATGAGGGTCGTGGCATTCGGACCCACGGACGAGGTCTTTAACTACGAACTTTTGCAGAAAACCTATGGCGGACGCCTGACGATCCTGGCTGAAGTAGCCGAGGCGGTGAGGCAAAAAAGCTGATGAGCAAACGCTCTTATAAATTTGCGCTGTCATTGCTGTTCCTGGCCTGCATGGCGCAAGAACCGTTGTTTGCGGCCCGCATCGGAGAACTGACCGAAACCGACTGGAAAATCCAGGTCATCCGTTTTCTCTCATTCCGGGATCCATCAGTTCGTTACGCACTTGCGGGCTCGATCCTGCTCGGCATTTCCTGCGGACTGCTCGGGAGCTTTATAGTGGTTCGTAAAATGGCGCTCGTGGGTGACGCCTTGTCGCACGCGGTGCTTCCGGGGGTGGCGCTCGGATTTTTGTGGAACACGACCAAAGATCCGGTGGCGATTTTTATCGGAGCAACGGTGGCGGGTTTGCTCGGCACCACCGTGGTGAACCTGATCACTCAAACCACCCGGCTGAAGGAAGACACCGCCCTGGGCATGGTGTTGGCCGGTTTTTTCTCGGTGGGAATCTGCCTGGTTACCATGATCCAACACCTGCCGACCGGGAACAAAAGCGGGATCGACAAATTTCTCTTCGGCCAAGCGGCGGCCCTTGGTCCGAATGACATCCAATTGATGGGTATCGTCACCCTGCTCGCGATCACGGTCATCACACTTTTTTACAAGGAATTCCTGGTCAGCAGTTTTGATTCAGGCTTCGCACATTCCATACGGATTCCGGTTCAATTGTTCCATCACCTGTTGATGCTGCTCCTGGCGTTTGCGGTGGTCATATCATTGCAGGCGGTCGGGGTGGTGTTGGTTTCGGCCATGCTCATCACGCCGGCGGCGGCGGCCTATCTTCTTACCGACCGGATGCATCGCATGGTTTTCCTCGCCTCGATCTTCGGACTTTTATCCGGGGTTTTTGGCGCGTTTTTTTCCTTCCTTGGACCCAGTCTGCCGACCGGGCCGTTCATGGTGCTGGGCGCCAGCCTGGTTTTCACCCTCTGTTTTTTCTTCGCGCCGAAACATGGTCTGGTGACACGATGGTGGGTCAAACGTTCGCGTTCGCAGCAGATCCAGGTGGAGAATGTTTTGAAGGCGATTTATCACGTGCTCGAAGACCGTGGTTTTGACGGCGAAGGAGTCTCAATTCGCGAACTCGCGGATCAGCGAAAACAAACTTTGGAAGAATCAGTGCGTGAATCGAAAATGTTGAAGCGGGCCGAATACGCCACATTGCTCGAAGAAGGGAACATGATCTGGCTGACTCCGGAGGGATGGCAGCGCGCCCGCGAAATGGTCCGCAACCATCGTTTGTGGGAACTTTACCTTACCAGCGCCGCTCAATACTCGGCCGATCATGTGCATGACGACGCCGAAAAAATCGAACATATCCTGGGGGATGAAGTCGTTCGCGCCCTGGAAAAAAGACTGGATTACGCCACCACCGATCCGCATGGCAAAAAAATACCGAGCTCCGAGAGCATCCAGAAGGATCGCATGGGCAGGAGGGAGAAGGTTCCCGGTTACGGCCAGGACATATAAAGTATGGCGAAAGATTTTTTACCTTCATTTGAATGGCACCGCGTGATGGTGGAACCGTGGAGCGCGGATGCTTTCCAGAACAATCTTTGGATTTTTCTCATGGGATTCCTGGTCGCAACCGCCTGCGGGTTGGTGGGGAATTATCTCATCCTGCGGCGGATGTCACTGATCGGCGACGCCATCAGCCACAGCATTCTACCCGGGATCGCCATCGCCTTTCTGGTTTCGGGCAGTCGCGGCACGGTCCCGATGTTCGCAGGCGCCCTGTTGGCCGGAGTGGCCACCACGGTCATCATCGAGGTGATTCACAAAAAATCCCGGATCAAGCAGGACTCTGCCATCGGCATTGCTTTCACTACCCTTTTTGCCATCGGCGTCATCTTGATCAGCCTTTACGCCTCCAAAATCGACCTTGATCAGGAGTGCGTTTTATACGGCGAAATTGGATTTGTGGGTTTGCATCCTCCGGTTCAACTGTGGGGCATGAACCTTGGTCCCCTGCCCGTTTTTCGGATGGCTGTGGTCACAGTGATCACCGCTGCTGCGATCATGCTTTTCTACAAAGAGCTTCTGGTGAGCTCCTTTGATCCGGGCTTGGCGTTCACCCTGGGAATCAATGCCACGGTGGTTCACTATTGTCTGATGGGCTGGCTTTCCACGGTCGTGGTCAACGCTTTCGAATCGGTCGGGGCGGTGTTGGTCATCGCGATGCTGATTCTTCCCGGCGCGATAGCTTCCATGCTCACCCTGCAACTTCCAAGAATATTGATGCTGACCGTGGTGATCGCGGCGATGAGTTCGTTCTTTGGCATTCATCTGGCGACTTGGCTCAACTGTTCCACGGCCGCCGCGATGGTTGTGGTGGCGAGCGGACTGTTCATCCTGGCCTGGCTGTTCAGCCCGACCAGCGGTTTGGTATTTAAGAAACTGAGGCACCGGAGCGATTCAGTCCCTGAATTCCCGGAGACAGCAACCGACGTTCTCAACCCTCAACCCGGCAAATAACCCCGGTGTTTATGATGATTCGTGTCCATGCAAAAGGAAAAGAAGGAAATCGCGAATGGACGCGAATAGAAAGCCACAAAATAGCAATTGGGGTGCGGCCATCATGATCACCGTTTCGTGACCGATTTCCAGGTGTCAGAAAGCCGTGGTATAACCCTTCTTTATTCGCGTCCATTCGCGTCCATTCGCGGTTAAACTGAATTGTTACAGCTAATTCGCTTTCAAGTTGAATAGGAGTGCTGCGGGAAACTCCGAACGCCACGCTGCTGTGTCAGGAATCACTTCTAGCTTGGGCAATCCACAAATACCTGCGAAATTGTCGTCATGGCAATTGTCAGAATTATGGTGGATGGCTATAGCCTGCTCCATCAGTGGCCTGAATTGGCCCCTGGCAGGGCGCGCCATTCCGCCGCCGCCCGGCAGGAATTGATCCATCAAATGGTCCTTTACCGGGACGCCATTCATATCCCCATCACCATTGTCTTTGATGGTGCCGGTGGATCACCCTCGGTGGAAAACAATCCGGGCTCGGACAATATTGAAATCCTTTTTTCCAAATCAGGCCAGACCGCCGATCAGATCATAGAAAGAGTCGCGGCCAGAATGAAATCTTTCGGCGAAGTTTTAGCGGTGACCGACGACCATGCCGAGAGGGACATGGTCATTTCCCTCGGGGGCGCGGCCTCCAGTTGTTCGAATTTTATCGCCACCGTTTCGAGCACCATGGAAGGTCTGGGCTCCGAGATCCAAAAATTTAACCAACGCGAAATCAGTCGATATAAGAAACAAATCTCATGAGGGTGTTTGTTCAACTCGTTTTTGCCATCTGCATCTGCTGGCCGTGCTATTTTTCCTCGGCACAGCCCGCCACGTCGTCCCAGGAAAACCGCTTTCTTTTTGTCATCGAGAGCAGTTTCGCCGCCAGACCAGCCGCCAGGGCCATGCGTGAAACCGTTCTGGACCTGATCGAGACCGGCTTTAACGGGGCCATGAAAGAAGGCGATACTTATGGCATCTGGTGCTACAACCAGACACTCAACACCAGTTTTTCAGTCCAACGCTGGTCGCCGTATAACACCAATAAAACAGCGGCGTCGTTAAATTTCATCAACCAGATCAGGTTCGAAAAAACGGCCAATCTTTCGCTCGCCCTCAAGCCGGTGCTTCCGATCCTGACCGCTTCACAAAACATCACCCTCGTGCTGCTTTCGGACGGCAAGGAATCGCTCAACGGCACGCCGTTTGATCCGGAGATCAACGCGCTTTTCCGGCAGTATTACGTGGAGCTGAAGCGGGCCAAGATACCGTTTGTCACCGTGTTGAGCGCCGCGAACGGCACGATCTGGGGTTACGCAGTGAACTCTTCCATCGGCCCAATCCAGCTCCCTGCCCGGCGTGAACCGACCGCCCCGCCCGCGATTCAGCCGATTGAATCTCAGCTCGATCCCACACGCTCAACTTCTGCGGTGAAACCTCCGGCGGCGACCAAAACTGTCACTGTTCCGGCAACCAACGGACCCATCGCAGGTCCAGCCGCCCTGAGCGAGTTTTCGGAACCGCAGAGCAGCACCCTGCAAACGAACAAGGCTTCCACCAACGCGGTCGCGCAGTCCGCCGCCACCCAGCATTCAAGTTCGGGTGAACCTGAGAGAAAAAAAACCGACTTGGTCGAAATCCTTGAACAAAGGGCGCGACCCTCGATCCAGATTATTATTCCGCCGCAACTTCCGAAAGAAACAATTCAAGTTCCCTCGGTCTTGATCAGCACAAATCCGGAGGAATATGAAGCCCGTGTAGCTCCAAAAACCGTGCAACCGCAGACGAACGAGCCACTCATGGCCGAATCGTCACCAACACCAAAACCGGTTCAACCCGATCGCGATCCTGCCGTTGCTGCGGTTCCGGTCACAAACTCTCCGTCGGTAACTAAGCCAGTATCAACCGACGGTCCGTCACTCGCTGTCGCAGCAACGAGCCTGCCGGTTCAGAAAGGGAGTGCGCTCCGGTATCTGTTCGGAGGCATCCTGCTGCTTGGCACCAGTCTGGGGCTTCTCTGGTTTTTGAAAAAAGGGGGACCGCCAAAAAAGAACTCCAGCATCATTTCGCAATCGATCGACCGGCACAAATAACGGGCTGTGTCGCCGAATTTTGACCTGCGATAGGAAAAACCAGGCCAGTATAGGACAAACCCACGTTTGTCGGAATGAAATGTTGGTCAAAAATGCATCCTGATTTTTCAATGCCGTCGCCTGGGAGAATAAAGGGACGCGCGTCTAGCATCACGGCGGCCTTCGTTCAGGCCATTGTGCCGGCTATCGAACCCACCGAAAAAGAAGTCGACGACGCCCTTGCAGTCTAACGAAAAAAGATAGCATTGGTAGAAGCGCGTGGTGCGAAGCTAAACGCCGATGCTATTATCGGTTGAAACAGCCTGAACTTTCGTATGCGGATTGCTAGGTTTTCTTCCGGGAACTTTTAGGCCGCCGCAGGCTTTGCAAATGGGAAGTGGTGGAACCACTTTCGGTTTTTTGTCCGGCTCCTTCCAATCCAAAAGCCCTCTGATGCTCGCCTGCTGAAATCAGATTCCGATTGAGAGCGCGTGCCCTGACGCAACCCAGAGAGATCTTGGAATCCCTTTCATTTCCGGTGGAATGGTTTTATTGCTGCCCTTCAGGCTGCGGGAACGTTACCGCAGGCCACCCAGCCCGTGGGCTGGGCTGAGGGATTTCGGCCCTTTGGGCCTGAAGTTGATGGGTTTAAATATGCTATCGGAAAGCCCGTGCATTTGCAGTCGGCAAGGAAAAAGTCACAAAAACAAAATGCTAAGTTGTCAACAGCAACCTGATTGCCGGATCACCTCGGTAGAGGCAGATCTTAGATAGACTTGAGCCTTATGAAGGGAAACTTTCACGTACGGGCCTGAGCGGGCGCCCGCTCAGGCCTACCCGCCAAAGTGAGTTGGCGGGTTGAACGAAGATGCAAATACTTATTCTTTTTCCCCGCCGCCGGCATCACCCACTTTATCCATGAGCGTGATGAGAGGGAGGAAGAGAGCGATGACGATGCTGCCGACGATGATCGCCAAGAAAACAATCATGATCGGTTCCAACAGGGAAGTCATGGCCGCAACGGCGTTATCCACTTCTTCGTCATAATTGTCCGCGATCTTCATCAACATTTCCGGCAGCGCACCGGTCTGCTCGCCGACGTCCACCATGCTGATGACCATGGGAGGGAAGATGCTTGATCCTTCGAGCGGTGCGGTGATGGTTTCACCTTCCTTCACGCTTTCATGCACGGCGCTCACCGCGTCGCCGACGATGACGTTTCCGGAGGTCTCCTTGACGATTGTCAGGGCTTGAAGGATCGGGACGCCGCTGCTGACCAGGGTTCCCAGGGTCCGGGTGAACCGCGAAATGGCGACTTTGCTAACGACCGGGCCGAGCAAAGGCATCTTGAGTTTAAAACGGTCGAAAAGTTTGCGACCAAACTTGGTCCGGACACAGAGGCTGAAGGCCACGACCAACAAAACCACTGCTCCCAGTGAAAGCAGAAAGTGGGTCTTGATCGTGCGGCTGATACCGAGAACTATCTGGGTGAATTTAGGAAGCGCGGCCCCTTCCAACATGCCGGCGAAGATTTCTTCGAACTTGGGAACCACGAAGACCATCAAGATCGCCATGATGGCCACGGCCACGAACATGACGGCCGACGGATAAAACATCGCGGCGACCACCTTGCCCTTGATCTTCTCGGCTTTTTCCATGAACTCGGAAAGACGCTTGAGCACAACTTCCAAAACACCGCCCAGTTCGCCAGCCTTGACCATGTTGACATAGAGTCGGTTGAAAACCTTGGGGTGCTGGGCCAAACCTTCTGAGAAGGTGGAACCGCTTTCGATCGACAGCGACAGCTCACCGATAATGCGTTTGAGAGTGGGATGCTTTTCCTGTTTTTCCAGCACACGAAGTCCACGCAGAAGCGGAAGACCTGCTTCCACCAGCGTGGCCAGCTGACGGGTAAAAACAGTCAACACCTTGGCTTTGACCTTGCCACCCAGCCCGGGGATTTTGATGTTGAAACTCAACCCTTTTTTTCCCTTGGCGGCAGGCCTGCCTTTTTTGTCCGCCGAGCCCGCCTTCTCCTTGGTCTTGTCCACTTCGACGACTTTGGTGGGGAAATAGCCCATTTCCTTGATCCGCCCAATGGCTTCGTTCTGGTTGGCGACCTCCAGAGTGCCCTTGGTCTCTTTGCCACGAGAATCCATGGCTACATAATTGAATTTTGGCATAACTCGCTCTTTCTATGTGTATTTAACCACTTCCTCAATCGTCGTGTTTCCGTCAAAAATCCCTCTCAAACCATCTTCCCTAAGTGTAACCATCCCGAGTTCGACTGCTTTTTGGCGCAACACCAGCGACGGAGCGCGTTGATTAATTAGGTTTCTGATCGGCTCCGAGACTACCAGCAGTTCAAAAATGCCTTTGCGTCCTTTGTAACCGGTGTCGTTGCAGGCGGGGCATCCGCGCCCGTAATAAAACATCTTTTCCCCGATTTCATGCGGCGAGAGGTTTAGCAGCGCCAGCTGACTTTCGGTCGGCTCAAACGGCGTCCGGCATTTTTTACATACTGTCCTGACAAGCCGCTGCGCCAGCACGGCCATTAGAGTTGAGGATATCAAAAATGGTTCGACCCCCATGTCCACCAAACGTGTCACCGCTCCCGGTGCGTCGTTCGTGTGGAGGGTGCTCAAGACAAGATGCCCGGTGAGCGAAGCCTGGATCGCGATCTGCGATGTCTCCAAATCGCGCATCTCCCCCAGCATGATCACATCCGGATCCTGACGAAGAAAGGCTCTCAGCGCTTTCATGAAGGTCATTCCCACCGCCTCGTTCACCGCCACCTGCATGATGCCTTCAATATCAAATTCCACCGGATCCTCTGCGGTGAGCAGTTTTGAATCGATGGTATTGATATGCCGAAGGCAACTGTAGAGCGTGGTGGTTTTGCCGCTGCCTGTGGGGCCGGTAACGATGAATATACCGTTTGGCTGCTGGGTGGCTTCCATGGTGTATTCCTCGATCGCCTTCGGCAGTCCGAGTGCGGCGATGTCCAGGTTGACCGCTGAACGATCCAAAACACGCAACACCACCGATTCGCCAAACTGGGTCGGCAGGGTGGAGACGCGGAGATCAATCTGTTTTCCCGCGATGTTCATGCTGATGCGTCCGTCCTGCGGAAGGCGCCGTTCAGAAATATTGAGATTGGACATGACCTTGATGCGCGAAACAACCGGGAGGCCGAGATGTTTCGGAGGAGGCGCCATCTCATAAAGCGCGCCGTCCACACGGTAACGGATCTTAAATTCATCCTCGAACGGTTCGAAATGGATGTCACTGGCCCTGTCCTGCACCGCCTGGAAGAGCACCAGGTTCACGAATTTCACGATCGGAGTTTCATTCGCCAAGCTGGAAAGCTCCCCGCCGGTTTCGCTGATCTGCATCTCCGCCGAATCCTTGGCGAGATGTTGGTCGGAACCGATTTCCCGCAAAACCTCCGACACACTCTCGGTGTCCTGACCATAATATTTGTTCAGGGCCTTGTCGATTTCGACCGGGTCTGCCACCACCAGCTGGATCTCTTTGCGCGTGACAAAACTTAGTTCATCAACGGCCGAAGGATTTAACGGTTCGGCCAGCGCCACCTGCAAGGTGTTTCCATAGAGCGCCACCGGCAGAGCCCGATACAGCCTGGCCTGCGAGGATGGAATGCTTTTGATCACGGATCCTTCGATCTCCCGGCTCCTCAGGTCAATGACCTCCGTCCCGATATGATCGGCGATGATCTGCAGGATGGTGTCGATGTCGATGAGCCCGAAGTCCTGGATGACCTGTTCGAGCGGTTTTCCTGTGCGGAAATGTTCCTCGATTACCTCCTCCAATTGCAGGTCATCGAGCAGGTTTCGTTCTTTAATGAGTTCAAGAAGCGGGCTGGAAATAATGTCGGCCATAACAGTTTGTTTTTTTAAGAATGTCCTTTGGCCATGTCGAGTTCCTGCAATTTTTGCAAAACAGTGACCGGATCCTGTGATTTATTGATGACCTCTTGGCGTGAAATCAGGCCTTGCAAATATTTTTCCATCAAAAATCCGTCCAGTGTCACCATGCCGTATTTGGCACCGGTTTGAATGTCGGAGTTAATGCGGAAGCTCTTGTTGTCGCGGATCAACGCTGCAATTGCGGGTGTATTGATCATGATTTCATAAGCGGCGATGCGCCCCGGTTTGTCCGAACGAGGCAGGAGCAACTGGGAGATGACCGCCTGCAAAACCGTGGAAACCTGGATGCGTATCTGCTCCTGCTGGGTCACGGGAAAGGCGTTGACGATACGATCAATCGTCTTCGCCGCCCCGGTCGTATGAAGGGTGCCGAAAACCAAATGTCCGGTTTCAGCCGCTGTGATCGCAGCCTCCATGGTTTCAAGATCGCGCAGCTCACCGACCAGAATCACATCCGGATCCTGACGCAACGCCCGCCGGATCGCCTCCGAAAAACTCGGGACATCGACGTTCACCTCACGCTGGGTCACCACCGCTTTTTTATGCTTATGATAATATTCGATCGGATCTTCAATGGTGATGATGTGGGCGTCGTCGCGCTCTTCGTTGATGATGTTGATCATCGACGCGAGCGTGGTGGTCTTGCCCGAGCCTGTGGGACCGGTGACGAGGACCAGACCTCTCGGCTTGTGAATCAGGTTCCTGATCGTGGAGGCGGGCAGGCCAATCTGCTCCAGTGTCAGAAGCTTGGTCGGAATCTGGCGCAAAACCATGCCAAAGTTCCCCCTCTCCTTGAACACGCTCACGCGGAAACGGGCCATTTCACCAAAGGCGAACCCGAAGTCGGCACCGCCCCGCTCCCGCACGTGCTGGATATGATCTTCGGAGGTGATGCTGCGCATCAGCTCCTCGGTGTCCTCAGGCTTGAGAAGGGGTCCTTCGACACGATGCAGAATTCCATGCAAACGGATCACCGGGGCCACGTTGACCCGGATATGCAGATCCGCAGCCCCCTCGGAAACCACCAACTGCAACAAATCGGACATCGAATACGACATAGGATTATTAAATGGTAATAAAAATTATACTTGTAATCAATAAAAAGTAAGGAGGAGATCAGTCGGTGTCTCCCACGGTGGCCCTTATGACTTCTTCCGGCGTGGTCTGCCCCGTAATGACTTTTCTGGCACCATCCTCACGCAGTGTCCGCATTCCCATCTCACGCGCCTTGGTGCGAAGGACGGAGGCCGGCACGCTGTCGTAAATCATTTTCCGGGCCTCGTCCTGAATGACAAAAACCTCAAAGATTCCCATACGGCCGCGATAACCCCCAGAACACCCTTCACAACCGCGTCCGCGGCGGAAGTTTGCGTTGGTCACCTTACTCAGATCGATGTTGAGCGAACGCAGCTCGGCTTCCGAAGGTTCGTGCGGCGCGCCGCATTTTTTGCAGATTTTCCGCACCAACCGCTGGGCCATCAGGGCCCGGATTGAGGAGGCGACAAGGAACGGCTTGACCCCGATGTCAATCAAACGGGTGACCGCACCGGGCGCGTCATTGGTGTGCAGTGTGGAAAAGACAAGGTGACCTGTGAGGGAGGCGTTGATGGCGATGGAGGCGGTTTCAATATCGCGAATCTCCCCCAGCATGATGACGTTTGGTGCCTGACGGAGCATGGATCTCAAGGCTGTGGCGAACGTGAGCCCGACCGTGGTGCTGACCTGGACCTGGTTGATGCCGGCCAGAATATATTCAACCGGATCTTCCACTGTGATGATCTTGCGATCCGGACGATTGATGAAGTTTAAGCAGGAATAAAGTGTCGTGGTTTTTCCGGAACCGGTCGGCCCCGTCACCAGCAAGATTCCGTCTGGAAGCCCGATCAAGCGTTCAAACGTCTGCTGGTCGTCGGTAAAAAATCCGAGTTCGGGCAGACCCAGCTTCAGACCTTCCTTGTCCAGGATACGCATGACCACGCTTTCACCATGGCTCGTCGGAATCACCGAAACACGCAGGTCAATGGTCTTGCCAGCCACCTGAGTCTGAATACGACCGTCCTGCGGTACCCGCCGCTCGGCGATGGACATGTTGGACTGGATCTTGAGACGGCTGATGATGGATGCCTGCAATCTTTTCGGCGGGCTCTTCATCTCGTGCAACATACCGTCGATCCGGTATCGCACGCGAAAAGTCTTTGCCAGCGGTTCCAGGTGAATGTCGGAGGCGCGGGCCTTGAAGGCTTCGACAATGATGGTGTTGACCAGCTTGATAATCGGCGCGTCGGCATCGACAGTGCCGCCGTCATCTGACTGACCTGCTTTGATCGTTCCTACATCAACCTCGCCTTCGGTGATGTCCTGGATCATTTTTCCGACCGAATCGTCTGCGGCACCATAATATTTATTGAGCGCGGCTTCGATATCCTGGTCGTTGGCGACCTTGAACTCGATGTCGCCTTTGAGGATCTGTTGCAAGGCGTCGGCGGCATCAAGATCCGAGGGGTCGCTGATGGCGACCGCCACGGTATTGCCTGAACGGGAGACGGGGATGGCGCGATAACGTTTGGCGATGTGTCGGGGAACAGCGGCGATGACATCATCGCTCAGCTTCATTTCACCCAGGTTGATGAATTCCGCCCCAAAATGGGAAGCCTTGGCTTGACCGACATTTTCCGGCAGCAAAACCCTCTGAGCCAGGAGGGTGTCCACCACACCTTCGCCTTTGGCGTCTGCCTCTTCCCTAGCGACCGCCAGCTGGTCTTCGCTGACCAGCCCCATATCAATGAAGAAATCTAATAAATAATCGTCTTTTGCGGCCACAATAAATCCCTTTACTTTTCTCGCGTTTGCAACTGGAAATTTTTAAAATACTAATTGCCAAAGCTTGGTTGTCAAACTCGCACACCAGTTCCTTACATTTTGACCGGAACAGAGCTCCAGCGTGTCATTTCATCGGCTCGATCACAACTGTCATCTTTCAGATTCGCCTGAAAAACGAAACTTCCGGCATTGTCGTGGCCGGAAGTCCGCCCATGCAAAATGCGAGCGCGTGGGTTCTTTTAAGATCCATCAATCCTTGCGAAGCCGGAAGAATTCCATGCCCGGCCCGACCGGAAGGCTGACCTCGACCGTCGATCCGTTGGTTTTTCGTGCGGCATCCTTGTCCACCCATTGCGCTAGATTTTCTGTTCTTTCCACGGTGATGTTGGCCTGCGCGCTGAATCGCACGGTCAAGCTGCGGTCTTCAAAGTCGATACCGGAGATTTCCAACGGCGTCGGGTTGGATCCAGCTTTGCGTGTGGCCACAAATTGTCCCACGAAACGGACCCGGCTGTCTTCAGTGCTCAAGGCCCTGAAAACCAGAGTTGTGTCAATGGGGATGATCACCTCCTGATTCTCACCTGCGGTTTCCACGCGTGATTTGTTGGATACGCTGTTCGTGGAAAGACCGGAAAGCGGTTCTGTGCCCGAACCGAAAGGGGTGTTGTAATCGACGGACGCACTCGAATTGGTCAGGAAATGAAAGGTCAAACCCTGGCTGTTGAATTCAGAATTGTTCAGAAGCAGCACGCCGGATCTGACGTCCAGAAGCAGGTTTCGAAGAGCGCCTTTGCCGCTGAGAAAACCGGCCACCGCGTTCAGTCCGTAGTCGGCGGGAGCCACGCCGGCGGCTCCGCCCGGTTTAGGCTGCCAATCCCCGCTCGTCCGGGCGTCAATCGCGCTTCCACCAGTAAAAGCGATGGAGCCGGCATTTAAGTCCGCAATGATCGGACCGGAATAGGTGGTGCGAAGACTTCCCTCGCCTTGCTGGGAGATGGTGATTCCAGCAATGGTCCCGGAAATTTCAATGCTGCTTCGGGCCGGATCGAGTTGAAACGTCACCGTCTCACTCCGGGACGGAGCGGAAGCCAGGGTTAAAATAAAACAAGCGGGTAAAAATCGATTAATCTTCTTCATGCTCTCATCATTGCACCCTGCTGGCCCAAAACTCAAGAACGGAGGATTTGTGGTCGGAAGTGAAGTGGTGTCAAAACTCGGGGCGTCATGGAAAGGGGGCGATATCCGGACTGCGGGCGTATAGTCGTATAGTCCGCGTCGGCTTTGTCTTGCATGGCTTTTTGCACCAGCAAGCGCTGCAGTTCCAAAGCCGACTGGTTGCCCGAAAAAAATTGCCACCCGCTCAAAAAATCCAAAATGTCGACTGCCGTGCGGAATCGCTGTCCTGGCGGTGGAATCCTTTACACCCTGGAATAGTGAACCTATTCTGCTCCTTCATGGTTGCTGCCAAAAAAACACGCGTGGTCGTCGGAATGAGCGGAGGAGTCGATTCTTCCGCCACTGCCGCGCTTTTAATCGAACAAGGTTACGATGTCATCGGGATCACCCTCAAACTCTGGCCACAGGACTGTGTCTCCCGGGCCGAGGATAAATGTTGCGGCCCCCAGGCGGTGACCGACGCCAGGAGCGTCTGCCACACGCTCGGCATCCCCTATTATCTTGTCGATGAAGCCGAGGAATTTCAAAAACAGGTGATCCAATATTTCGCCGACGAATACAAGGCCGGTCGCACACCCAATCCCTGCGTGATGTGCAATCAAAAGCTGAAGTTTGGCACCCTCCTCCACCGCGCCAATCAGCTGGGGGCGGATTTTATCGCCACGGGACATTTTGCCCGGGTGGAAAAAGCCCCGGATGGCCGCACCTTGTTGAAGCGGGGGTTGGATCTGAAAAAGGACCAGAGTTATTACCTCTTTTCGCTGAGCCAGAAACAGCTGGCCCGCGCCATTTTTCCCCTGGGCGAAAAAACCAAACAAGACACCCGTGAAGTCGCTCGTGAATGTCAGTTAAAAACTGCGGAAAAGGAGGAGAGCATGGACATCTGCTTTGTTCCTGATCGCGATTACGGAAAATTTCTGTCGGATGCAAAGCTGGTGGAAAAACACAAGGGAGAGATCGTCAACCGGGAGGGCAAGGTATTGGGCCACCACGAAGGTGTGGAGTTTTACACCGTGGGACAACGCAAAGGCCTTCGTATTTCCTCGCCCACCCCTCTGTATGTCCTCGAACTGGAACCGGAAACCAACCGCGTCATAGTGGGTGAGGATTCGGCCCTGGACAAAGATCAACTGACCATCGCCAACTGCCACTGGCACCCGTTCGACGAGTTGACGGAAGAAATCTCTGTCACCGCAAAAATCCGCTATAACCATCCGGGAACCGCGGCGACCGTGAGTCCGTTGCCGGGAGGAAAGGCGCTGGTTCGATTCACCACACCTCAACGGGCTGTCACACCGGGCCAGGCATGTGTCTTTTATCAAGACGATCTTGTTGTCGGCGGTGGATGGATCACACGTTGAGCGGAAAAACCTCACTTACCTGTCCATGTTGGGGATTGACCCGAATCTCTTTTGCGATACTGTTTTTATATCACCAAGTAACTATCACCGAAAATATTTATGGACCCAAAACCTAACGAGGCCGGCGGCGATTCGCGCCGGGAGTTTATCCGCAAATCAACTCTGGCGGCCGCCGCAGTCGTCACCACAGCGAACCTTTTCAAGACCCCTGTTTACGGACAAAGCCAGGCTCCCTCCCCAGGACGCGTCATTGGAGCCAATGATCGCATTGTCGTCGGTTACATCGGGGTTGGCGGACAGGGCATGTCCCATGTTCGCAGCACCCGGGAAAATGCTGTTGAAAACAACATCGCCCAAGCAGCTGTCTGCGATGTCTCCAAACGCCGCATGGAAGATGCTGCCGCCCGTATCGCCAAGGAACCGGCAGGCGCTCCCGGTGAACGCGACGCCATCCTAGGGCCGGCATCCAAAGCGGACTCCTACAAGGAGCATCAAAAACTCCTGGAACGTAAAGACATCGACGCCGTGATGATTTCAACCGTCGATCATTGGCATACCAAATGCACTTTGGACGCCTTGAGCGCGGGCAAACATGTATTTGTTGAAAAACCGATGACCCGTTACCTCGACGAAGCATTTCAGATTTATGACGCCGTGAAACGAACCGGCAAAATCCTCACCGTTGGTTCGCAAGGTTGTTCGGATGCCAAATGGCACAAGGTCGCCGAAATGATCAAAGCCCAGAAAATCGGACAGCTGGTCCTGGGACAAGGTTCCTACATGCGGAACAATCCAACTGGCGAATGGAACTACGAAATTCAGAAATGGTGTACGCCGGCTGACACCGACTGGAAGCACTGGCTCGGTCCGGTGCACAAGAAAATTGAGTTCAGCGCCGACCATTATTTCCGCTGGCGGAAATATTACCCCTATTGCGCCGGGTTGCTCGGGGATCTCTTCCCGCACCGCCTGCATCCCTTGATGCTCGCGACCGGAAATCCTGAATTCCCTTCACGCGTTGCCAGTATCGGCTGCCGCAAAGTTCACACCGATCTCAAAACCCCGGGAACTCCGGAACGTGATGTGCCGGAAAATGTTCAATTGCTGGCGGAATTTCCCAGTGGATTGACCTTGATGGTTACCAGCGCCTCCGTTAACGAGGTGGGAATCGCAGATCTCATTCGCGGGCATAAAGGAACCATTTACATGGCCGGAAATCGTGTCGAACTGAAACCTGAGAAAGCCTTCTCGGAAGAAATCGACCCAGAAACCATCAGCGACATCAAACCTGGCGAAAGCATCGCCACTCATGAAAAAGACTGGTTCGACTCCATCCGCGCCAATCGCCAGCCTAACGCCGGAATCGATCTCGCGATCAAGGTGCAAACCGTTGTTTCCCTCGGTGAAATGTCCGAACGTTTGAACATCATGTGTCTGTTCGATGAGAAGACCCGCAAGATCACCACAGGGGACGGACGCGAAGTGAAACCGATCACCTACGGCACGCTGGAGCTTTCCTAGTTCCGTCTCGCATTCATAAAACTTCAAGGCGGCTTTCGAGCCGCCTTTTTTTATGCCTTTGTTCAAGTTTGCACGCCTCGCCATGGCGACCCGGTTTGAGTTCGCCCTGCTGGGTGAGGACGAACGCATGCTTCGCTCCGCCTCGGAGGAAGCCTTCGACGAAATCCAGAGGCTGGAACGGAAACTGAGCCTCTTTCTCCCCGACAGCGAAATCTCTTTTGTCAACCGGCATCGCAGCATCAATCCGATCCGGCTTTCCCCTGAACTTTTTTTTCTCCTGCACCGGGCGGTTTACCTTTCCAAAATTACGGAGGGAACTTTCGACATCACCGTGGGTCCGTTGATGCGTTGCTGGCGGCGGTCAGCGGGAAGCCACGATGTCCCGTCGATTGGGACGATCCAGCAAGCTTTGGAAATGGTCGGCAGCAGCCTCCTGCACCTGGAGGAAAAACATTACGCATTACAATTCGAAAAGCCTGGAATGGAAATAGACCTGGGTTCGATAGGCAAAGGGTACGCCTTGGAATGCGCGGCGCAGATCCTTCTCGACGCCGGAGTGGAATCGGGGCTTTTGCACGGGGGCGCGAGTTCGGTCTATGCCATCGGTTCCGAGTCTGGAACCAGTCCATGGAAAATCGGGATTGCAAAACCAGCCCCTGAATTCCTGGACCATCAGGAAAATCTGCCTCAGACCGCTTCAGAAACCCTGGCCATCGCGCCTTTGACCAACGATTCCCTTTCAGTCTCCGCCGTCTGGGGACGGGGTTTCAAATCCGGTTCAACCTATTATGGTCATGTGATCGATCCGAGAACCGGATTTCCGGTGCGGAAGGTTTTGTCCTCGGCTGTGGTTTTGGAAAACCCCACCGATGCGGATGCACTTTCCACGGCGCTGCTCTTGATGGACCAGGAAGGAATCGACAGAGTTATACAATTATTTCCGAACTTGCGATATCTGAGAACAATATCCCTGGAAGAAAACAGTTACCGGGTTGAATCCCGCAATCTTCCGGCCTTGTGATCGCCGCGGATGACTGAATCCTCCTTTTCATTTTGAAAATAGACCCTGAGCGTCTAGGTTACACGCCATCGATATGAAACTTTTCCCACGCGCAGCTTTTTTAGTTTTTCTCTGGATAACAGCTTTTACTGCAGAAGCGGGAACAAATTACAGTTTCTGGCAGATCAAAGGACCGGCTTCCAATACGGTTTCTTTCCTGGGCTCGATTCATTTCCTGAAGCAGGAGTTTTATCCCCTGTCCAATCCGGTGGAATCGGCCTTTTCCAATTCCACAGTCGTGGTGTTCGAGGCCGATATCGCACAGATGGAATCACCGCAAAACATGCTGAAAATGATGACCATGGCGCAATACGGCGAGGGCGAAGATTTGGAATCGAGCCTGAGCCGTGAGACCTATGCGGCTCTGCAAAAGCGGCTCGGAGAAAACATCGGGATGGCGACACTTCTGGATTCCTTCAAACCGTGGTTCATCGCCGTCACACTGGTGGTGCTCGAGTTGCAAAAGATGGGATTTAATCCGGCCGACGGCGTTGACCGTTATTACTTTCAAAAAGCACAGGAAGCTGGAAAAACCGTGGAAGCACTTGAGACATTGGATTTTCAGATGGGGTTGTTCAATGGTTTGAACAAACCCGAGCAGGAGGCGTTCTTGAAAGCTACGCTTCTCGAAATTGATTCCGCCAAAAAGGAATTCAACCAGATGATTTCGGCCTGGAAAACCGGTAATGCACAGATGCTGGAACAAAAGCTTCTGGCTTCCATGCGAACTCAACCGCAAATCTACAAAAAATTTCTCTCGAACAGGAACCTCGACTGGGTGCCGAAAGTTGAAAGCTATATTAAATCCGGCAAGAACGTTTTCATCGTGGTGGGTGTCGCCCATCTGGTGGGCAAAGACAGCGTCCAGGAGTCACTCCGCAAAAAAGGATATAAAATCCAGCAGCTCTGATCTGCGCCTCCTTTGAGACCGGCTCTTTAACGGAAGCGACGTGCAAATCTCGACCAGATGCCCGGCGTTGTCCCGGAGTTACTGATCATGGCTTTTCTCGGGCCGCATTCGAACTGCGGCGTTTTCTTTCTCTTTCATGCTGCGTTCTTCTTCGCCGGGAAGTTGAACGGCCAGCCTTGCCAGCCAGGTGAGGATCGCCAGGAGAAGACAAAAGCGAACCAGAATTTTCGGATTATCTTTCTCCAGTTGGTTCTTTCCAAAGATCGTCGCGGTGCCCACCAGCATCAGCAAAATCAGAAGTCCTTCGTGGCTCATTAAAAACGCCGCCAACATCGCCGCCACCACCAGGATACGGTATCTGCGATTCAAGGCGGTAAAAGCCCTTCCACCATCAAGGCTCCCAAAGGGGACCAGATTAAACAGGTTGATCCAGGCGTTTACTTTGCCCAGAACAAACCAGAGATCAAAACCGGTGACCCAGCCGATCCCACAATAAATCAAAGATATTCCCAAACCCCAGATCGGTCCCGCCAGACCGACATTGGCGTTCTCGACCGGATCTGAAAATTCCTGCCGGGCCCTGATGAAAGCGCCCAGACCCGGAATAAACATCGGAGCGCTGGCGCGAATTCCGAGCTGGCGCAGAGCCCAGACATGGCCCATCTCGTGAACGTAAATTCCAAACACCAAACCTGCGGCGAACTTCCATCCCCAAAGGGTCCAATAGAGACCAAAGGAAAGGAACATGGAGAAAACCGTCGAAAGTTTGCTGAACCCGAACAGGACGAATTTAAGTTTGGTGAAGGCCAGAATCAGGAGCGTTTTAAATTTCCACAAAATCAATCCGATCGGGATAAACCAGCCCAATTTTTTCCAACGTGAAGATGGAGCAGGAGTTCCTTTGCCCGACAACACCGCCTGTTTTTGCAACTGCTGGATTTTACCGGTGATGACCTGAAATTGTTTGGAGGCGGGAGGAAGAAGGACCAAGGCGTCGCGCCAGATCATCATCGCTTCGGTCCAACGTGAAGACGCGGTTTCTTTCTCAGCCTCACCGACCAAGTGGCGGAGTCGGTCGGCATGAACCAGCCGGTTGCAGCCCGGGCACTCGAGCAGACTTGAAGCAATCTCCTGTCCGCAGCCGCAGCGGACAGGAATGGCGTTTGACTCACGGATTTCCATGAGAAGGAGAGAAAGACGGGGCGACCCTGAACGGACCGGTGATGTCCAGGCGGATTTTCCGGTTCATTTTCCAGGCCTGATAAAGGGCGAAACTGATGATCACGAGCCCGAGAATATTCTGGAACCCCGCCAGAAATGGCGTGGCCAGGATGATGGCAAAAAATATGATCCCTGCGATTAAAACTGAAAAAATGCCGGGAACATCTCCATCAGGCGGCGGGAGATCTTTCTGACCAGCGACAGCCAATTGAGCGGTGTTTGTTGCGGTGGCTGTGGAAGTTTCTCCAGCCGCGATTTCAGTTCCAGGTGCTGTGGCGGTCTGGATTTCATTCGTTGAAGCCCCTTCCCGCAGTTCTTGAATGATCGGGGGAATATAAGTGCTGACGATGGAAAGGTAGGTCAAAACAATCGCCAAACTCTGATAAAACCAGCCCCCTTTTGCTCCCGATCCGCGCGAAACAGCCGCGCCCACTGCCCAGCCGACAAGCACCGCCAGCAAACCGAGTTCGTAACCGGTCGTCTGCCGCACGACGAGCCAGACAATGGAACCGAGTGCAGCGGCGCCAAGTCCAAAAAGGAGACTCTTAAAGAAACGACCCGGGGCGCTTCCCTGAAGCGCCAAATCCAGAATTTTTTGCCGACACTCCGGGCAGATGGACTTCTCATTCACCTGAAAATAGGTTTCGACAATGGAGTTGTTGCAATTGCAGCAGGAGAGACTCGAATGAGAGTTCTCCGAATATTCAGCTTTTTCGAATTGAAGCGGCTGATCTCCGGAAGCTTCGGGGTTGGGGGATGAATTCATGGCTGTGTTGGTTGGGACCGATGTGGCCAACGAGAACAAAATCCGCCCCACAGGTCAAGCTTGCAGGCCATGCAGGAAAATCATTCCCTCATCTTAGAGCCAGGTGATCGAAGTGGTGAATTGTTTGAGTGTGGTCAAAATGAAAATCGTTTAAATTGTTGGCTGGTATATGAGCTCAAGATTCGGCTGGATGATCGTTGACCGTAATTTGAAATCCCAGCAGGACGATCTCCTGGAGGAGTTCCGCCCGGGCATGATCGCAATACAGAAAAGGAAAACAAATGCCTCCGAACACCTCATGCGGAAGGTGGATGATGATCTGGAATTGTGTCTCGCTTATGGCAGGACCTTCACCCTGATCCAGGGGCAATACGACCTCGGTTTGTCATCATTCGAAAAGCTGGACGATTTATGCCGGAGATATTCGACGAATTCCATGGCGCTTTGGCTCACTGTCGAAGGAACGTCCGGCACCTACATTTTTAAAAAATTCAAAGGCGGTAAACTTGTGCAAAGTTACGCTTCTTATGAAGGAATCGAGGCCGAGGCAGAATGCCTTGGTTCAAAGCCCGAAATAGATGATCAAGGTGAAATTGGCGAATGGGAACTGGTGAAAGAGATCGAGAAAGAGGGAATCTCGCATGATGCGATTTGCCAGCTGGAATTCGAAATATACAATTTCCCCGAAACAAAACCGCCCCCAACCGGAGCGAACCAAAAATGGTGAAAGTTCTGGAAATAGCCGTTTTGGAACTTCAACCGAAGTGAGGCGAAAAATGCCGTTCGCCCCCTGCTGATTTTGCGTCCATTCGCTTTGATTCGTGGTTGAACCCGTGGATTTTTTTGCCGAATCCAGTCCCGACCGCCAGCCAAATGAGTCCAAAACTTTTGAAACCTTCTCCTCGTGGACACGTCTGAGAGTTTGAACTAATCTCTAACGTGCTTTTAAATCGGCAGCTTCAACATCTGTGCCTGGGTTTGGCTGCATTTTTCATTACTTTCACATCCTCCCAGGCAGCCACCACTGCGACCGATGCAACGGAATGGTTTCTTCAGGGGGAATACGAAAAAGTGATCAAAGTTTCCAAGGCGGAGATCGAAAACCGCTCCCGCGAAGACACCTGGACGGTTCTGCTGGTTCGTGCGCTTCTTGAGACAGGCCAATATTCCAACGCCGTGGTGGCTTTTGAACAGCATCAATACCGTTTTTCCTCAAGCATGGAATTGCGATGGTACGCCTCGGAGGCCGCCAAACTCGCCGGCCAGACTCAAAACCGGAGCCAGATTCTTTCCCAGATCGCAGAATATGCCTCATCCCAATCCCGCCGGGGCGCCGCCCTTCGAAACACCACCAACACGATTTTCACCGGACGCGCCTTTCTCGCCCTGGGTGCGGATCCCAGCCAGATCCTGAAAAATCTTTACGAAAAAGCAAAAAAAGAGGCACCGAAAAGCCCCGAGATTTACCTGGCCATCGGTGAGCTGGCGCTGGCGAAGGAGGATTTCGCATTGGCGGCAAAAACCTTCCTCGACGGTCTCAAGGCTGATCCGAAAAACCCCTACCTGCATCTGGGTGCCGCCCGCGCTTTTGCACCAAGCGACCGGAAAGAATGCGTGACACACCTGATCCAGGCCCTGGATATAAACCCGCGCATGGTCCAGGCAACTGTGCTGATGGCGGAACAGATGATTGATTCTGAAGATTACGAAAATGCGGACAAAGCGCTGGAAACCGCCTTGGAAACCAATCCGCATTACTGGGAAGCCCTGGCATCCAAAGCGGTCATCGCGTTCCTTAAAAACAACGAGGCGGATGTGAAACGGTTCCGTCAGGCAGCCCTGAAATGGTGGGGCACAAATCCCGAGGTTGACCATTTGATCGGAAAAAAAATCTCCCAACGTTACCGTTTCCAGGAAGGATCGGAATTTCAGAAAAGCGCGCTGATGTTGGACAAAAATTTTCTCCCGGCCAAAACCCAGCTTGCGCAGGATCTGTTGAGACTTGGCGATGAAGAGGCGGGTTGGAAACTGGCCAACGAAGTTTTTGAACAGGACGGCTACAACGTCTCCGCTTTCAACTTGGTGGAGTTGCAGGACAAGTTAAACACCTACGCGACCCTGACCAACGAATATTTCATCCTGCGGATGATGCCGGTGGAAGCGAAACTTTATGGGGCCGATGTGCTGAGCCTCTTGACCCAGGCGCGGGAAACCCTTTGCAAAAAATATGGGTTTGAAGTCAGCGCGCCGGTGGTGGTGGAAATCTTCGCCGACCCGAACGATTTCGGGGTCCGGACCTTCGGGATGCCTGAAAACCCGGGTTACCTTGGAGTCTGTTTCGGCAAAGTGATCACCGCCAACAGTCCGGCGGCCCAGAAAGGGACGCCGTCCAACTGGAAAGCAGTTTTGTGGCATGAGTTTTGTCATGTAGTCACACTGCAGCAGACCGGCAACCGCATCCCCCGTTGGTTGAGCGAGGGCATCTCGGTTTACGAGGAAAAACAGCTGAACAAGAGTTGGGGCCAGCATTTCAACCCCAACTATCGCGAAATGGTTTTCACCAAACTGACCCCGGTAAGCAAACTGAGTTCGGCATTCCTCACCGCCAAGGATGGTGCCGCCTTGCAATTCGCTTATTTTGAATCGTGTCTGGTGGTGGAATTTTTGGTGGAGAAATTCGGCATCGAAAAACTGAAAAACGTGCTCAACGACATGAAACTAGGCAAATCGATCAATCAAGCGCTCAGCGATCACACCTTGCCGATTGAAAAACTGGACGATCAATTTAAGGAATATGCGGAAGCGGAGGCCAAAAAGTTCGGGTCGGGACTCAAATTCGACAAACCGGAGATGACCCTGGCCGCCCTGGAAAAGCAGGGCTTCAAGCCGGACGAAGGCAATTATTTCATGTTGATGCAGCTCGCCAGGGCCGCTTACGAGAAAAAGAACTATCCCGAGGCGGAAAAATGGATGTTGAAGATCCTGGAAGGCCGCCCGGAGGTCGGTCCACATGAAGTTTTTCAGGGACTGACCAAGCTATATGAGAAGACCGGCCAAACCAACGAAGCGGTGAAAATCTACCGCCAATGGGCGGAAATGGACGGGGCGGCGTTGGAGCCTGCTTCAAGACTAATGAAATGGTCGGCGATGAAGAACGACAAGGCCGATCTGGCCCGTTATATTGAACAAACGTCCGCGATTGATCCGGTTTCGATGCCGATGCTCCGATTTAAAGCCGGCCTTCACCGGGACGAAAATCAAACCTCCCAGGCCGTCGAAACGTTCGAAAAACTGCTCCTATTAGAACCACCAGACATTGCACGGGTCCATTTTCAACTGGCCCAATTATTGGCGGGCGAAGATGCAGGAAGGGCTAAAAGGCATTTGCTGCAGGCGCTTGAACTGGCGCCGCGTTTAAAAGAGGGATATGCCTTGCTGGAAAAACTGGGCCCAAATCTTCCCGCGACCAAACCATGAGCCGGGCCTGGAAATTTGCGGTCATCGCCGGATTGCTCGGTGCCACCGGCTGGCTGGCAGTGGCTCAATACATGACGGCGCGTGATGAACAGACTCACAGCACGGAAGTACCCCTTTGGGAAAACGATGCCCGCTTCAAGAAAGACACTTTCACCTTCGTCCGGATCGCTTATTCCAGCGAAGGTTCCAGGGAAGGAGGGCGACGGCGCAGAGGTGGCGGATGGCGCACCGATTTTCCCGACAGCGACCTGAATCTTTCGTATCGTCTGCAGCAGATGACCTCCCTCAAGGTGAATCCTGATGGGCTGGTCCTTTCTTTAAGCGATCCCAAACTCTTCGATTACCCTTTCATCTATATCGTCGAGCCCGGCGGGTTGTCCCTGTCTGAACCCGAGGTTGAAAGCCTGAGGAGTTACCTCCTAAACGGCGGTTTCCTGCTTTGTGACGACTTTTGGGGGGAACAGGAATGGGAAAATCTGGCGTATGAATTGCGCAAAGTGTTTCCCGACCGGGAAGTGATCGACCTGCCCCGGAGCCACACGATTTTCCATTGTGTTTTCGACATCAAACCGGACCAGAACCTGCAGGTGCCGAGCATCAACCAGGCGTATTACGGTCGTTCGGAGGGAATAACCTGGGAGCGGGAAGACGCTCAGGAGGTCCATTTCCGGGCGATACTCGACGACAAACAACGGATCATGGTCATGATCTGTCACAACACAGATTTCGGGGATGGTTGGGAGCGGGAAGGCGAGGATGAATGGTATTTTCGGGAATTTTCTGAAAAAAAAGCATATCCCATGGGGATCAACATTGTTTTTTACGCATTAACCCATTAGCAAGCGATGGGGCCGACGTATGGTTGGTAGGGCGGGCAGTCCCCTGCACGCCGCAACGCGACGGAACAAAATGATTTTCGGCACGAGAATGAGATGCTTTGGACGATCAACGTACGGCGCGCACGGAGTGACGCGCCCTACCGCAGGGCGGAACATCATTAAATGAAAGGAAGTGAGTGGAAACGCTGGTAGTGAATAAAAAATCGGACGAAATGTTTCTCGGGGAATTTTTGGGCAAACGTCCTCAAATTCATTCCGAGCTGGCCAAACGTATTGTCGGCCAGAAAAAAGTGATCGAACAACTGCTCCTGGCCGTATTCTCCGGCGGGCATTGCCTGATCACCGGTGCGCCCGGTCTGGCCAAGACCCTTTTGATCAAATCGATCGCACAGATTTTCCACTTGGAATTTCAACGGATCCAGTTCACCCCGGATTTGATGCCAACCGATATCACCGGTGTGGAAATCCTCCAGGAAAACCAAAGCGGACGGTCGATGATTTTCAGCAAAGGTCCGATATTTGCCAATATGATCCTGGCGGACGAAATCAACAGAACGCCGCCCAAAACCCAGGCCGCCCTGCTGGAAGCGATGCAGGAACATCAGGTTACCGCGGGAGGGATCCGGCATTCACTCCCGGAACCGTTCTTTGTTCTGGCCACCCAGAATCCGGTGGAAATGGAAGGAACCTATCCCCTTCCGGAGGCGCAATTGGACCGCTTCATGTTTAATGTGGTGATCGACTATCTCCCCGAGGATGACGAGGTTGCGGTCATCGCCCAGACCACCTCCACCAGACATGAGGAAATCAAACCGTTGTTCACGGCGGAAGATGTCATGGAGATTCATTCCCTGGTGCGGCAGGTGCCGATTTCCGAAGGATTGATCCGTTACGCGGTCAAACTCGCAGCGGCGTCGCGACCCCGGCAGCAAGGTGCTCCGGATTTCGTCAACCAGTATATCAGCTGGGGTGCCGGGCTGCGTGCGCCTCAGGCGCTGGTTCTTGGAGCCAAAGCGCGGGCATTGCTGGAGGGAAGGAACATGGTCATCATTGAAGACCTCCAATATCTGGTGGCCCCGGTGATGCGTCACCGTGTCCTGCTAAATTTCAAAGCTGAAGCGGAGCGGATCACCGTGGATGACTTGGTTCAGCGCTTGATCCAAGTCACACCCAAACCGTAAGCAATGTACACCAACGCCCAATCCGTGAACGGGGACTCGACCAAACTGCTGGAGCAGATGGTCGATACGGAGGCGTTGTTTCAAATCAAAGATCTGGAACTGCGTGTCCGGCTGCTGATGGACGGTTTGTGGAAAGGATTACACAAGAGTTCGCTGCACGGATTTTCCGCTGAATTCACCGAATACCGTGCTTACACCCAGGGCGACGACCTGCGTTACCTAGATTGGAAGCTTTACGGTCGGTCCAAGCGGTTTTACATCAAGAAATTCCTGGAGGAAACCAACCTTCGTTCCTATGTCATTTTGGACCAGACCAAGTCGATGACATTTAAGAGCCTGGATTACGACAAATGGGATTACGCCCGAACCCTGGCGGCGACATGGCTCTATTTCCTGAACCTGCAACGCGACAGCGTGGGCCTGATTACCTTTGACAAGGCCATCAGGAATTACTTTCCCGCCAGGTCGAGACCTGGGCATCTGCGCCAGCTTCTGATCGCGTTGAGCCAGGAGGCGGGAGGATTGAACGCCGATCTTCAAGCCACCCTTCAATCGGTCGTCGGACTGGTCCGCAAAAGGAGCCTTTTCATTCTGATCTCCGATTTCCTTTTCCCGCTGGATTCATTTGAAAAAGAGCTGCAAATGTTAAGCGCCTTGCGGCATCCGACGGTGGTTCTGCAGGTTCTAGACCCGCAGGAACGGAGTTTCGAGTTTCAAACCGGAACACTTTTTCAAGATCTGGAGACGGACGAACGGGTATTCGTCGATCCCACGTCGCTCAAGGAAAAATACCAGGCGAAACTGGGTAAACATCAGGCCCGGCTGTCCCAGATCTGTCAGAACAGCGGGGTTCACTTCATCTCCGCGACCACGAACGAGCCTTTGAGCAATGTCATGATTGAACTGATCCGGACCCGGGCCTTGAACGTGAAAAAAACCCATTCCCGGGCCATATGAACTTCCTCGCCCCACTTTTTTTGATTGGCGCGTTGGCGGTGGCCGCACCGATCATCTTTCATTTCATCAGGCGCAATCCCAAGGAACGGATTTTTTGGGGCAGCAACCTTTTTCTGGAAGCTACCCTGCCCAAAGTTACGACCAAGAAAAAAATCGAAAACTGGCTTTTGCTAATATTTCGATGCTTGATCCTCTTGCTGCTGGCGTTTGGTTTCTCCAGACCTTTCCTGGCGAACAAATCCCTCCCCTCGGCGGCGGCGCCGGCCGGTAAAAAAATCATCTTTCTGCTGGATCAGAGCGCGAGCATGCAGCGCGAAGGGCTGTGGCCCCAGCTTGTGAGCCGCACTGTGGATCGGATCGAAAGCCTGAATCCGCAGGATCAGTTCGCGGTTTATCTCTTTGATTCCTCCGCCACTCCTCTGATGAATTTCGCCGAATCCAAGGTGCTCGGTTTTCCGGAAAATCGGAATGTGATCCTGGCCAAGATCCGTGAACTGAAGCCGGGATTTCAGCTCGGAAACATCGGAGAAGTGCTGACCCTGGCGACCCAGGAATTGAAGGAGTTTAATTTTACCGAAGCCATTCCGGGAGAGGTTGTGCTCATCAGCGACCTTCAGGAAAGCATGAAACTCAGCGCGCTCCAGCAACAGGCCTGGCCAGCCAATACCCGCCTGATCATTGACAAATTAACACCCAAGAACGCCGCGAACGCCTCGATACAGTTGGTCTCCTCCTCGGAAAACCTTTTTCAGGGAAACACGGACACCCAAATCAAAGTGAAGGTCTTAAATTCGAAAGCATCGTCGGCCACACGTTTTACCCTTGATTCGGGAGTTTCCAACACCTCGGTCTATGCCGCCGCCGGGGCGCAGCAAAATTCAACCCTACCGGTTCCGCCCGACGGAAAAATCAAACTTGCCGGCGACGCCGAACCGTTCGACAACACGCTTTATGTTGCGCCCCGGGGCAAAGCCGATCTTCGAGTCCTTTATATCGGGAGCGACAATCCCGATCTTCCTGAGACCGACCTTTTCTTTTTGCGAAAGGCCTTTTTGCAGGCGTCCAATTCTTTGATTCAAATGACCCAGGTGACCGGGAACGCTCTGACGCCGGCCGCCTTGGAAAAAACACCGACCTTGATCGTGGCCGCTGATCCATTGAGTTCCGCCCAGATTCAGCAATTGCGTGGTGCGGTGGAAAGAGGATCGGTGCTTTGCCTCCTTCCTCGTGGGGATCTGATGCTGCCTTTGGTTCAGGCCTTTTTTCCCGGCATCCAACAAATTGAAGTAAAGAACGGGGATTATCTCCTGGAAAAGCTGGACCTCAAAGATTCCCTGCTCGCGCCATTCGCAGAACCACGCTTTTCCGATTTCACCAAGATCCATGTCTGGAAATACCACGATCTCGTCGGCAGCCATGAAGGAATCAAAGTCGTGGCCAGGCTTGAAGGAGGGGCTCCGGGGATTCTCCGGACCAACGCCGGTTCCGGCCTGGTGTTTGCCATTACATTTGGCTGGAATCCCGGGGAGAGCCAGCTTGGACTTTCCTCAAAGTTCATTCCCCTCGTCTATTCTTTGCTGGAACAAAACCGCGAACTGGTGCAGCCCGGATCGCAATATTTCATTGGAGAAAACCTGCCGCTGAAAAAGTTCAACCAAAGCACCATTGAACGGCCGGACGGGAAAACGGACCGCGCTGAAAATGCCGCCGCTTATGGTAAGCTGGACGTGCCCGGCATTTATCTGATCAAAAGCCAGGGAGAAACCCAGCGTGTGGCGGTCAATCTACATCCGGCCGAGAGCAAGTCCGAGACATTTACCGAGGACGATTTTTCGGCGCTGGGCATCAAGATCGGGGCACCGGTCGCGGCCGCAGTCAGCGTGGCCGCCGCAGCCAATGATCCGGGTAAACTCGAGGGGCAGCAGCGGTTGTGGCGCTGGGCTGTAGTGGGTGTAATAGGTTTTCTTTTGCTGGAGGTTTTTACCGCGATCCTCGTGGGGAGACGCGAACAAAGGAGTTAATTTATGCTCTACGGAAATTTGAAAGCCAAACTGGAGCCGTTGATTCATCAACAGCGACTTCAAAGCACCATAGTTGGGCTCACCAAGGTCTGGATCCTGGCAGCGGTCGTTTTCCTGCTGATTTTCCTCGCCGGAATATTCACCTATTCGGAGGTGCGCATACCCGCCGCCATCATGGTGGTGGTGACAGCCATCGGTGCTTTCGTGGTCCGGCGAAAACTGGGGCGGATCCCAGTCAATGAAGCAAAAATCTGCGAGGATCTGGAACATGCCAATCCGCATGTGGCTCCGTTGCTGACGACTGCTATTTACCAGGAGATCCCGCCCGGCGAAGAACCGAACCTATTCCAACGACGGGTTTTTCAAGAGGCCGCCACCCTCGATTTCTCGCAGTTGACGCCTCCGATCACTCCACACCGGCTTTTTTGTCTGCAAACCATCCAGATGTTCGCCTTTATCGTGGTTTGCACCCTGGCCGTTCTCTGTTTTCAACTTTCGCCCGGCTCATCGCCACGACCCTTTCTAGCGGCTCGGAGCGGCTTCGAAATTTATCCCGGAAACACCAATCTGGAACGAGGCAGTGCCTTGATGATCTCGGCCCATTACGGCAAGGCGATCCCTTCCGCCGCGCGTCTGTTGATCCAACGGCCCGACGGCACCAACAGGGTGATTGATCTGGTGAAAACTTTGAACGATCCGGTTTTTTCAACCGTGTTGCAGGATGTCCAGACCAACTTCTCATACCAGGTCGAATCGGTGATGGCCAAGAGCAAGGAATTCCAAGTCAACGTATTTGACTACCCCGCTCTCGTCAGGACTGAAATGGAAGTCACGCCGCCCGCTTATTCCCGGCAACCGTCCAAGCGGCTGATCGATACCCGCCGTCTGACATTGCTGGAAGGATCGACCCTGGCTTCAGAATTCACCTTCAACAAACCGCTGAAATCGGCCCGTTGGACCGGCAAAACCAACCGGATCGAAATTGAACTCGAAAAAAACGGGCTTCGCGGTCATCTGCCCCTGCAGATCGTGCTGCAACCGGGAATCTTTCGTCTGGAGCTTCTGGACCGAGAACAGCGGACCAATAAAACTGCGCTGGAATTTGTCATCGAAACCATCACCAACAATGTTCCCAGCCTGAGGTTCACTTTTCCACGCCGGGATCAACGGGTTTCTCCGTTGCAGGAAGTCCGGTTGGAAGCCGAGGCCACGGACGATTTCGGCCTGGCAAGTTACGGAATCAGCTACCAGATTCCCGGCAGCGAAAGCATCCAGGTCACCCTAGGAACAAACCTGGCCGCCCGGGCCAAAACCAATTTCAATTATTCATTGCCGCTGGAACCGTTGAAACTGGAACCGGGCCAGTTTTTTTCTTACGTCGTCTGGGGCACAGACCTGGACCGGGATGGAAAGGTCCGGACCAATTATTCAGACATCTTTTTTTCAGAAGTCCGGCCTTTCGACGAAGTGATGCGGGAAAACAAAATGAGCGGCGGAGGCCAGCCACCCAGCTCCCGTGAGCCGGAACTGTTGAAACTTCAAAAAAGCATCATCACCGGCACTTGGAATCTCAAACGCAAAGCTTCAAGGACCGCCAATTACAAGATCGATCTGGAGACCTTGGAAAAATCCCAGCAACAGGCCATTGAACTGGCGACACAACCTTCGGAGAGCCCCTCGCCCAGCCCCAACTTGGCCAATGCAAAAGAAGAAATGGAACGTGCCGTCGAAGCCTTGGAAGACAACAACCTGGACAAAGCCCTGATCCACGAACAACTGGCCTATCAACATCTCCTCAAAGATGTACCCCGCGAAATCCAGATTTCTCAGAGCGAAAGCGCCAGTGGTGAAGGCGGGGAAAGCAGGCGAAGCGAGCTGGACCAATTGGAATTAAAACCGAACGAGAACCGTTACCAGAACCAGCGCATGGCTGACAAAGCCAACGAGCCCGATACGCCGGAAAATGAGATCCTTCGTCGATTGAAAGAATTGAGCCAGCGCCAGGAAGAGATCAATGAAGAAATGCAAAACCTGCAGATCGAACTTCAAATGGCCAAGACCGAACAGGAACGGGAAGAAATCAAACGCCGGTTGAAACGGCTCCAGGAAGAACAGCGCGAAATGCTGGCGAAGGCGGACGAGACCAAGCAGAAAATGGATCAGCAAGCCCCGTCCAGCGAACAAAAAAACGCGTCAGAAAACCTGAACAAAGCCCGGGACCGCATGCAGCAGGCGAATGACGCCTTGCAAAAGGGAGATCTGGAGCAGGCGATTTCCTCAGCCACACGAGCCCAGGAGGAGTTGAACAAGAGTAAAAATGAGTTCCGCAATTCGACTTCGAAGGAACTGGTCGATGAGCTTCGTAAACTCAGGGCAGAGAGCCGGGAACTGGCCCAGCGGCAGAAGAAGATAGAGTCCGAACTGGCGGCTGAATCCCAGGAAAAGCGAAAATCCCTGGCGTCCGATCCGCGCCGCGAAGAACTGCTCAAGGATCTGGCACAGCAAACGCAGTCGATGTCCAATGTGGTCAACGGCATCACCGACCTTTCACAAAAAACAGAAGCTGCGGAACCGGTGCTCTCGAAAAAACTTTATGATGTCTTGAGGGAAAACAATCCGGAATCGATCCAGCAAAACATGCAGACGTCTTCCGAATATTATAAACGGAGTTTTGTGCCGCAGGCTCAGAAGCTTCAGAAGGATATCACGGAAAAAGTCAATGAACTGGTCAAACAAGTGGAGGCGGCCAGCAGTTCAGTTTTAGGTGATGAAGAACAAGCCTTGCAGGCCGCGTCCCGGCAACTTTCGGAATTGATCGAACAATTGCAGACTGAATCCACTCAGAGCGGAGGCGTTGGATCTGAAACGAATACTAATCTGGCTCAGACGGAAATCGAAATGCGCTCCCGATATGGACTCTCACGCCAAGGCAATGGTACCAACGGATTCGGCGGAACCAATAGGATGGCGGGAGGAGCGGGCAACCGAGGATCCCAAGAAAACACCAATCAAACCGGAGCAACCCAGATGGCTTCGAACACCCGGGCAGGCCAGCAAGGCCAGCAAGGCCAGCAAGGCCAGCAAGGCCAGCAAGGCCAGCAAGGCCAGCAAGGCCAGCAAGGCCAGCAAGGCCAGCAAGGCCAGCAAGGTCAGCAAGGTCAGCAAGGTCAGCAAGGTCAGCAAGGTCAGCAAGGTCAGCAAGGTCAGCAAGG
>Ga0163152_10001442_pt1 | contig 37609 bp, 30 predicted proteins | sample OliLakLV19MP8IB2_FD_148635 | JGI IMG/M metagenome (GOLD analysis project Ga0163152, IMG submission 148635) | Freshwater microbial mat bacterial communities from Lake Vanda, McMurdo Dry Valleys, Antarctica - Oligotrophic Lake LV.19.MP8.IB-2 | ecosystem: Environmental > Aquatic > Freshwater >...
GCAGCTGCACCTGTTGGTGAGCCAACTCGACGTGCTCGATACGAAGACCATTGACGCCGAGCAGAAGTCCGCGTGATATTGTGAACGTCGGTGGAACCGGCTTTTCAACTAACGGAGGGACATTCTCTAACTCAAGATCAAGAGCAATAAAAACCGCAATATTACCGCTCATCTAATCGTTCAGTTATATAATCGAGATGATAAACCGATCTCAGAAAAAGTATCGTCTCAAATCTTTCTCGCTCCACATGAAACCAGAGAATGCAAAGGCGAGCTAAGCATTAACTCTGAGCTACTTGACCCATCCAACTATGTGTCGGCTACAGTAAAGAGATTACCTTAGCGCAACTCCCTACTCCCGTCTAAAAGTATATGGCTATCTGCGATACACCACTCGTTCCGGCCTAGGCGTTGTCAACACCCCTTTTTGTGCCAAGGAAGAAAATGCTGTCGGCCATCGGCTCTTGGCGGTCGGCAAATCTTCTGGCCGAAAGCTGATAGCCGATAGCCGGTTCCTCCGTGATCTCCGTGCCTCCGTGGTAAAATACGAAGTGGCCGAAATTACAAAAGAAATGGCCACGCGAATTTGCTAAAATACACTGCGTTCACGGCCAGGGATTGTTTCCTTGTTGTGGCGTCGCATAGGTACGTTCGCCAATCGGCCGGCCATCGTCTGAGCACCTGTTTCCTGCTTTGAAGCCCTTGATTTTTTATGAACAGGTGTTTGGGCACCGATTTCTCGAGAAGTGATGTCACGAACGAAACGTCAGCGACAACAGGCCACAAACAGTCCAGAGTCACGAACAGCTTCCATCGTGGGTACCCACGGTTTTTTACAGACCAAACGACTTAGGGACTAATGGACGAAAGGACATCCCCATGTCTTTTGGTCCTTAAGTCTTGTTGTCCCTCATTCGAAGCCAGATTCTTTCCGCCTCCGGCGGACTGGGGCTTCCTCAGAATGACACCACGCGCCAAAACCAATCCCAACGGATTGGCTACTTGCATGCGCTCATCTCAATCGGGCCGACCAAGCCCCGGGGCTTCTCGCCCCAGCCCCCAATTCCTCCCAAGAACGTTAAAAACGCGAGTTTATTTCAGCGCAACCACATCATGTTGTGGCTCCGGCAATACTAGCAACTACATGTTGTGTTCGTTGCGTACTTGTGCAATTCGAGCTTGAAAAATTCGGGCTTAGCTGTCGACCGCACCAAGACGGTATCACTCACAGGCTTGCTCCACGAAATTGGCCTGCTGGCATGGAAAGTGGGTGGTTTGGTGAAAATGCGCCTAGCGGCGGGACTGGATTAACCCTTGTAGGCGGCAGAATCCGAATGACCGTTATAGCCCGAACATCTTATCAACTTGCCGGCGAGCGATCGCCGCTAGGCCCAGGCTTTTCAATTAGGGGGAAAACCAATGAAGAATCTTTTCACTGTACCGTTGCTCGCGGCTGTCGCACTGGCGGTGTTGTTGCCGCCTCCCCAGCAGGCGGAGGCCCAGACGGCCCGCTCGGGGCTGCTCGAGCCGCAGCGAAAAATGAAACTCAATCAAGCTTCCGCGCGTGAAGGGCTCAACGCTCCGCGCCCGGCAGCGGCTGGGGAATTCTCACACGCAAGTCTCGGTGAGCCCGATCAATCCGCGTACTTTGTCGGTGACGAAAACCAAGTCGATCCGGTCGCCTTTCGGCATGAAGCCAGTTGTGGATTAGGCGATGATTGCTGCGATTCTTGCTGTGGTGATGTTTGCTGTGATCCGTGTTGCGGCGACGTTTGTTGCGGCGACGTTTGCTGTGATACCTGCTGCGATAGCTGCTGCCCTCCTTGGTGGGCCCATCGCACGGGTGTGTGGGGCGAGTTTTTATATTTGCAGGCGACCGACGCCGACGTGACCCATGCCCAGCAACAAAACGGGATCGGCGGGGCGGGGACCGTGCCGTTTGGGATTATTGATCGTGCTGACCCTGACTACGAGCCGGCTTATCGCGTGGGCGTGGATATTTGCTGCACAAGTTGTTCGAGCATCTTCGCCAGTTACACGGATTACGAGAGCAATTCGTTTGGCTCATTGAATGCCCCGGTGATTACCGGCGGTGGCGGCGCGGTGGGGTCTTTGGTTCATCATCCCGGCGCGGCCTTGACGGCTTCCGTGGGGCCCGTGAACCATAGCTACGATATTGATTTCCAAATCGGCGATTTCGGGATGCGCCGCGTGTGGCATTCCGGCCCGTGCCATGTGGTCAACTGGAGCGTCGGCGGTCGGTATGGACATCTCGATCAAGAGTTCTTCCAAACCGGTGTGTTCGGCGGTGGGCAAGGGGGCCAAGTCGACACCACGACGGAAATCGAGTTTGATGGCGGCGGTCTGCGTTTCGGTATTGACGCCGAACGACGGTTCGCCGACACCGGTTGGTCGGTGTACGGCAAAGCGCTGGTCGCGCCGATGACGGGTCGTTTCCACGCCAACTATGAGATGGTCAACCAAACGACCGACATTGATCTGGCACTTGCCAATTGGTCGGACGACCGCATTGTGACCAACCTGGAATACGAAGCGGGATTGGCCTGGATGAGCTGCTGTTGCCACTGGCGCGTGACGGGTGGCTACACCGTAGCCCACTGGTTCAATGCGGTGACAACCGACTCGTTCATCAATGCGGTCAAGGCGAATGACTACGAGGATGTCAACGGGCCGTTGGCGTTCAGCGGGCTTGTGACTCGGGTGGAATATCGCTGGTAACCCCGGCTGGCTCGCGAAACCGCCAGCGATGGGGCTTTGAATGTAAGTTTTCTCCTTGAAAAGCCCTGGTGGGTCATCCGCCAGGGCTTTTTTCGTTGGTTTCCTCCCCCGAAAGCTTGAACCGCCTAGTTTGCCCAAACTATACTATTGTCACAACTGTTGCAGATCGACCGGGGACGGTCGGCTGCCAGGGCCGCTCGTTTAGAGACGGATTTCTGCTCACGCTCGCAACCACGGATGGTTGAGTCACCATCATTGGGGTTGCACCATGTTACGTCACATTCGTTCGCTGTTTGCCAAATCGGGGTCAATCGACCGGGTTCTCGAGTACAAACGTTATCGTGGTCGTCAGTTGACGCTGGAGGCCTTGGAGGATCGCCGGGTGATGGCGGTTCTCGTTGGTCCCGGGGATGAGCTCAACGGCATCAATAATAGTTTGCCACCAGGGGGACAGAACCTGGGCTCAGAGCCGACGGTGTCGATCCAGGGCTTTACCTTGGTGCCAGATGATCCGCGCGACGTGTTTGTCTATCGCGCGCACAGCACGGGCAAGTTGTTTGTCAGCGGCAGCTTCAATTTCGACGTGCAGGACTCGACGCAGACGTCGCTCGTGGGTGGCCTCCAGACTTCGGTTGTGATTCCGGTCGTGGCGGGTGAGCAATACTGGGTGACGCTGGTGAATCCCGATCCAGGTGGCGAGGGTTCGATCACTTACGACTTGGAGATCGAAAACTTTGCCGCGCCGATCCCGGCGAGCGTGAGTTTGTCGCCCGCTTCCGACACGGGAAGCTCGAACAGCGACAGGATCACGTCGGACAACACGCCAACCTTTTTTGTGCAAGACGATCTGGGGACGTTTTTCGTGCCTCCGACTGGCGCGACCAATTTTGGCGTGATCGATAGTAACGCGGCGCAGGGTTATGACGTCGAGTTGGTGGTCACGAACCTGTCGAACGGCGTGGAAACGATGGCCAATGCGACGCGGTTGGGGACAAGCTCGACCTGGACCGTGACGGCTCCCGCGCTCGTTGACGGCGAATACTTGGTTTCCGCGCGGACGCGGGTGGTGGATGGCGTGACCGCCGGCGGCGGGGGGCCGAACGCAGGGAATTCGCTGCTTTCCGTGCCGATTTTTGTGACGATCACCACGGGCGTGCCCGGCGCGCCGGTCGCACCAGACCTGCTCGCGGCGAGCGACTCGGGGATGTTCAACACGGACAACGTGACCAACAAGATGCAGCCCGCGTTCCGCGGGACGGGCCCTGCTGGCAACAAGGTCGAAGTGTTCGCTCGGCAGGTGATTGGGGGCATTCCCCAGGCACCCGAATTAGTGGGCCAAGGCGTGATTGGTTCCAACGGGCAGTGGGAAGTGACCGTCGAACCGTTGAGCGACAGTATCTACGATATCACCGTGATCTATGAAGACGCCGGTGGAGTCCGCTCGGCCGAGAGTGCCGCCCTGCGTATTCAGATCGACACGGCGGCGCCGAATACTCCGCTGTTGGACTTACGCAACGACACAGGCGGCAGCTTGAGTGATGAAATCACGAGCGACAATACGCCGGACGTGTCGATGACCACCACCGACTCGGCCACGCTCGCGCAGCTGTTCACCGACAATCTCAAGTTCCGCCTCTATGATCGATTCGAAGCTACTGCCGAGGTTTTGATCTACAACTCGGCGGTAGACGCGGTGGCCGATGCTATTTCGAGTCTGGTTGGTTTCGAAGCGATGTTCACGAGTGCGACTCAATTGACGCGGACACTAGGCCCCTTGGCTGATGGCGCGCATAACCTCAAATTGGAAGTCGAGGATCGCGCCGGGAATATCAGTAACGATTTCCTTCTGGAAGTGTTCGTGGACACTGTTGTGCCTGCCGCAGTGATGCCGAACATGCTCGATGCGAGCGACTCGGGAATGTTCAACACGGACAACGTGACCAACAAGATGAGCCCGGCCTTTGACGGGGTTGGCGAGATCAACACGAAGGTGTTCGTTTATGCCACGCGGATCAGTCCGACGACGGGCAACCCCATTGGCCCGCCGGAATTGGTGGGCGAGGGGCTGGTTGGCAGCGAAAACACGAATGGCGTGGCCGCCGACGGTTTGGGTCGGTGGGAAGTGACCGTCGAGCCGCTGGTGGACGCGGTCTACGACATTTCCGTGCGGTTTGAAGATGCGGCGGGGAATATCACGGGTTTAGCGGCCTCCACCGCGGCATCGCTGCGGATTGTAATCGACACCCTTGAGCCGAACACGCCGTTCTTGGATTTGCTCGACGATACGGGGCGGCACGACAACGATAACATCACGAAGGACAACACGCCGCAGGTGTCGATGACGACGACCGATCCCAACATCGCGTTGGCGCTCGCGTTGTTCACCGACAATTTGAAGTTCCGGATTTACGACCGCTTTGAAAACAGCGCGCAAGAAGTGTTGATTTACGATTCGGCCCAGGACGCGGTGGCCGATGCCATCATGACGGCGGGGGATATGTTCACCGCGCTGACGCAGATCACGCGGACTCTGCCGGTGTTGCTGCCGGCGAATCCGGCGATTGTGGGGGGGGCGTTGGCTGACGGCGTTCACAATTTGAAATTGGAAGTCGAAGATCGGGCGGGCAACTATAGCCATGATTTTCTGCTGTCGATTACGGTCGACACGACCCCGCCACCGGTTTCGTTTGGTCTGCCTGATGCTTCGAGTGTGATCGATGGTTTGGCTGCGCAAAGTGATTCCGGCGTGACACCCACCCCGGCGACCTACGCCGACCGGATTACCAACGACACGACGCCCCGACTATGGGGTCGGGCCGAAGCCGACAGCAACATTCGGGTGTTTTTGGACCGCAACAACAACGGCATTATCGACCTTTTGACCGATACGTTTCTCGGCCAGACCGTGGCCGTGCCGTTCGATGGGAACGACGCATTCCCCGATGGTTATTGGGAAATCACGACGGTGCTCGATCTCAATGAAATCGTGGGCCTGCCGAAGGATGGTGTGCGACGTCTGTTGGTGACGGGCGAGGACGTGGCGGGGAATCCCATGCCGATGAACAACCAGATTTCGACGAACGTCGACGAACTGCAGATTTTCATTGATACCCAAGGTCCGCAGGTGACGAATGTGCAGGTTGGCGGTGATCTCACCTACGATTTGTTCGATCCGAAGCCATCGACCGACGGCCCAACTCCGCTGGTGAACTCGCTGGTGATCAGCTTCCGCGATTTGCCGACGCGGCTCAACCAGGCGGGTACGGTCAACGATTTCTTGTACGACACGCTTGATGCGATCACGGCGGGCGTGGGTGGAAATTACCAATTGGTGGGAGATCACGTCGGATTTATCCCAATTACGGCGAGCCCCGTTGTGGACAACATCATCGAGAAGCTCAACGCGACGGTGAGCGCGGTGGCGAATGCGTCCGTGTTCACGGCGGCGGGTTTGGTGGGTGCCGCGGTGCAACCAGCGGTGGGAGATTTCGTGCGGTTCACTTCCGGCCCGAACAACGGCCAATTGCGCCAAATCACGGCTTACAATGCCGCGACGGGGCAGATCACGGTGGACGCGGCGTTTGGCGCGAACCCGGTGATCGGGAACACGTTTGCCGTCGTGACGGCCGCCAATTTGAACATGGCCACCGTCACGCTGAACTTCGCCAGCCCCTTGCCGGATGATCGCTACACGCTCACCGTGCAAGACAATCTGACCGACCCCGCGGGGAACAAACTCGACGGGGAATCCAACGCCGACGAACCGCAAGAATTGCCGACGTTCCCCAGCGGGGATCAAGTTCCTGGCGGGGATTTCATCGCGCGGTTCACGGTTGATAGCCGTCCGGAACTGGGCACCTTTGTCGCGCAGAATATCTCGATTGATATCAACGGCAATTCTGTGTGGGATCCAGCCAACGCGCAAATCGGCAACGATGCGACGAACGTCGACATTTCATGGACACTACCGGTCGCTGGTGCAGGCGGGGTGATCGGGCTAGGAGGTTATAACGTCCATGATCTGGCGTTTGCTGGGCGGTTTAGCTTGCGACCTGGAAATGGCGGAGTGACTTCCGACGGCTTCGATACGCTTGCCGCGTACGGCAATTCCGCGGAGTTGGGCGGGGTGTTCCGCTGGTTGGTGGATCGCAATCACGATGGCGTGGTGAATGTGGCTCAAGGCGATATTCTGACCACGCAACCAGCGCTCGCCAACTTCAACATCGCCGGGGCGATTCCCGTGGCTGGCAACTTCACGGGTGGTGCGGGAAGCGATGACGAGATCGGCCTCTACAACCAAGGCAAGTGGGCCTTCGACACGAACAAGAATTTCGTGATTGAAGCTGGCGAGGTATTTACCAACGGGCTGTTGGGCCATCCGATCGTGGGCGACTTTGATGGCGATGGCCTCGACGATCTGGCGGTGTTCAACAACAACCAGATTTTCTTCAACTTTGCGAATGACGGCCTCGTCGACGCGGCGGATCAAAGCATAATCTGGGGTTATCCGGGAGTGCTTGATCGGCCCGTGGCTGCGGACTTGGATCAGGACGGCATCGACGACATCGGTTTGTGGGTGCCGCGGAATTCCTCGGCCACGCCGCGTCCGCAGTCGGAATGGTATTTCAAGCTCTCCGACGATATCGCTGGCAACAAACGGGTCACGGGTTCGGCGACCACGCTCAATCATCCGTTTACCCCAGTGCCGTTCGGCGACGACCTGTATGCCGAATTCGGCGATGAATTGGCTTTGCCGATCATCGGCAATTTCGATCCTCCGGTCTCACGATTCACCGCGCCAGCTGATCCGCAGGCGACCGTCGATGGTGATTTCGACGGCGACGGGGATGTGGACGGTCGCGATTTCATGGCTTGGCAGCGCACTGACGGCTCCACGCAGAATCTGGCGATGTGGCAGGAGGCCATGGGCGATGCGCCAGTGGGTCTGAGCAGCGACGCGGATGGGGATAGCGACGTGGACGGTCGCGATTTCCTGGCCATTCAGCGGAGTGGCAACAGCACGGTGCTCGCGTCTTGGCAGCAGCAATATGGCACGGCGGGGTTGGCGACCGTCAGCGCGGTGATGGTAAGTGCGGACCCGGTGACCGTGAGTGTCGAAGCGGAGCTGGCGGATTCCGTCGCCGAGTCTTGGATCGCGGCACCCGTGGTGAGCGAAACCGCAAGCGTAGTGGTGAGTGATGAAGAAGATTTCTGGGTTGCGGCTCTCGCGGAAATGACGGAAGAGGGGGCGGTGGATCAGGCGCTGGAGGAACTTAGTTCGTCGTCAACACTGCTGGGCAAGCCAGCAGTGGCACCGTTTGGGGAGATGGTGGCGCGGCGCACACTGAAACGCACCTCGCTAAGACCGTGAGGATAAACCCCACGGCTCGCTAGGTTTCGCGTAACGCGTCGACGACTTTCATGCGGACCGCGCGGAGTGCGGGGGCGAAGCCGCCGATGAGGCCCATCACGATAGCGAGGATCGCGCCCTTGAGCAGCACGTCGGGGCCGAAGTTGAAGGAGAAGACCAACTCGGTGAATGTGCCCCCCATGGTGCCGGTGCGAATTTCTCCCAACATGAGCGCGCCGAGGATGCCCAGCAGCGCGCCGAGGATGCAGAGCACAAGCGACTCGAACAAGAACGCCGTAAGGATGCTGAACCGGCCGAAGCCGAGGGCGCGTAACGTGCCGATCTCACGAGCGCGGGAGGAGATCGCGCCGTACATGGTGTTGGCCACCGCGAACATGGCGCCGAGCGTGAGGAAAAATGCGATGATCTGGCCAATCATTTTGATGAAGAAACTTTGCTCGGCCTGATCGGCATAGTATTGCTCCTCGGTGATGGCCTTGAGGGCGATTTGCTCGTCGGCAGTGATGCGGTCGATGAGTTTCTGTTGAGCTTCCGTGCTCACGGCGCGGAGTTGGACGCTGGAGGTCGCGCCGGTGCGGTTGGCGACTTGCGAGAGCACGGGGAGATCGGTCCAGATTTCTGATTCGCTCGTGCCGCCGCCGGCTTCGAAGTAGCCGACGATTTTGAAGGCCTTGTCTTGCACGATGAATTCATCGCCGAGCTTGAGTTTCTGGAAACGTTCGGACAATGCGCGGCTGACGATGGTCTCGCGCAAGCCGCGCGTGAAGTCGCGGCCTTCGACGATTTGAAAGTTGTCGCGGAGGAGTCGCGAATTGGGGAGCACGCCACGGATCGTGACATTGGTGTTGCCGGTCGCGTCGAGGCGGGGGAGATAGCTAATCACCACCAGCTCGGGCGCGGCGAGGGGATCGCCGTTGCTGTCGGTGGCGATGCCCGGGAAGGAGAGGATTTGTTTCGCGGAGGCTTCGGTCACGGCCGAGGCGGTTTCGGACGACGAGCCTTGGCGGAGGATCAGCACGTCGAGCGGGCTGACGGAGGTGGTGAGCGCTTTTTCCAAACCGCCATAAAGGCCGAATGCGAAGATGCTGGCCCAGACGACCATGCCCGTGCCGAAGATGGTCATGAGCGAGCCGACTTTGCGCGCCATGAGGCTGCGGAGGTTGTATTTGATGGGGACCATGGTGGGGGAGTTGTGAGTGAGTGGTTGGTGGTTAGTTGTGAGTGGTCAGTTGTTGGTTGTCATTCTGAGGGAAGCTCTGCGACCCGAAGAATCTGGGTTCTATCATCACACGCATTGCCAATTAGATTCTTCGGTCGTCGGGACTCTCTCAGAATGACATATTGTGGCCCCAGTAGGATGACACTATTAGACCACTTTGCGTAAGCCTTCGATGACGGAGACGTTGGCGGCGCGGTAGGCGGGGATGATGCCGCTCACCAGGCCGATGCCAGTGGCGAGGGCCACACCCCAGAGCGCGGTGCTCCAGGGGACGTAGAGCCAGGCGAGTCCGGGGATAATCTTGCTAAAGTCGACGACGCTGAAGAGCAGCTTCGCGCCGAAGGCCCCCATGATGCCGCCCAGTAAACCGATGACGACGGCTTCGCTGAGAAACAAGCCGAGAATCGTGCTTTGAGGGAAGCCGATGGCCTTGAACAACGCGATTTCGCGGGTCCGTTCGCGGAGCGACATCGCCATAGTATTCGCGGCAACGCAGAGTAAGGCAACGACCACGGCAATCGAGGTATATTTGATAAAGCCGCGGACGTTGCCCATCATTTCCATGAACGATTGCTGGAACTGCTTTTCGGTCATCGCCCGCACGGGGGCGTCGGAACTGGCGAAAGTGGTGTCGATGGTTTTCGAGAGTTCGGGCATCATCGCGGCGGACTTGGCTTCCAAAACGACGATGCCGGCGTTGCCTGCCTGCCGACTATCAACGGCTTTGAGGGCCTCGTCGAGATACTCGAAGTGGAACCAGAGCATTTCGCGATCGGTCGAGGAGGGGCCATCGTAGATGCCGCGCACGGTGAGTTCGAGATTGACGGGGTAGATGTCCCCCTTGAGCGGAATCTTGTCGCCGATTTCCCAGCCCTTGTTGCGAGCGATGACGGAGCCGACGACGCAGCCGGTTTTGTCGGCTTGCCAGTCTTTGAGTTGGTCAGGCGGAATGACATAGTCGGGATAAACCTGGGGGACGGCCTCGGCATCGACGCCGAACTGGCCGAAGACAATTTTTTCATCGCGGTACTTGCCGCCGAACCAGGAGAACGATGTCGCTGCGTTGACGCCCTCGACGCGGCGGATGCGATCGACGTAAGCAATCGGCACGTTGCCAGTGAGGCCCGAAACGTTCATCACGATGAGTCGGTTGTAGATTTTGGTGGCTTCTGTCATTTCGTCCTGCACGGTGAGGAACGAATAGAGCATCACCACCAAAAACAGACTCACGGCAATCGACGACGCCGTGAAGAGCGAGCGGATTTTGTTGCGGAAGACGTTGCGGATAATCAGGGGGAGGTATTTTGTCATTTGGCATGTTCCAGGGCTTCGATGTCGGCTTGGACGAAGGTGCCCTTTTCGAGGTGCAGCAAACGCTTGGCGCGGCGGGCGGCTTTGGGGTCGTGGGTGACCATGATGACCGTCGTGCCGAATTGTTCGTTGAGGGAATCCAACAAATCAAGCACCTCCTGCGCACTCGTGGAGTCGAGGTTACCGGTTGGTTCGTCTGCCAGGAGCAGCACGGGGTCGTTGGCGAGCGCGCGGGCGATGGCGACGCGTTGTTCCTGGCCGCCGGAGAGTTGGCGGGGATAATGGTCGGCGCGATCCGCGAGGCCGACGATGCGCAGCGAAGTCTCGGCTTGTTTGCGACGCTCAGCGCGGGAGAGGGGGGTGAGCATCAGCGGAAGCTCAACATTCTCTTGCGCGGAGAGGACCGGCATCAGGTTGAACATCTGGAAGATAAAGCCGAGATTCTCGCTCCGCCATTTCGAGAGTTTCGCCTCGGAAAGCTCGCCGAGGTCTTGGTTGTTGACGATCACTTTGCCGGTGGTGGGGCGGTCGAGGCCGGCACAGAGATTGAGGAGCGTCGATTTGCCTGAACCGGAGGGGCCCATCACGGCGACGAAATCGCCGCGTGGGATGTGGAGCGTGGTGTTGGTGAGGACGGGGATCTCTTGCGAGCCGCGCGTGAAACCCTTGCTGACGTTCAAGAGTTGGACGACGGCATCGGCGTGGTTGTCGGACATGGGGGTCTTTCGTCTTTCCCGCGCAGGCGGGAATCTAGAGTTGTGCTGAGGTCTGGTTCCCCGCCTGCGCGGGGATGACGGAGGACTGGTTCCCCGCCTACGCGGGGATGACAGTAAATTTATTCCTGGACTTGGACTTGCTCGCCTTCTTGGAGGCCGGGTGGGGGGGCGATGATCACGCGCTCGGCGCCGGCGAGGCCGGTTTTGATTTCGATCAGGCCTTCGTTCGCTTCGCCGGCGGTGGTGATCGCCTGTTTGCGGACCCGATCTTGTTCAAGCAGCCACACGAATTTCTCTTCGTCAGCTTCCTGGATCGCGGCGAGCGGGATGAACACGCCCTTTTCTTGGGCTTGGTTGTTTTCAGCCGTACCGGCCGGGGCGTCGGGGAGGAACAACACGGTGGCGCTCAATTCGGGGAACAGCCGCTCGTCGGGATCGAGGATTTGTACTTTCACTTTGACGATGCCGCGCGTGCGGTCGCCCATGGGGATAATCTCCCGCAGTTTGCCTTTGTAACGGTGGTTGGGGACGGCATCGACGATCACCTGGGCGGGCTGGCCCTTGCGGAGCGCGCCGAGATAATCTTCTTTCACGTCGGTGTCGACTTCGAGTTCGTCGAGCTTGGCGAGTGTGATCACCGAACCGCGGCCTGAACTCGCCCCCATGCCGCCGGGCATGATCGATTCACCCTGCTCGGCGTCCTTGGTGACAACGGTGCCATCGAAGGGGGCGTAAATGAACATGTTCTTGACCGCTTCCTCGGCTTCGGTGACGTTGCTTTTGGCGGCATCGAGCGCGGCCACGCGGGCCTGCTGCGTGGCTTGCGCGACTTGGTAGGCGGTTTCGGCTTGTTCGACCGCTTCGACTGTGCCGGCATCGCGCTCCAGGAGTTGCCGCTGGCGATTCATGTTACGTTCTGATTGGGCGAGCGTGTAATCGGCCTCGGAGACTTGTGCCTGGGCCAGCGACACGGCGACTTTGCGCGAGGCGAGCATCGCGTCGAGGTCGGAGTGTTCCAATTCGGCGAGCACGTCGCCGGCCTTCACCTTATCCCCTTCTTCCACGGGGATGTTCGCGATGCGACCGGGAACCTTGGCACCCACGGCGGCTTGCCAACGGGATTCGAGATAGCCGGTGGCGGTGAGTTGGGCCGAGACTTGGCCCTTGGTCATGATGCGGGCCATCTCGACTTTGACGACCGGGAGCGGAAAGAGGCGATCACGAAGCGCCCAATAACCGCCGCCGCCAATCCCCGCGAGCACAACCAGTCCGAGCACAATCCAGACCAAGCGCCCGAGAAGCGAGGTTTTACGTGGTTGGGAGCGGTCGATTTTCAGCGACGACAATTCGCCGCGGAGATCGAGTTTTTTGCCACCGGCGGGAGTTGCCGACGGGCTTTCGACGGGGGGCATGGTGATTGAGGGGCCCAGCAATGAGCGGCAGGTATCCGGCTAGCAACCATTGCCCGCCGCGACCATTAACTATCATACCAGCGGGCGCGGGCAGGGTCTTGGGCAAAAGTGGCGGGGAAATGGCATCAAGCGCTGTTTAGCCGCGACACGGGGCGACAGCGCAGTGGAGCGGTGACGGGCGTTAGCGTAGCGAGCGCTCGGCTGCGCTGCGCGTGACCGCTCGGCTTCGCTACGCGACGCCTCGCGGCTAACCAGTGGCGGTGGGGGTGCTCTCGCGTTCGAGGTCGGGGATGATGAAAGGGGCGCGTTGCTGGCGGGTGCGGAGCTCGTTGGCGGCGTCGTTGCCGACGAACATTTCGCTCTTGGTGTCGAGTTCCAATGCCGCGCCGAGGGTCAGCAACTCCTCGCCGTCGATGTCGATGGCATTGGCCCGCAGGTGGCTGGCCATGCGGTCGTAGGAGTTGGCGAGCAATTCGCGGCCTTGGACGAATTCAGCAATTTCGGCGGCTGGTTTTTCCGTGCCTAAACGGTGCGAGATGCTGCCCATGAAGCAGAGCGCGCTGGAGAGATGGCCTTCTTGGATTTCGGCATTGAGCAGCGAGGAATTCCGCGCGGCGACGGCGTTGAGCCAGTTGGTGCAATGTTGTGGTCCGCGATTCTTCCAGCCCTTGATGAGTTGGCCTTGGTTGTCGTAGGCAAAGGCGTCCATGTAGGAGTTGCCGGCGACGACGTAGCCTTTTTCACATTGCACGATCACGCCGATTTGCGTGCCACGGTAGGAATCCATCGAGCCCTCCCAGCGGCTTTGACCGGCCTTGGAGCGGGGCAAACCGCGAGTCTCGAAGATCAGGGGCGCGTCGGGATAATCGAAATAAGCAACCTGTGTGTTGGGCGTATCGCCAGCATCTTCGTAGCCCATGCGGCCACCAATGCTCAACACACGCGGTGCCAATGTGTCGACGCCGAGGAACCAACGGGCGACGTCCATTTGATGGATGCCTTGGTTACCCATGTCGCCGTTACCGGTGTTAAAATCCCAGTGCCAATCGTAGTGCAGGCTCGAGCGGTAGAGGTCTTTCATCTCGGCGGGGCCGCACCAGAGGTCGTAGTTGATCGTGCTGGGGATTTCGAGCGGCGCGTCGAGCTTGCCGATGCTCTTGCGGGGCTTGTAGCAGGTGCCGACGGCGTAGCGGATCTTGCCGAGTTCACCACCGCGAACAAAATCGACCGCCGACTTGATGCTGTCGCTGGAGCGGGCTTGTGTGCCGCATTGGATGATGCGGTCGTACTTGCGAGCGGCGGCGACAACTTGGCGACTTTCCCAAATCGTTTGGGCTATCGGCTTCTCGCAGTACACGTCCTTGCCAGCCTGCGCGGCGGCGACCGAGATGAGCGCGTGGGTGTGATTGGGGGTGGCGATGGAAACCGCGTCGATGTCTTTACGCTCCAGCAGCTTGCGATAGTCGGTGAACAATTCAAGTTTTCGGCCATGCTTTTCGGTAAACTTGTCGGCCCGTTGATGCAGCACGTTTTCGTCCACGTCGCAGAGGGCCACGATGTTGGCGGGCATTTCATCGAGATGGCTCTGGCCGCGGCCTTTCACGCCGATGGTGGCGACGCGAATATCGGAGACGCCCGCCGCGTAGGCGGAGTTTGCGCGGAGCAGCGTGAGGGAAGCAGCCGTGGCGGCGGAGGTGGCGAGAAACTGGCGGCGTGATACGGACATGATCGGAGCCTCGGTTTACGAGAAAGAACGGATGAGGGGAACCTTATTGTAACTGAGAAAATCGCTACGCCGCAAGCGTTTGTCTCAATCTAAGGTCAATCCGCGATCTCGAAGGGGAGTGAGGCTTGGCCGATCTTATTAGAAAGTTGATCGGTAATGATGAGGCGTAATTCATATTCACCGGGGTAGATGCGCGTGGGGAGCGCGACGCCGTATTGCATGTGAAAATCATGGCGCTGATTTTTGCAAATGTCTGCCACTTCGGGGAATTGTGCCCCATCCACGCGGCGGCTTTGGGGGTCGACCACTTCGTAGCTCGTGGCCAGCGTCGTGCGATAACCTTCCTTGGTTGACTCGCTGCGGAAGTTGTTGACCTCGGCGTAGAGCGTGACTTGATCGCCCGGTTTGAACTTGGTGCTCTCGTGAGGCTCGTAAAGACCGTAGCCATCCACACGGTCAACGAATGCAAGATTTCGGACTTGTAGCGTGGCTAGCTCGGCGAGCTTCGCCCGGGCGGCATCGAGATGGATCAAGGCTCCGGCGGCGCGTTGCTTGGTATCGGAATGGCGGGAATTATCAAAATAGGTGGAGAGGGCGAAAAGCTGCTTGGACCAATAATCCTGTTCGGTGGGCGAGGCACCGGGAATCGGGGTCAGCGAATCGGATTCCCGGCCGGCCATGAGTAGCAGCATTCGCAGACGCATGTGTTCTTGGAGTTCGTCGGTGTTGCCGGGGTTGGTTTTCACGTCGCGCTGCATGGCGTCGATGGTGGCGGTGAGTTGTGAGCGCCAATTACTGGGGGTCGTCGAAACGTGACTTACCTGTTGCACCGGCTGTTGGACGGCGGTGGGTTGTGGCTGGGCGACATGATTGGCGAGCGTCGTGCCGCGCAGGGGGAGCGGCTGCTCGGCGGGGAGAGCCGGTTCTTGCGCGACGGGCGGGAGGTGGCTGGCGAGGTGTACCTCTTGCGATTGCAGGGTGGCGGCTTGAGCGACAGCGGACTGTAGCTGTTGAATGTCGCTGGCGGCGGTGTTTCTTGGCTGTGTTGGTTGTGGGAGCGGCGGGAATTGGGTGGTGTGGCTCACGCGGTTGAAGTCTTGAGCTTGCTGACTTTCGCGCGCCGCCAGTTGTTCCCGATAAGCGAGCGCGGAGCGAAACTGTTTCACTACGAGCGGCCATTCTTCTTGCCGGGAGTTGCGGAGTTCGCCGCGCAATTTGTGTTCGGCATTGGGGTCGAGAATCATCGTGCCACGTACTTCGGCCACGAGATTGTTGAGCGCGATTTCTTGTTCGGTCGTGAGCACCACTGCGGGGGGCGCGGGTTGGCTGGGGGGAACGATGGCCGTGGCTGGCGTGATCGGTTGCTCGGTGATTGGTGGGGCGGCGGCGAGGGAGTCGGTGGAGGTATGCGATACGGAGAGGGATTCGGTTTTGCTTTCCGCGGACCACGGGCCGGTGCAACCGGTGAGGCAGCAGAGCGCAGCCACGCCGACCAGGCGCGGAAAGTGACAGTTTGACAATGAGTGAATCATGTCGGACGTAAGATTGGTAGTCAGGAACAAGAAAAGTTGGCGGATGGTAGGAAACTTGCGGGCCGGAGGCAAGGCGAGTGATGGCTGCTAGCGCGGGGCAGGGCGAGTAGGTGTAGCTTGTTTGGCGAGGCGAACGATAAGAATTTCCAGTACCCGACGGGCGCGATCTTTGGTCGAGTTGTGTCCCTTGAGTTCCAGGTCGGCTGCTAGCAGCCAGCGGTAAAGCTGCTTGGCCCGGGGGCGGCCGATTTGTTTGAGTTGGTTTTCAGCGGTGCCGAGCTTGAAGGCCATCATGCCACTTTCTTCCAAAGCGGCGCGGAGCGACAGGGGCCGGCGCTGCGCTTCGGCCTGTTCGTAGGTGCGCGCGGCGGCGGCGAAGCGGCGCAAGGTCGAAGCCATTTGCGGCAAGAGTGCGTGAGGTTCTTCGCCCGCGGCGATTAAACGATCCAGTTGCGCGAGGGCTTCGGCGGCATTGCCGTCGGCGGCGGCATCGATCATGTCCCATGTCTTGCGAGTGCGCCAACCGCCAACGTGTTCGCGGACCAAGTCGGCGTCGATGGCGGCTTTGTTTTCGGTGAGAAGCGCGAGCCGCGCGATTTCTTGGAACAGAATGCCGGGTTCTGGTGGCAAGAGATCGACGAGCAGATCGACCGCGGGGCGTTTGAGTTCGACTTGATGATCGCGCTTGGCGACGAGGATCAACCAATCCTTGAGCAGCTTGGTGAAGGCGGTGAGCTCCGCGCCTTTTTCGGGAACTTGGCAGGAGATGGTCAGGCCGCTGGCGGCGACGGCTTTGGCCAAGCGTGTGTTGCCGGGCCAACTGGTGACTTCGAGAATCAGCACGGCACCGCCGGCCAGTTTTTCCACGAGTGCTTCGAGTTGCTCGCGATATTGTTTGACGAACGAGTCGGCATCCTCGATCACCACGACGCGCGTTTCGCCACCAAACAGGGAGCGTTCGCTGAGGGCATCCCGTACGTCACGCAGCTCCGCGGTTTTGCCTTCGAGAACCGTGGCTCCGAGGTCGTCTGTGCCTTCTCCCAAGAGGCCGTCTCCCAAGAGGGTGCGGCTGAGGGCGAGGCGGACTTCGTGTTTGATAAAAGCGTCGTCGCCGACGACCGCACAGACCCCCTGGGGTTGGTGGTCGCCTGGGGAGAGGAGCAGCTTGAGGGCGGGCACGATAGTGGCAGCGGCTTTGGCCATGGCACAGGTTATATCTCTTGTTGGCGTAAAATGTTAGCCGCTGGCTAATCTCGGCTGTTAGGAGCCAACTCGCCGGGGGTTTAGGTAGGGAATATGACGATTTTGTCAGCGGGTCGCGGTTTGCCCCGCCAAACACTTGTTGGAGCTGAAATTGGCGATTATTCTAGGAGTTGCCCCTCGGGGTGGGATGTTTTTACATACAGCGATCAGTTCGCTGCTGAATGATGCAACGCAACGTTGATGTTGGGGAACTTTGAGGCAAGTCTCATGAATTGATGACGATCAAGATTCTCGCGCCGTTTTCGCGCGGAGTTTCTGATTGTGTTCACATCCGCTAACTGCTGGCGGGATGCGTCACGCATCTCGCAAGGAGTCATCATTTAGTGGCTGATCAAATCTAGCGCGGAGGCAGTTTCTTCAATGAAAGCTGGCCGCCGCTTTGCCTGAAAGTGGTTTGCACCGTTTGGCGGGACATGAACGCTTTAATGCTCATCATGCTCCTTTGATTCACGAACGGATGAACTAATGCCAAACGCCACAATCAGGTTTCTCTTTCTTGCACTCGCGCTCGCTGTGGGCTTGTGTCCCGCTCTGTCGGTTGCCTGCGATGAGTGCGGCATGCCGGAGACTATCTCCTGTCTGCATCAAGACATCCTCGGTCATTTTCAAACGGGTGGCGGCGACGAGCCCGCTGCTTTCATCACGCAGGGAAACGGCTGGTCGACGACCTCGGGAGGCACGTCTCCGTTCGGCGAGGAAGCCATTCTGACTTGGAGCGTGGTTCCCAACGGGACGACGATGCCCACGGGTCAAGGTGAACCCGCCACCCCCAGCAATTTGATCACGTTCCTGGATAACATTCACCATGGCGGTCCTGGGCCGGGGGGCGCGAATCTCACGCTGCGAGCTTGGTTCCCCATCATGAAGTCGGCCTTCGACCGCTGGGCGGCGGTTTCGGCGATTCGCTTTAGCCACGAACCGAATGACGACGGTGTCCCCTTGGCTACTGCGGCAGGTAGCCTCGGCTTTCGTGGTGACCATCGCGTGGGTGGACATTCCATCGACGGCACGACCAGCCCCACGGTCGTGGCTTACAACTATTTTCCCAACAACTCCGACATGGTCATCGACACCGACGAAGTGGGAAGGTTGGGTAATCCCGGCGGCAACTATTTGCGATTCCGCAACACGTTGATGCACGAAATCGGCCATGGCTTGGGACTCAATCACCCGGCTTCGTCGAATAGCAACTTTTTGATGGAAGCCACGCTCGACGTGACGATCGACGGCCCGCAGTTCGATGACATTCTGGGGATTCATCGGCTCTATGGGGATCAGTACGAAGAGTTTGGCGGGAACGACACGGCGGTGAAGGCGACCAATCTTGGTTCGTTGTTGGTCCATCAGTCGCTCACAATTGGTGAAGATGCCGTTGACAAGGTTGTCGCGCCGACGGATGTGGATTTTGTGAGCATCAACATGAGTGCCGACACGGATTATTACAAGTTTTCGGTTGGCTCCGCGGGAATCCTCGATATTTTGCTCACTCCGCTGGGGCCGTCCTATCAGTCTGGCGCACAAGGCGGCACGCAGTCCTTGTTTAACTCAGCGGCGCAGAATAATTTGTCATTGTTCCTGTACGCTAGTAACGGCGTCAGTCTCTTGGCTTCTTCGACGCTTGGCGGACTTGGTGCCATCGAGAGCATTTTGAATTTCTCCGTGGCGAGTGCGGGGGATTACTTCTTGCGGATCGCGGGCTCGCAAGACGCGGCTCAGTTTTATCAACTCGACGTGGCGTTTGTGCCCGAGCCAACGGCGCTGCTGCTCTTGGCGCTGGGGATGGTGGGGGTGGGTACGCGGCGAAGAGCTTTGCGGCAATAGTCAGTTCTTGGCTTTTCCGATCCGGAGTCGCGAGCTAAAATCACAGTATGGATCTACCCTTGCAAATCTCGTTGACTCCCGAGCTAATCGCCGCCGTTCAAGCAGGGGCCGGTTGCGTGCGATTTGAAGACCCCGAGACCCATCGAATGTACTTGTTGGCCGAGCAGTACGAGGCTGTTCTCGATGACAACTATTTCCGCGAAAAGCTTGCCGAAGCCAGGCATGAGTCGGAAATGGGACTGTCTGAACCGTGGGATGTTGAAGGTCTCAAGGCAGAACTGCGTGCGAGGTACGCCAGTCGGGAATCCGAGTGATTGCTCATGCCGCGTATAATTCGAACTCCGTTTGCCAGTCGAGATTTTTCGGCAATTGCTCTTTATCTCGCTGACAAGAGTCTTGATGCAGCGCTGAACTGGATGGACGGTATCGATCACACGCTACAACTCTTGTCCCACAATCCATTGCTGGGGGAAGCGGTCGATCATCTCGAACAAGGTGTTCGTCGGCATACCTACGATAACTACTTGTTGTTTTATAAGCCCCTTGAAGACGGCATCGAACTTCGTCGTATCCTTCACGGATCGCGAAGGATCGAGCGATTGTCAGATTAAATGATTTATGGTCCACCCACTGTCGGCACGCCGTTGATGGGCCGCACGTTGCGCAAGGTTCCGGTGGGTTGGGGGCGGGTGAGTTGGAGTGGCTCGGGCGTTTGGAAAGTGGCCACGTTGCCGGCGGTGTCGCGGGCTTCGAGCTTGAGATAGAACCGACCGGGGACGTGGCGTTCGATCCGCCACACGTAAGAACCCGTGTTCTCGAGCCCCGCAGCGACGGTCGACCACGGGCCGTTGGGGAACGAACTGTAGAACAAGCCGATGGGGCGCGGTTCGAGATTGTCGTCGGCGGCTTGCCAGCGGATGCGCAGGTGGTCGGAGAGATTTCCTTCGCCCGGTTCGGCGGCCAGGAGTTTGGCGGTGGGGGGTTGGAGGTCGACCGACACGGTGAGTTCCGGTTCCGAACCCGCTTGCGGCGGTGTGGCACTCACGCCATTCGCGCCTTCGACCAGGATGCGAAAGCCAAACGTGCCGCCATTGGGAACGGTGACACGCGCGGGGCTGCGGTTGTCGGGATCGATGCCGAAGCTTTGCCAGGTGTTGCCGTTGTCTTGGGTACCCCAGAGTTCGACTTTTGCCACGCCCCAGGGGCCGACGGCTTGCAGGTCGTATTCCACGTCGAATGTGCGGGCGTTCACGAGTAGCGGTTCGCCGGGGTTGCGACCGGTGGAGGCCCAAGCGGAACCCTCCGTCGATGGTAAAGCCACTGGGGCGTCGGTGGTCGATTGATTGCCGTTGATGAGGCTTGGGGCAAAGTTGTTCGTTTCCGCATTTTCTAATCCATCGACGGCAAACTTGGCCGGGGTGCGGCGGTCGTTGTGGTTGTCGCTCGCATTGGTGTAAGGATTCTGTGCCGGGGGTGTGCCCGTCACGGGGGTCATGTTGGGATTGGCAGTGGGGAGTTGGTTATTGGCGGGCCAATCTTGAACTGCGTTGGTGGCGGATTGGAATGGGTTCCGCGCGGTCGAGGCAAACGGCGAGCGCCGCTCGGCCACATTCGGCAAGGGCGTCGGTGCTGTGGAACTGTCGGGCCTCGTGAAACTCGGACCGCTGATGGGCACAGTGGCCGTGGCTTGGCCGCGCTGGCCGGTGCCGTCGGCAATCGAGCCGCGAATTTCGATTTCGCCACTGGCCTGAGGCAGTGGCCAACGGACCGTGCCGGCAACTCGACCGAGCTCCGAACTCTCGGGCGGGCCGACGCTGACGTTTGTCCACAACCCACCGGCGGCGCGGGCTTCGATGAGCAACGAACTGGTGAGCAGGTTGGCGTCAGCGGCCTCGTAGCGAATCAGGATTTGGTTCGCGCTGTCCAGCGTGGCCGACAACGTGAGCTGCGGCAGTTGCGTGTCAATCACCAACTGCAATTGCGGGACGACGTTCGCTCCCCCCAGCGGTTGACCTTTAGCGTCGAGATGCTTGAGCGCGAACCAATAGCGGCCATCCGCGGGAGCATGGTAGCTAAAGCCCTGCACGTTGGGTTCGGCGGATTGCAAGACTGTCCAATCGTTCGCGCCGGTGCGTGAGAGTAGGAGTTGCACTTGGGCAATTTCGCGCGTGGCGGGGTCGTCTTTGTTCAACTGATAGGGAATGAACAAGATTGGCTGCTGCCAAAAGATGGGTTGCAGAGGCGGCGCGACTTGGGCGAACGCGTTCAACGGGGCAAGCAGTCCGCAGAGACAGACAACCCAACGGAGGAACCGTTTGTGTGGAATACTGAAACCGATTTGGAATGCCGAAGCATTGAGCATGGTTCGTCTTGTTGCCTTAGGACGTCTCACACGGTCATTCCCGCGCAGGCGGGAATCCAGTTTGGGGCCTCACTCCTGGATTCCCGCCTGCGCGGGAATGACGAAAATCCGTGGCGCGCAGTGTCTGCCATCTCTTGGTATCGGAGTTGGCCCGGGCGGCGCTTGATCCTCAAGTCCAAGGCGGAAATGTCGGGGGAATCTGGGGAAAATGTGCCCGCTTTTTCGCGGATTCCGGTCAGGTGAACCTTGCGGGCAAAACGCATTTCTGGACTCCAGCTAGCAAGTCGCTCATAATACAATGAGCCGAGTGGGATGGTGGCCAGAGACACGTTCGGCAGCGGGCAACAGAGGCAGTTGGTTTGCATAGGTGGCACGCGTGGCGTGTCATGAATTCCATGAATGAAGAATTGCAGTCGCTGACTCAGGCGGCATTACTGTTCGCGGCGGTGTTTGTGTTGACGGCCATTGGGATCGCGATCGTCAGAAGGTTTCGCGGTGGTAGGGCCGACGACATGGCCGAGAGCAGCGAGATGATGACGAAGTTCCGAGAATTGCACGATGAAGGTGGGCTCAGCGACGAAGAATTCCGAACTATTAAGAGTAAGCTAGCAAGGAATTTGCGAGCGGAATTGAAAGAGATTTCGGCTCCTGCGGGATCGAAGTCGGCTGGTAGTTGATAGCATTAACGTCATTCCCGCGCAAGTGGGAATCCAGTTTGTCACTGCTGGGTTCCCGCCTGCGCGGGAAAGACGGAAGTGTAAGGCAAGTTTAGCGGCGGTGAGGGTTATCCCCCTCGCAACGCCTGGACATAAGAGTTGCCGACAAGAGCGCCTGCTACGGTTGTTCGGCAAGGCTGTGTGCGAATCAACCACTACCCTGTTACTGGCCGATGAACGAGTCACGTTGAAGCTGCGTATGATACCCCAGACGGCTGCGTACCATTTTCGCAGTCGGCCTTGCTCGGCTGACGGATGATGGATGCCCCGCCAGGTATGAAAAGGTAAGGCTTGCCAGTGAAACCCTTGCGGTGAACCGGCGAGCTGACTCCGCGAGCGACACCTTTGATGAATCGAGCGAACCCGTGGGCCTGTGATGCCCCGCGTGGTGAGCACCCCTCGGAAGGAGACTTGCATGCCTGTGGGTAAAGACCTCGGCGGACGCCGTGGAAGCACCTCGAAAAAGAATGCTTTCTGTTCGTTCTGCCGCAAAAGTTACCGAGACGTTGGACCCTTGGTCGAAGGACCGGGCGACGTTTACATCTGTGGCGAGTGTATCGAACTTTGCCAATCGATTCTCGACCAAGAACGCAAGCGGCGTGGGTCGAGCAAGCAATTGTTCACCCGTGTTCCCAGCCCCCGCGAGATCGTCGCCGAGTTGGATGAATACGTCATCGGTCAAGAATCGGCCAAGCGGGTGCTGGCCGTCGCGGTACACAGCCACTACAAGCGGCTGATGGCGGCCGAGGAAGAATCCGACGTCGAAATCGACAAGTCGAATATCCTCTTGGTCGGCCCCACCGGTTGCGGCAAGACTTTGCTCGCCCGCACGATGGCCCGCAAATTGAATGTCCCCTTCGCCATCGGCGACGCGACCACGCTCACCGAAGCCGGCTATGTGGGCGAAGACGTTGAGAACTTGTTGTTGAAGCTCCTCCACGCGGCCGACTTCGATATCGAAGCCGCGCAGCGCGGGATTCTCTATATTGACGAAATCGACAAGATTGGCAAAACGAGCCAGAACGTCTCGATCACTCGCGACGTGTCGGGCGAGGGCGTGCAACAAGCCCTGTTGAAGATGCTCGAAGGGACCACCGCGAACGTGCCCCCGCAAGGTGGCCGCAAGCACCCCGAGCAACAGTACATCCAGATTGACACCACGAATATTTTGTTCATCGTCGGTGGCACCTTCGACGGCATTCAAGAAGTCATCCGCAAGCGCATGGGGCGCCGCATGATGGGCTTCGGACAGGCCGGCGACCATGCCTCCGAGATGGGATTGGGCGAAACGCTCGCCAATGTGACGCCCGATGACTTGATCGAGTACGGCATGATTCCGGAACTGGTGGGACGCCTGCCGGTGGTGACCGCCCTCCAACCGTTGGAGGAATCCACCCTGGTCCGCGTTTTGACCGAGCCGAAGAACGCGCTCACCAAGCAGTACCAACATTTGTTCTCGATGGAAGAGGCGGACCTGAAGTTCACCGATCAAGCTCTCGTGGCGATTGCCCGTCGCGCTGCCGAACGCCAAACCGGCGCGCGTGGCCTGCGGTCGATCATCGAGAACGTGATGCTGGACATCATGTTCGACCTGCCCGACCAGCCGCGCGGCAGTCGGTACACAATCACCGACGGCGTGGTGAACGGCACCGAAAAACTGTTCAGCGAGACCGCCGAGACTGATACTCCCCAGACAAAGAGTGCGTAACGTTCAAGCCCGCGGATCGGCTGTCGTCTTGAATGACGAAGTTTGCCGCGGGGGTAAAGTTACGTGCTGATTCTTAACGGGCCCGAGCGCATTGCTCGGGCCCGTTTTTTAGTTGAGACGTCGATGGAAGCCGAATGCCATGATCTTGGCTGGATCGACCGGTCCATGCAGTGTAAAATGCGAAGAGAGGAATCTCTATGAGCGAAATACTTCACTACATTACCGACGAGCATGGCGCGCGTAGCGCCGTCGTGCTACCAATTTCTCAATACGAAAAGCTCTTGGAGGACTTGGACGACTTAGCTGTGATTGCGGAGCGTCGTGACGAGCCGGTCGTGCCTCACGACCAGTTTATTGCCGAACTGAAGCGCGATGGCATCGTTTAAGCTACAGTGGCGGTCCTCAACAAAGAAAGACTTGCGCAAGCTCCCGCGGCAAGAATTGCCACGAATCATCGCCGCCGCCGAAGGTCTTGCCACTGATCCATTTCCATCTGGCTGCGAGAAGCTTTCTGGAACTGAGCACACCTATCGAATACGCATCGGCGACTACCGGCTCGTGTATGAAGTCGTTTCCGCTGAGCAGGTCGTCGAAATTCAAAGAGTTCGTCACCGCAAGGATGTTTATCGGCAGTGAGTTGAACTTTAGGCGTGGCTGATGACTTTTGTGAATCGCACTGATTGGCACGGATTGGCACGGATCAACCGTTTTCAACCGCAGTATTTGCAAGAATCACTCCATACACGCAGGATCTCTTGTAACGCAAATCTTACACCAACGATACCGGCTGTTTTTAACATGGGAATACACGACTTGATCGCGAAACGACGTGTTCAGAATCTAGATACACTTGAGGGACACGTATGGGGGCCGCCGGATTTTGACTCTAATCTCGTTAGGACATGCCACAAACTTCGACAAAAGCCTATCGGTGAGTTCTCTACAGAGGACTTACGGATCATGATCGGACAAGACATTGGCTCGATGTTTCTTGTCCCTTTGGCATTGGAAAAACTCACTATTGATCCCCTTTGCGAGGGCAACCTTTATCCAGGTGATTTACTGTGTTCTTTGCTGCGATTGCCTAAGGATTTTTGGAACTTGCACTCTGATCTTAGATCGCAGTTAGAAGCAGTCCTTTCAAAGTTGTCGCAAGTCGACGAGTCAACGGGTGAAGAGTTAGAAATTCCGGAGACTCTTTTTGAAGCATTGCGATCGTTTCGCATAGAAGCATAAATACGGAAGGGTTTCAGGCACCGTTTTGGGGAACAAAATGAGGGCGACTTCGGCAAAACCCCTGAATTTACGAGATATTTGCGATTTCACGTTGACCAGCCACCTGGCATGACGAATAATGCCATATGGCAACACATTGTCGGAGGCATCATGGAAAACGTCAAAGAGCTTGCGAAGTTTATGGGGGGAGTCTCGGTTGTCGGCTCCCCCCGCTCTGATTTTGAGTTCATTCAAATACTGCGCAAGGGACTTCCATCGAAAGTGATCGAGTGCGTCGTCAAGGCATCCGCGGTCAGTGAGGATGTGATCTACAAATCGCTGCGAATTGCGAAACGCACCGCTGCCCGTCGCAAGGCGACCTCCTCCAAGCTGAAAGCCACGGAGTCGGAGTTGATTTATCGCTTCAGTAAAGTCGTCGTTGCGGCCACGGAAATCCTCGGCACGAGAGACAAGGCGCGTGAGTGGCTGCTCGCCGAGAACCGCGCGCTCCATGGCGAGCGCCCCATTGATTTGCTGGATACAGCGATTGGGTTCGAGGATGTCATGAATGTTCTGCATCGCATCGAATTTGGCGTCTACAGCTAACCATGGATGTTTGGCGAATCTGCCGATTGAAGCATCAGGCTTCTGCCTTCACCGGATCGGGTGCTGAAAAAACCGGTGGGCGTTGGAATCATAAAGGGCACCCGATGGTTTACACATCGGAAAACCTGTCGCTGGCGGCGCTCGAATTATTTGTCCATGTTTCGCCTGGAATCATTCCCGATGATCTGATTTCAATGCGAGGCAAGCTCCCGGATTCCGTGTCGACAATCGAGATCGCTGAATCGGACTTGCCGAGTAGCTGGCGCAATTATCCCGCACCTGATGAACTGCCAACGATTGGCACGGATTGGCTGCTGGGAGCGAAGTCACTGGTGCTCATCGTCCCGTCGGCGATCAATGCCCTTGAGAAGAACCTACTTCTGAATCCGGCGCACTCCGAAATCAAGCGGCTCAAAATAGATGCTAGCCAACCCTTTCAATTTGATCCAAGAATGTTTGGCAAATAATCCTTCGGTGTTAGCGATCGTGCAAGGAACGCCGTCTCTGGCGTTCCGAGAAAGAGTTCGCGATTTCCATGCCAAAGAACGGAACGCCGCGGAGGGCGTTCCCTACAATTCAATTGGCAAGCCAGCGGTGGCACCCTAGAATGGCCGCTTTCTGTTCTTCGCCGTTGATTGGGCCCATGGACGATTCGCCGACCACCGCCAGCTATTCTTTGCGGAGCCTTGTGGTTTATTTTCTGCGATTGGGAACGCTGGGCTTTGGCGGGCCCGTGGCTTTGGTGGGCTACATGCACCGTGATCTCGTGGAGCAGCGGGGTTGGATTAGCGAGTCGGCTTACAAGGAAGGTTTGGCGCTCGCGCAGCTTGCGCCTGGGCCGTTGGCCGCGCAATTGGCGATCTATCTCGGCTATGTGCATTACGGTGTGCTGGGTGCGACGCTGGTGGGTTTTGCTTTTGTGATCCCGTCGTTTTTGATGGTGGTCGCGCTCGGGTGGGCCTATGTGTTGTATGGCGGGCTGACTTGGATGCAGGCCGTGTTTTATGGCGTGGGTTCCTGCGTGATTGGGATTATCGCTTTCAGTGCCTACAAGCTCACTAAGAAAAGCATTGGGACGGATCGTCTGCTCTGGGCGATTTACTTGGTGAGCTTTATTTGCACTGTCGTCATGGAATCCGAGATCGTGTGGATATTTTTGCTCGCGGGTGTCGTTGCTTGGATCGTCAAGTCTCCGCCACAGTTCCTTCGCCGTCAGCGATTGCCAGCGGTTTTTTTGCCGTTCGCCATCACGCTGCCCACCGCGAGCAATGAGACGCTGTGGAAAATGTTTGTGTATTTCGCCGAAGCGGGGGCGTTTGTGTTTGGCAGTGGGTTGGCGATCATTCCGTTTCTCTACGGCGGCGTGGTGAAGGAATTTGGTTGGCTTAACGACCAGCAGTTTCTCGACGCCGTGGCGGTGGCGCTCATCACGCCGGGACCGGTGGTGATTACCGTGGCTTTCATCGGTTTCTTGGTGGCGGGACTGGCGGGAGCGTGCGTGGCAGCGGTCGCGACGTTTCTGCCCTGTTACTTGCTTACAGTGATCCCGGCTCCCTACTTCCAGAAATACGGCAAGCGACCGGCCATCGTTGCCTTTGTGGATGGCGTGACAGCCGCCGCCATCGGAGCGATTAGCGGAGCAGTGATTGTGCTGGGTCGGCGGACCATTTTTGGCGAGACCTGGACTCCCGATGCGTTCAAAATAGCGGTGATGCTCGTGACGCTGGCGATCCTGGGGAGCGGCAAGAAAATCCCCGAGCCGCTGATCGTGTTGGCGGCGGCGCTGGCTGGTTTGGTGGCATATCCGCTGCTGCGATAGTCGATGGCCACTCCGCGCGGATCGCTACCGCGAAAAGTAGCCTTGCGTGGTATCAAAAACTACCACCGGGATGCGGGCCCACTTCGTTCGCGAACATACCTTGCTGCAACAAATGTGACATTTCGGGGCCGACGTACCAAGGTTCTTGTGGAATATGTTCGTCGAAGTATGCGCGATCGCCGATGTTCCAACCATGCTCCAGGAGCGGTCGTCCCTTTTCGTCGCGGTCGACGATTAGCACGTAATGACAAAATCTTAGGCCCGGAAAACGGCTGTCAAATTCTGGTTGAAACGGACAATTCATGATCGGCGGCCGGGGAAAGTCGTCGCCGATGGTAAAGCCATTTTTCATAATGTCCGCCAAGGGTCGTTGTTCGATCCAGGGAAGAAGTTCGATTGTCCAACGGTTGGGAGCGGGGAAGCGCTCTTTGCCGTCGTTGAATTGAGAGAGGCCCATATGAAGTTGACGAAGATTGTTTTCACAAACTGTTTCGTCGGCCCTCGAGCGAGCGCGTTGCAGGGCGGGGAGCAAGAGACTCATCATCATGCCGATGATGAACATCACGACTAAGAGCTCGATCAGCGAAGCGCCGCGAGGCTGGCTGAGTTGCCGGCGTCTTTCCCTGGTCGAAACGGTCTTCATGCCGAGGTTCGCTGGCTTGGTTGCCGAAGTAATGGTGGATAACCCTGAAAGTTAAGATAACCGGGCCTCGGATTATTGTTCACCAAAATGGCAAATTTTGGCTATAATGAGAACATAGCCACCCGGCTCGGCTTCTCTCGGAACAGACCTCTCTTAATTGCCATGCCCGTTCGCGGTTCTTTAATTCTGTGTTGTGCCTTGGTCATTGGTGGCTGGTGCTGTGCGCCGTTGGCCCGCGCGATCACGATTGACGTGCGGCTGATGTGCGAAGTGACCGGTGGTTGCGGGGCGGGGGACTTTTTCATCGATCACCCCGAGGCGCTGACCGCGCTTGATTTCGCAGTGCAGGCGTTTGAACCCTTGGGCGATTCACTCACGGCGATTCCGACGAGTCCCGCCTGGACGGCGAACTTTACCAATCCCGACACGGGGGGCGGAACTTCTCTCCCGAATTTGGCCGTGGCGGCGAATACGCTCATTCTCTATGCGGGTGGGCGGGATATGTCTGGCAATCAAGTGGGCGAAGCGGGGCCAGGCACGCCGAGTATTTCGCTGAGCCGAGGGCAGGGGACCGTCACCGGGGCGCTCGCGGAGGACTTCGCGACTTGGGGCGGTTCGATCGCCTTTGATACGCTCAACAACGGCTCACCGCGCAATTGGCACTTCGGCATTTTCACGCCACCAGGGCCGGGGCAGGTCGATTTTCTCACCATCGCCTTTCACGAGTTGGCTCATGTGTTTGGCTTCGGGACGGCCGCCTCGTTCGACAATTTAATCACCGCCAATCAATTCCAAGGTGCCGCGGTGGTTGGGCTCATGGGAAGCGCGGCTGCCTTGGCCACGGGCAACGATCATTGGGCCTCTGGCACGACGAGTCCACCGTATGCCGACGAACCCGCAGCGGCGCTGACGGCGTCACTGATATTGGGCCGTCGGACGGCACTCACTCCGCTGGATTATGCGGCAATCAAGGATGTCGGTTGGCAAGTGCCGAATAAATTGTTGGGACTGCACGGCGACATGAACGGCGACGGCGATGTCGATGGCCGAGACTTCCTCGCCTGGCAGCGCGGCAAAGGCGATGCGGATGGGAATTTGATTTCCAATCAATTTGATCTGTGGTTGTGGCAGCAGAATCATGGCCGGCAGTTTGCTTTGCAGACCCTGGCAGATAGCATTCAAGTGCCTGAGCCGAGGGGATTGATCCTTGGTTGTGTCGTTGTTTTGCTATTTTGGCGACCTCACGGCAATTGATCGTCGTCACCGGAATCCCGGCATTGGAACAATGTCGGCTAACACCTATGCGTTACCTCGTAAAAGCACGTGTGAAGCCGGGGCGGGAGACTGCTCTGCTGCGGGCCATCGAAGAAGGTACGTTGGGGCAAGGCTCCGTGGCGGGCGATGAGTATTTGCGCAATATGCGGCAGGCGCGGCTGCTCGCCGATGGCGCGACCACCTGGGTCGAAGTCTGTTATTGCTCCGAACCGCTCGATGAAGAGCTACCGTACTGGCGGGAATACTTCGACGAGATTGTGATAAAGGATGCCCACGCCCGCAAGAACTGCCGCGATCTCAGTGGCAGCGAACCGTGGGCTTGTGGCGGGTGCGATTGCACTCGCCGGCTGGAAGGAAAGATGGCCGCGTGGGGTGCGCCATTTCTTGTTGCCCTCACCCGACAATCGAGTGTGTGATTGTTGGTGTCTTGCAAGTGTTCCCAGGCATTGCCATGCCTGGGCTTTTCAAAGTTGCAGCGCAAGCTGTGTTAATCGTTGTAATCCACACATACGGTCTGAAACAGTGCCGTATGGGCAGTTAGGAGAAAATGCACCCCTCGACTGCAAGAAATGGGCAGGCAATTGGTTTGACAGCGACCACCCCCAACCTATTTTAGTGCGGGGCAAGAGTCTTAGAGCAATTGAATAACTGCCAAAGCAGCGATCCCGAATTGGTTTGACGGCGAGAGTCAACCCAACGCTGTGATGTAGCCATGCCTGGAGTGTTTACCCGATGATCTTTCCACTTGGTGTTTCGATTCAATATATCTTAATGGATGCTTCGCTCGCCTTAATGGCATTTTTGGCGGGCTGTGGTGCTGCTTTTTGGTATCTGCGTCAGATCACTGCCGCGACGGATGCAACCGACGACAACGGCAAATTTGCCAACGACCAACAAAGCACACTCGACGCGGAACGGGCCGACATGGCGGTTCAGCGGTTGAAGGATTTGGCTTCGCACATGGCTTCCGACGTGGGGGCCCACAATAAGTTCGTGACCGGCATTTCCGATCGCTTGGGCGCGATCCGTCCCGAGTCCTCGAATGCGACGGGGCAAGTGAGCGAGGCCTTGCAGGAGATCCTGTCGGCAAATGAAAAGCTACAAGCGCGCCTGGCGGATGCCGAGAGTAAAATTCAAACTCAGGCCGAAGAACTCAAGACCCAACAATCAGAGGCTCGGACCGATTCGCTTACGAAGCTGGCCAACCGCCGGGCGTTCGACGATTGTCTGGAAAAAGGGGTGGCACGTTTCCGCAAGGAAGGTCGGCCCATCAGCCTGCTGCTCTTTGACGTGGATCACTTCAAGAAGTTTAACGACACCTATGGCCATCAAGCCGGCGACAAAGTTTTGCGACAAGTAGCCAGCACGCTCAGCAAGACCGCGAAGTCGACCGACATGGCTTGTCGTTATGGCGGCGAAGAGTTCAGTCTCGTGATGCCGAATACGACGATCAATCAAGCGCGGATAGCCGCGGAGCGGATTCGTGAAGCTATTCAAGCCACCAAGGTGAAATTCGAGGGGAAGGTTCTCAGCGTGACGGCGAGTATCGGAGTGGCGGAGATCACCAAGAACGATGATTCGGCACGGTTGATTCGCCGCTCCGATGAGGCGATCTACGGTGCCAAGGAAGCCGGTCGTAACCGCACCTTTTGGCACGATGGCGAAAATTGCCTTCCGCTGGATCAGCCTGGCGAAGCCAAAGTTACCAGCGAAAAAGTGCCGTTGTACAAACAACTTCCCGACCAAGCGGCGTTCGCGACGGAGTTGCAACGACGCATTTCGGAGAGTCACCGCTATGGGCATCCCCTGACGGTGATGTATTTGAAGGTTGTTGGTTTTACGGCCCTCGAACGCGAATTTGGCGACGCCCTCAGCGATCTCTTGTTGGATTCGGTAAGTCAATTCGTCGGCGGTACGCTCCGCGAAATGGATCTGTTGGGTCGTACCCAGCCCGGCGAGTTTGTCGTGATGTTGCCAGGTAGTACGGAGCGCGAAGCGACGGTGGTTGGCAATCGCATCCAATCCGCGCTTGCTGGTTGTTCGATTCCGCTGGGAGCAACGAAGATCACCCTGCAAGTGAGTCTAGGCATCACCGCGGTGGAACCTGCTGACAACGCCGATGCATTCATCGTGCGGGCACAAGAAGTGGTCGGTGGTGGTCAGAAGCTGGTAGCGGTGGGCTGAGTCCTCCGTCGATGCTCAATCGGTTCCGCTCCGGACTGGTCGCTTTAGCGACCAGTCCGTGCTAGGATGCGTGCCTCTGAATTTATTCTTCTACGAGGCTTACCGAGTGGACACATCACCGACAACACCCAGGCGCATGCAATTCAGTTTGCGATCGTTGTTCGTCGCGATGACGGCCTTGGCGATCGCTTGCGGCTTCGCGGGGTTCGTGCCGGTTGAGATTAGCCAACTGCTAATCGGTTTCGTTTGGATTGTCGCCACCAGTTTGTTGATCGTCGGGTTGTTTTTTGGCCGTGGCGACCGCCGCGCTTTTTGCATCGGCGCGAGCGTGGTTGTCTCGTCGATGTGGACCGGCATCGGCGGGCGGTTCATGCAAGGCATCCACTATCTGTTTGGCATATTCTCTTTAGGCTACGGCGTCTCGCAGCCGATACTGCTCTGGCTAGATTTGGCCGTGCTAGCGGCGCTGGCCGTGGCGAACGGCTGGCTTTGTATGCGCGCTCGTGCGTACTTTGAACGGGACTAGCCAACGCGGCATCGGGACGATGCCGGCTAACGTCTATTTTTTGGTGCCCCTTGTGCGGGGGCTAGTTATCCATAGAATTCTCGTTCCGCCTGACTCAGCCCTCCGAAAAAGCTGAGATTTCGGGCGGATTACCCCCTTTGACAGCGTCGGCGAACTTGTTATTATTTGAAGTTCCCCCTGAGTGGCCGGGAGACAGTAAGGCGCAGCATTCCAAGGTTGTGACTTCCTGTCTCCTGTTCATTCAAAATGCCGAAAAGCTTCCTTCGGGAGACGGCTCGGTAGTTTGAAGGTTTAGGTTTGGCCGATAGGGCCACGATTTGCACGACGGCTTCCTTGCTAGGGGCCGCACGGCGAGTTGGACGATCTTTGACAATTTGGTGATTTTGAATGTAAGAGTGGCATCTGATTTTCGAATCAGGCCCGCTCAGCAAATTGGTCCTCTTGCAGAGGGTGCCTTGAAGCTGAGCACCCAATTTTTAATTGGGCCCAATTTTTTTAATTGGGTAAGTGGGGTCTGACTCGAATCTCCTTTGTCCTTAGATTACAAGAATCAAATTTCGAGCGTTACTCCCAGACGCACAGCCACACGGGGACCCATTTCCTAAAAGATGGTGGCTCCGTGAAAAGTGTTGATCTGGAAAATAAATGTAGCGAGTCGCATTGTTCAGAACCTTGATTCTGTTGGCGCAAGCCCGCGGTTGAGAGCTTTGAATAAATGTGGTCAAGCTATTAAGGGCGCATGGGGGATGTCTTGGCATCAGAAGGCGATGAAGGGCGTGGAAGTCTGCGAAAAGCTCGGGGGAGTTGACAAACAAATGTTGATCCCGGGATTCCCGAATTAGCGTGTAGTGAATTCATAGCTGCACGTGGCAAACGTGGGGAACTGAAACATCTAAGTACCCACAGGAGTAGAAAGAAAAATCGATTTCGTCAGTAGCGGCGAGCGAAAGCGAAACAGCCCAAACCGCGAGGGTTTCCCTCGCGGGGTTGTAGGGCCTCTCAAATGGGAGTAAGAAAATTGCCGGCTAGTAGAATCTTCTGGAAAGAAGAACCGTAGAGGGTGACAGTCCCGTACACGAAAGCTAGCGATCTCCCGAGGGGTACCTGAGTAGGTCGGGTCACGTGAAACCCCGACTGAATCCACGGGGACCATCCCGTAAGGCTAAATACTCTCTGATGACCGATAGTGAACTCAGTATGGCGACTGAAAGATGAGAAGAACCCCTTTTAGGGGAGGAATGTGAACCTGAAACCATGCGCCTACAAGCGGTCGGAGGACTATGCCCCGTAAGGGGAATGTCTGACGGCGTGCCTTTTGCATAATGATCCGGCGAGTTACCGTTTGCGGCTTGGTTAAGACCTTACGGGTCGAAGCCTCAGGGAAACCAAGTCTGAATAGGGCGAATATTGTCGCGGGCGGTAGACGCGAAGCCAAGTGAACTACCCATGAGCAGGTTGAAGAGCGGGTCAAACCGCTTGGAGGACCGAACCCACTTGGGTTGAAAACCGAGGGGATGACTTGTGGGGAGGAGTGAAAGTCTAATCAAACTTGGAGATAGCTCGTTCTCTCCGAAATAGCTTTAGGGCTAGCCTTGAGCCACTACGCAGTGGGGGTAGAGATACTGATTTGGTTTGGGGCCCTTCCAAGGGTACCCTGCTGAACCAAACTCCGAATACCATTGCGATTATCTCAGGAGTCAGTCCGCGAGGGATAAGCTTCGCGGTCGAGAGGGAAACAACCCAGACTATCTGCTAAGGTCCCGAAGTAATACTCAGTCACTAAGGAAGTTGAATTGCAGTGACAGCCAGGATGTTGGCTTAGAAGCAGCCACCATTTAAAAAGTGCGTAACAGCTTACTGGTCGAGCAATTCTGCGCCGATAATGAACGGGAGTAAGTATTACACCGAAGCAGTAGAATTCACCTTCGGGTGAATTGGTAGGAGAGCGCTGTAGATCAGATACAAGCGGTACCGTAAGGAGCCGTGTCGGGGTCTACAGGTGCTTATGCCGGAATGAGTAACGATAAGGCAGGTGAGAATCCTGCCCGCCGAAAGCCTAAGGTTTCCTGGGGAAGGTAATTCCGCCCAGGGTTAGCCGGTTCCTAAGTCGAGGCCGAAAGGCGTAGACGATGGACAGCAGGTCAATATTCCTGCGCTATCAATGTGGACCGATGGAGGGACGGCATCCGAAGAGTGAGCGGTACGAATAGAAACGTCCGTGGACCCTTGCAAGGTGGTGGGATTGGTAAATCCGCCCACAACATCCAAGCGGGGGGACCGAGTGCATTTATGTTCACGAAGTCATTGGAAGGATGTCCAAGAAAAGCTTCTCAGGGTTGAAGCATTGGTAACCGTACTAAAACTGACACAGGTAGGCGAGATGAGTAGTCTAAGGCGCTCGGGAGAACACTGGTTAAGGAACTCTGCAAAATGACCCCGTAAGTTCGCGATAAGGGGTGCCCGGAATGGTTCACGCTGTTCTGGGCCACAGTAAATCGGTTTCAGCGACTGTTTATCAAAAACACAGGTCTCTGCTAACACGCAAGTGGATGTATAGAGACTGACGCCTGCCCGGTGTTGGTAGGTTAAGGTAGAGGGTTAGTCCGCCTCGGCGGATGAAGCTCACGACCGAAGCCCCAATAAACGGCGGCCGTAACTATGACGGTCCTAAGGTAGCGAAGTTCCTTGTCGGGTAAGTTCCGACGTGCATGAAAGGCGTAACGACTGAAACACTGTCTCAACCAGTGACCCGGTGAAATTGTAGTCGTGGTGAAGATGCCACGTTCCCGCAGCTAGACGGAAAGACCCCGTGAACCTTTACTGTAGGCTGATATTGGGCTCGTGTTTACACTGTGTAGGATAGGTGGGAGACTTTGATCCCTGGCCGCCAGGTCAGGGGGAGTCAATGGTGAAATACCACCCTTTGTATGCATAAGTTCTAACGTTGATTCCCGTGAATCCGGGCAACGGACAGTGTCAGTTGGGCAGTTTGACTGGGGCGGTCTCCTCCCAAAGAGTAACGGAGGAGTCCAATAGGTACTCTCAGCCTGGTTGGCAATCAGGCATCGAGCATAAAGGTAGAAGAGTGCTAAACTGCGAGACTCATCAGTCGAGCAGGTACGAAAGTAGGGCTTAGTGATCCGGTGGTCCCGAATGGAAGGGCCATCGCTCAACAGATAAAAGGTACTCCGGGGATAACAGGCTTATCGCTCCCGAGCGTCCATAGCGGCGGAGCGGTTTGGCACCTCGATGTCGGCTCATCACATCCTGGGGGTGGAGAAGCTCCCAAGGGTTTGGCTGTTCGCCAATGAAAGTGGTACGTGAGCTGGGTTCAGACCGTCGAGAGACAGGTCGGTCCCTATCTACTGTGGGCGTACGAAACTTGAGGAGGTTCTTCTTTAGTACGAGAGGATTTAGAAGGACGACCCTCTGGTGTTCCTGTTGTCGCGCTAGCGGCACGGCAGGGTAGCTAAGGTCGGAACGGATAAACGCTGAAAGCATATAAGCGTGAAGCCCGCTCCAAGATCAGGTTTCGTTGGCTAATAGCCGAGAGTCCCCTGAAAGACGATCAGGTTGATAGGTCGGATGTGTAAGTGCAGTAATGCATTCAGCTAACCGATACTAATGGACGAACGCTTGACCGCATTTATTCAACGCTCTTGATTCCTAGGAATTCAAGGACAAAGGCATCAGAGTAAATTGCGGTTTGAGGTTTTGATTTGTGAAAGTTGTGTCTCTCAAAAGGCATGGCTTACACTGGAAACTTGCAATCCGCAATTTCCTCCACTCTTGCATTCAACACCAAATTTCAAGTCCGTGGTGCTTACCAGTGCCACGTACTTTTTTGGCGACCATACCGCGGGTGGTCACACCTGTTCCCATTCCGAACACAGTAGTTAAGCACCCCGGGCCGATGATAGTGAGAGTACTCGCGAAAGTAGGTATCGCCATTTTTATAAACCCCTTGCCGGGACATCCCGGCAAGGGGTTTTTTTGTTGGAAATGCTTGAACCTCAAAAAATAGATCGTTTGGTGGCGCCAAGTAAGCTGTGCTATAATGCCGCCGGCAATCTTTTTCATCAGATTTACGATGCTATGCATGCTAAGGGGATCTAATGATGCATCCGAGTTTGAATTGCACTGCCCCACTTTCACTTATGCGAATTTGTATCCGGACAGTTTTGGTGATAGTGATGTCCGTAGTCAGTGATGAGTCAAACGGGGCACAGTTCGTTCCGCTAGGATTTCTAGATGGCGTCCCTTTCAGTCAGGCTGCAAGTGTTTCCGCGAATGGAAAGGTTGTTGTGGGTCAAGCAAACGGTGTGCTCGGCAAGGAGGCGTTTGTCTGGGCATCCGAAACTGGCATGCAGGGAATAGGAGATTTTCCGACCGGAGATTTCTATTCCTATGCTAGCGCGACTTCAGCTGATGGAAGCTACACAATTGGCAACGGAACGGTGGATGTTGCCGGCATCGATGGATATCGATGGAATTCCATAACCGGAATGGAAGCAATCGGTTACCTGCCGGACGATCCATATCAGCCTAGATATAGTTCTGCCAGCGGGGTGTCAGGCGATGGCAAAATTGTAGTAGGCGGAAGCAGGTCTATATCGGGCAACGAAGCGTTCCGTTGGACCGAAGACGGGGGAATTGAAGGACTAGGCCAGATGAGTGGCGCTCCAATTCCTAACTATTACGCCAACATCGCAACAGATATATCAGCCGATGGTCAAGTGATTGTGGGGCACAGTCGATCAGCAATCGCGACGGAACCATTCCGCTGGACTGTAGACGAGGGAATGGTGGGTCTAGGTTTTCTCTCGGGGCTGATCGTCAGTAACTATGCGAATGCCGTTTCAGCGGATGGGCTAACTATTGTTGGATACTCGTCAGGCTCAGGAGGCTGGCGATGGACAGAGGCAACGGGAATGCTTCCGCTATCTACCACACTGAGCTTTGGATCGAAATTAATTCCGAACGATGTCTCACGCGAAGGATCGGTAATTGTGGGGACTAAAGTAGCTAATGGAACAGGCACTGCCTTTATTTGGGATTCGACGTCGGGAACCCAAACCCTAAACGATTTTCTTGAGACAAGTTATGGTCTACCTACTAATGGATGGTCCTTGCAGAGCGCAGAAGGAATATCGGAAGACGGAAAGATAATTGTAGGTCACGGAATCAATCCTGAGGGCCGCACGGAAGCATGGCTAATTGACCTGAGAGTGCCTGAGCCATCGAGCTTGTTACTTGCGATAACATGCTCTTGTGTTGTTGCACGTCGTCGCCGACCCTGATTTCCACTAAGTCGGCGCTGTCTTGCCTCAGACGGAACTGGAATTTTCCTTTGTGGTTGTTAGCATAACTCCAACCGCAGGAGAATTCCATGAACAGTTCCCCAAACGAGTCGCTCAAGCGAGAGCGGCGTCACTTCGCTGGCCA
>Ga0163152_10001445_pt1 | contig 37562 bp, 47 predicted proteins | sample OliLakLV19MP8IB2_FD_148635 | JGI IMG/M metagenome (GOLD analysis project Ga0163152, IMG submission 148635) | Freshwater microbial mat bacterial communities from Lake Vanda, McMurdo Dry Valleys, Antarctica - Oligotrophic Lake LV.19.MP8.IB-2 | ecosystem: Environmental > Aquatic > Freshwater >...
CCCCCGACCCGACTCCGGTTCCTGTTCCTGTTCCTGTTCCTGTTCCTGTTCCTGTCCCTGTTCCTGTTCCTGTTCCTGGGAATAGCGAACTAGTCGTCTCTGTCGCTGATCTGCGGCTCATCAATGGGCAGTCAATAGCTGTTGCTGATGACCATGTCAGTAACTGGGGACGCCTTGGCGAGGCCGTAGAGTTCACAGTTCATGTTGATACCGCCGCCAACATCAGCATCATTTACGACTATGTTTTGGCCGAGGAATCGGCCTCGACACCTTCGTCCCGGACACAGAATGTGGGCGCCACGTCAGACACTTTGTCGTTCCCGACTTCAGCGCCACTGTGGAGCGATGCAACTCATGCGTCCATAGGTGGATCCATTCGCAGTATCCCAGCGGGCGACTCCACGATCCGTCTGGAGAACGACGCCAATATCGACTGGTCGAACTGGCTCGATTTGTACGGCGCTAAAATTATTTCCGATAAGCCAATCCGTTTGGTACCTGTCCCAGTACCTGTCCCAGCACCTGTCCCAGCACCTGTCCCAGTACCTGATCCACCTGTCCCAGTACCTGATCCCACTCCGGGACCGGCGCCGACACCAGGCAGTGGCTCCCTGGAACAGGTTCTCGCTACAATGTTCCCGTCGAACGGTCCGAAGCAGACCATTGCCTGGCGCCAGAACCTTACAAATATCGCACCAGGTACGACCTTGGTGCTACCCAACACCGACATGACCGGCGACCGAGCTGACTGGATTATCCGTGGACTACGAGGGTCTGCGAACGCATGGATCACTATTAGAGCTGAGACACCTCTCGGGTTTAAGATTCGTGGCATCGATGATTGGCGAGGAATCGGCATCTACGACTGCCAATACGTCCGTGTCGACGGGATCGACGGCTACGGGACGGGCAGGGGTCGTCCCGATGGTTCCGGCGACTTCGCTGCGGGCATCGAGATGGTCGGTGGACATCACATCGCGGCGACACGCAACCGTATGACCAACACGGGCGGGCACTGCGTGGCTGCCACGTGGAACCAAGGCATGGGCCTCAACGCAGCACCGGCCAATGTCTACATGCTCTACAACGTAGCGCTCGACACCAGTAAGCGCAATCCGTTCAATGGCAGCGCTTTCAGCCTGTTCCGAGGCACCAGCAAGCGCACCCCTGATGGTCCACTGTCTTCGTTCGGCTACACCGACTACATCATCGGCAACGTGGCCTTTGGCTGCCGCTCCGAGATCGACAGCGGGCATTGGGGGATCACCGATGGCAACTGTTTCATTCTCGATGTAGGACGAGACAGTGGCTACGACGGCAACTGCCTTGTTGCGTTCAACATCGGCGCCGACAACGGTGGCCGTGGCGTCCACACCTTGCAGACAGACGGACTGCAAGCACTGTTCAACACCATGGTGGGCAACCAAACCAACGTGACTGAGCCCGCGTCCGGAGAGTTCAGCCCGCACACCGACAACGGCCAACGTTGCGAAGTGCGAGGCAACATCGCGGCGGCCACAGTCCGTAACCCTCGGGTCTGGTATCAGGATTGGAAGTCGGGCAACGGCGGTCATCTTGTGGAAGAGAACGTGGTTTTGGAAGGTGGCGCTGATCACCCCAATAATGTCGTCCTCACGTCCGGCGGTTTGGGCTACCTCAAGGGTGGATCTACGAAGTCCCGCAATGTCGACGACTACCGCCCGAAGACTGGTACCCCTTTGTCGGGGGCTGATCTAAAAGCCCGGTTCGCTGGGGTCGCTGCAGTATTCCCCGACGCTACCGGCAAGTGGCGCACCCAGCCTATCTGTGGCGCACTCGATACGTAATCGTTGACTTTCCCGGTAGGGCAGGGTACACTACCGGGATGAGTAGCGACAACTTCGATTTGGAAGCCGCCGACGGCCGAGTGTGGGGCAATCTAGGCATGTCGTCTTATGAGGGCCTGAGTAGTGAAGCTATCGTTGCGGTTATGGAGCTGACCGGCGAGAAACCTGGTAACGGTGGTGAATATACCGAGTACGGGTGCCTAGTGGCAGGTGTGCCGACACTCGCCGACCACCTTGCCGCACTAGTGTACGTTGTACGACAACTCTGTTGGCAGATTCGTTTTTTGCAACAAGAACTGGACGAGAGGCACACATTATAATGAGAGGTCCTAAAAAAGTATTGCAGCACGGCCAAGCAACGTGCATTGTGTGCCGAGCAACCTTTTATTATGAGTCCCGAAGGATCCCTGCTACTTGCGGGGCACCTTATTGTCGGGCTATGCATGACTGGACCGACGAAGAGTGGGAAGGTGCGGCTCGGATGGCTACAGCCCGCAAAGCAGCAGACCGACAGATAATAACTTGGATCAGTGGTCATGATGCAGATTACAAGCCGATATTTGCGGCGAAGATTATCCCTGCAGTCATGACACCTACCGATCTTGAAGCGCTACGACGACATCCCTAGAGAAAAGGTTTGGAATGCTTCGTAAGAAGTCCATAAAGAAAAGTACCCAAGTAAGGAAGTACGGGTATGCCCGACTGGATCGAGACTCTTATCGTAGAACCGATTTCATATCACAGTGTCCCGAAGGGAACGCCAACCTGATCATTTCGGCGCTCGATGAAGGTCGGAGAGATATGACCGGTCACGCTCCTTGTATCGACCTCGACTATGATTGCGCTCTGGTCCCCTCTAGGACACCAGGACACTTTCACTTATACCTCAACAAAGAAGTGGAATGGGACAAGTATGTAGCAGTTCTCGAAGCGATGGCAAACGCCGGGCTCATCGAGAAGGAATACTACAAGGCTGCTCTCCGTCAAGGGTTCAGTGTCCTTCGAATGCCGCCCAAAGAATTCAGATTTCTCGACATCCAAGCCCGACTAGACCGAGGCGAACCTTTTTTTGAAGGGGAGAATGATGAGTAAACGGAAGAAAGAAAAGGTCCTGGTCAGTAAGATGCTGGACAGGGTCACGGTAACGTACGTAAAGAATGCAAACGCTTGGTGTAGGACAACTTTTTCTACGGGGCAGCAAGTTCAGGCGTGGTCGAAGGATAAACCTCTTGACAACACTAAGTGAAGCTGCAATACTCAAGGCACGGGCCTGTGATGGGTTCGGGGAGACCGACCCCATCACAGGCCTCTCTACTCAGCCGATACCGATACGGGCTGTTTTGGTGTTGACCGCCGGGGAAATACCAGACGGCATCAGGAACCCAAAGTAGGTGGCCATGCCGGTGATCCAGGTACCGAACGCTATAAGGGCGGACGTTTTGGAGATCACTGCGGTGCCGTCGAGGGTTATACTAGTGATGATGAGCGACGCAACAGCCGCAAATAGCATATGCAGGACCGCTTTGAGCCAACTCGGGGCACTGAGTTTTGTGATGATACCCACGACGATGGGAAGTAGTACACCCACGATGAACATTGCCAAACTGGCATCAATTGTGATGAGTACGCCGTTTGCAACAGATAAAACCATTTCTAAATCCTTTTCGTTTGACCCAGACCGGAATGGTCTCTCTTTCATATTCGACCATTCTCGACCGCTAATGAGCAGCTATGAACTACTGTAATATGTGTGCTCTGAAACGAGGATGGGCCACTATACACGTTCCTCGTGCCATGAACGTTGCTTGCGATCTTTGTGATCAAGCCGCCGACTGCTACACTCTCCCGCCCCGACTACTGATTACTCCAACCAGATGCAAGGATCTACTTTATGAGAAAGCCCCCGAGTGACGAAATTGACTACACGATACGAGTAACATACCCCCGTACCGAAGAACTCATTTCTCTCATTACCAGTCGTTTGGACAATGCTACGGAGACTGGTACGGTGTTGGGTTACGATTGCCATCAATGACGCACGCTCCAGCGTCGTTATATACGAGATCTACTATCCGAGGTGCCCTGATGTCACGAGTATTCCAAGCAAGCGCCGTTCTACTACTGATAGCGTCCGGCATCGGCTCCGGCCCGTCGAACCATCTGATGTTGCCTGCAGATCCGCCGGTAAAAACTTTGGTGACCGACGACCTGTGGACGCTGGCATTCGAGACGGCAGTGTTCAGCGCCAACTTCGACATCAATCTTGAACTATGGCTGGCAGGCATTGCACAGGGGGAGCGAGATGAGATCTGGTTCGCTGCGGAACGAGAAGCATGGTTCGCTGCCGAAGCGAAGGTTCGTGCCGTCGTCAAATCCGCCGCACCGGTACCACGTCCGATGGACGGGTCTCTGCGAGACCGAGCACTGGCAAAGTTCCATGCCCTCGGCGCAGCCCAATGGCAGATCAACGTCTTCGACTGCATCGGCTGGTACGAATCTGGATGGCAGAACAAGCAATCACCGACGGACGATGAGGGAGTTCTCCAAATTAACCGGGTTCACTTACCTCAACTACAAGCGCAAGGCCTCAATCCATGGGTGCCCGAAGATGCCGCAACCTATTCATGGCAATTGTCACGACAAGGAACGAACTTCAGACCTTGGACTGTTCATGGCCTCTGCGGTGTCTGAAGCCCAAAAAACCATGAAAGGGAAACCATGAAAAGAAATGCCAAATTATTCTACAAGATCGCTGACGAGATCGAGAGCGAACGCAATTACAATTACAACCAAACTGCATGGGCCACGTTCAAAGGCTTCGTCGGGCGGAAGAAAGACGTCTCCAAAATGCGTGCGGGTGATACTCTCCCAGCAGAAACTGCGTGCCGCACCGCCTTTTGTGTGGCTGGACACGCCGTGATTCAGTCCGGGAAAGCGGTCCAACGTCTCATCGTATGCGATCCCGATTTCAACGAGGTCGGCGTGGAATTCAGGCACGCACGCAGCGGACGTCATATGGGGATTTTTCGGGTGCCTCAAATCGCTCGTGTGGAGCTTGGGTTGAACCATGAGGAAGCGGATATCTTGTTCGATGAATTTTGGAAGCCGAAAAGCAACGTGTCGGTATCGGATGCCCTTCGGGCGATCGGCGATGGGGCCACCGTCGACAGTGTGACTCGGGGAGACTGATGGACCTATCAGGCCGAACGTTGCAGAAGGGTCGCTTACGGAGGACGAAACATGAGCGAGGTAGACATGAGAAACGAAAGCAACAAGGCGTTGGCGACGATTCTAAAGGTCGCTGGATCATTTGCCCGTCGAGAAATCCACTGGACCGACAAGCAGGACTCGTTGTGCGTCGACTATGCGTGGAAGCTCAAAGGAGCGCATGACTCGTTGCAGATCGAGATCACGACTCTGCGGGCTGAGAATGAGCGGCTCAAGGAAGAGGGCTCGTTGTGGGCTGCTCTCGCAGAGGTTCTGCGAGAGGACTACCACCTTGCCGCCACCATCGCAGTCGAAGCGCTGACTGCGGCGGGGTTCACCGTTGACTCGACCTGAGGAGGAGACGACATGAGCGACGACTCGTACGGTCCGCTACATGCGGCGAGGGAAAAACTGTGTATCTCGCAGATGCTCGTCCCCGAGTATTGGCGTGAAGAACTTGGTTGGGCGCTCGACATCATCGACCTCGTTGGCTCGGCGTCATGTCCTGACCAGTGGTCTCGGCATGACCAACCAGAGTACGGGGCATCTTCATGAGCGAGACGAATGGCGACTTCGAAGAGGTGCTGCTCCGGTTCGATATGCACCACGAAATGATGTACCACGAGATGTGCGACGTCGTGGCGGCCCTGCGCGCCGAGAACGAGCGACTCAAGGATGAGGGCTCGTTGTGGGCCGACATGAACGCCGCGATAGCCGCCGAGTACGACCGCTCCGAGATTCTGAGGGCCGCCCTCGTAGAGATTCTGAGCGAGGACTACCACCTTGCCGTCACCATCGCAGCCGAAGCGTTGACCTCGGCGGGTTCGCCGTTGACGCCGCCTTCACCCGAGTTCATCGCACGATGGGCCGCGGATAGCCGGGCGGAGCAGTGGAACGCCATCCGTGGCCAGCTTCAGGCGCTCTCTACACGTGCGGCGGCGGGCGACATCACAGCAACCACCGAGGAGACGACATGAGCGAGCAGCAGCATCCGCGTGATGTGATCGCGGCGTGGTTCGACGCGATCGGGGGGTATGACCAGTCCTACCGCGCCGCTGACCGCGTAGTGATGGCCCTCTACAAGGCCGGATACGAGGTCACGAAGATCACCGACAACCAAGCATTACTGGCGGAGATGGAGACGATCGAGGCGGTCCTGGCACGCGAACGGCGAGACGTCGAGACGGTGAGAACGTGGTTCAAGAGAGACCTCAAAGGCTTGCGCGCCGAGAATGAGCGGCTCAAGGAAGCGTTGGCGGGTTCGCCGTTGTCGCCGCCTTCACCCGAGTTCATCGCACGATGGGCCGCAGCAACCACCGAGGAGACGACATGAGCGAGGCCGACGAAATCAAGAACCTGCGCGCCGAGGTAGCGACGCTGCGAGCCGCAGCGTTGGCTGTCGTTGAAGATGTCGGATGGAACGCCAACTACAACGGTTTCCGACTCGTGCTCGCAAGCCGAATCAAAGCATTGGCGGCGGCGGCGGCGGCCGAGGAGGAGACGACATGAAGCAGATCGCAGGACGTTGCGGCTCTGTTGTGCCGGACGACGGCACTCCGTCCGGGTTCACTCGTTGTGCGTACACGAGTGGTCACCAAGGCCCCCATGAGCACATCAACCAGGAGCGCCACAGGACGTGGGAGGACCCCTCCTACCCGGCGTTCGGCCCGTGGGAACGGCTGCGCGCCGAACGCGACGCGGCGAGGGCCGAGGTCGCTGTCCGCGGCGACCTCATCAACGGCCTCTCCGACGAGTTGGAGCGGCTGCGGGCGGCGGCTGTACCTACGGAAGGAGACGACATGAGCGACATGAGCGACGACAGCGCGATGAGCGACGACGGCACCTACGGAGGAGACGACATGAGCGAGCGATGGGTGGAATACGGCAACGGCGGATTCATTGCCGCCGAGTCGTCGTGGCTCGACGAGCAGATCCGCGCCGACCTAGCCGCTGAGGTGGAGACACTGCACGCCGAGAACGAGCGGCTCAAGGATGCGTTGACAACGTGGTTCAAGAGAGACCTCAAAGGCTTGCGAGATGAGCCCGAGGTTGCGGCACTGCGCGCCGCCACAATGAAGCTCCACGACGCGGTGACTCCGGTGATGTTGGCGATCATCACGGTGAAACCGCTGCTCGATCGTCCGTACCCCGACCATCCTGGGTGGACGCCTTGGACGAGATGGGTCGAAGCCAAGTTCCGTGTCGCGAGCCAAGCAATGGACGTCGCCCGCAAAGCGGCGGCGGGACAGGAGACGATATGAGCGAGGAGGCTTTGCGCGCTGAGAATACGACCCTGCGCGCCGCCCTGACCGTCTTCTGGGACCTGTGGAGGAGACGATATGAGCGGGATGTGCGACGAAGACGAGAGGTCGCGGCCCTGCGCGCCGAGAATGAACGGCTGCGGGCTGTGCTGCGAATGGTTAGGGCTGACCGCCCGTCAGGGCATAGCGATGTCGTGTGGTTGGCCGTGTGCGCGGCTACGGAGGAGACGATATGAGCGGGACGAGCGACATGAGCGACGAAGAACTGTGCGCGGCGGCCGGGCATCCGGTCGACTGGCCGACCAACTGGGTTCCTGTGGATGAGGACATGGTGACGTGCTATTGCGGTGCGAGCGTGTTCGACTTGACCGACCTGGCAGCGGATCTTCTGGCGGCACCTACGGAGGAGACGACATGAGCGAGGCAACGCTGGCGCAGCGATATTACGAGCGCCGCAAGTACCCCGAGCAACAAGTGTGGGGCGAACTGCGTCGAGGCGAGCAGGCGTTGTGGCAAGAAGTTGTTGATCAGGTGCTCGACGTGTCGGGACTGGCGGCTGCTCTGGAATTGCTGTCCGATGCGTTGAACGACCTGTTTCATGTCCTCATTTCGGAGTTCGACCGTGACCCAATGGACTGCGTCGAGGACTATTTGCCGTGGACTGCCGAACGGCAATTCGCATTGCGGCTAGCGCTAGCGGCGGCTGCACCTGTGGAGGAGACGATATGAGCGGGATGTGCGACGAAGAAATGTTGGCTGAACGTTTGGAGCAGATGGCGCTGGTGAAACGTCTGTTGTCGCCGTGGCCCGATACGTGTCGTCGGGAGATGCGGCAAGCAGCGAAAGCATTGCGAGCGGTGGCGGCCCTGCGAGCCGAGAATGAGCGGCTCAAGGAAGCGTTGGCGGGTTCGCCGTTGACGCCGCCGTCGCCCGAGTTCATCACACGATGGGCCGCAGCGGCTGGACCTACGGAGGACGAATGACAAGCGACGATCCTGATATCTATTGCCCGAGCAGCGAGGTGTGCGGCTGGTGCGGTGACAGTGAATGTGACGGCATCGACTGCATCGCCAGCCTCGACCCGAACGACATAAATGACCACGGAGAGATCGAACAGTTGCACGCCACGTTGCGCGCTGGGCGCATCTTGATCCAAGCGAATGAAGTCTTGGCGCGGGCCGAGAACCGTTTGATGTTCGGGGCCGTATCTATAGGGGAGACGACATGAGCGACGACGAAATCAAGAACCTGCGCGCCGAGGTAGCGACACTGCGAGCCGCAGCGTTGGCTGTCGTTGAAGATGTCGGATGGAACGCCAACTACAACGGTTTCCGACTCGTGCTCGCAAGCCGAATCAACGCATTGGCGGCAGCGGCGGCTGCACCTGTGGAGGAGCCGACATGAGGCGGACAGTGTGGGAAGCGTTGTCGTACGAACAGCGGCGTGCCTTCGCGGTCACGTCGAAGAAGTGCATCAAGAAAGATTGCGACGAACCAGCGGGCACGCCGTGGGGGCCGTTCTGGTGCGCCGACCACGACGACGAACGCATCGGCCGAGTGTCGGCCGAGTTTCAATCGTTGGTGGCCGAGTTGAGGGCCCTGCGCGCCGAGAATGAACGGCAACCGGAGGAGACGACATGAGCGAAATGTCAACAATCACTCAAGCCCAACAAGACACCATTGCCTCGTACGTCGAGGATCGTCACCTTCCGGCTGGTCTCGGCACGGAACAGGAACCGTGTTCGGTCGCGGCGATCAACCTCGCGCTGACCGGCGAATTGACCGGCCGCATCCCCGACTGCATGTCAGAAGTCATCGGAAAATGGATCATCATCATCCAAGATGCGATGCCCGACGAGATGCGTAACTCGGTCGAGTGGAAGCGTCTCTTGCCGTTTGCGGCGGGCACTGGCCGAGACCACGAGGAGGAGCGTAACGCGGTCCTGATGGAATGGACGTGGGGCACTGTGCTGCCGACGCTGCAACCGCTCGCCGACGAACAGGGCTACGGCGGAGCGTGGGCCGCGATGTGCGCTCAGCGCAATGCCGCTTGGGTCGCTGAGGCTGGTTATTGGGCGGCTGAGGCTGCTTGGGCCGCCCGGGCCGGTGAGGCCGCTCGGGCCGCTCGGGCCGCTGGGGCCGCTCGGGCTGATCAGGCCAAGCGGGCCGCTTTGGTCGCTGAGACTGCTTTGGTCGCTGAGGCCGCTCGGACTGCTTGGGCCGCTCGGGTCGCTGGGGCCGGTGAGGCCGCTGAGGCCGCTCGGGCCGGTTATTGGGCGACGGTCGATCCGTGCAAAGTGTTGGCCGACCTCATCGCAACCACCGAGACGGTGGTGTTCACCGAGAAGCAAATGGCGGCAGGGAAGGCCGACTTCGAGCGGACGGTTGATTCGTGGCGAGACACCGGAAGCCTGCCCGAGGTGTTCGCCCGTTCTATGCGGTGGAAAGTGGCGTACGTCGACTCGTTGGCGGCAGAGTTGGCGACTCTGCGAGCCGAGAATGAACGGCTGCGGGCTGCGATATCAAACGGGGACTAACCCTTAACCCGGGTGATCTTCCACAATGATTCTGTCACGCTGCCCACAATATAAGCGAGCGCCTCGTGGACGTCTCCGAAATCTATCTCCCCGTAGGGACTTATTAGCTCAGGTAGCCCCACTCGTTCCGCTGTGAAGAGAGCAATGTGAAATGCTTCATGGCTTAAGGTGTTGATGTCAGCTCGGGGACGTAGACAGACGGCGATGTTGCCGTTGGGTAGCGACCACGTACATGCGGCGACCCGCAAACGGGCATGATGCCTTTCAAAGGGAACCGGTAGACGGTGCCTCTGAGCTGCCACATTAGGGGGATCCTCACTAACGATCACTGTCACACGCTGTCCATACAAAGGGACTTTGAAGCTTTTTCTTGTCATACCCTTCCTATCGGCGCTAAGTGGTCCGTTTAGTTTGGAAGCTTTTAATCCGTTTTACTTCGGCCAGCTTGACGTGTGTCGGCAGATGTGTATGAGGGACAGGTTTTGGCAACCAACAGCAGGGGCAGATCACCTGAGTCCTGTCCCTGCTCACAACGTCCATTCGAACCCCTCCGCATTCTTCGCATTCAGGAGCGAAGGTGCGTATGTACTCATCAACTCGATCGCCCATTGTACCTTCTCCTCTACTCGTTAGCTTGTATGTCACAAATAAGCACGCCGTTAAGATGGTCCATCTCGTGTAGCCAGCAGCGAGCCAGCATTCCTGCCCCTTCTCGGACCTGTTTCCTCCCTTCAGTGTCGGTAAAGGACAGGGTCACGGCTTCGAAGCGCCAGATCGAGAACGTCCGGCCCGGTATGGACAGACAGCCCTCATCGCCTAAAACCCTCCCAGATCCGCTGAGAAGCTCTGGGTTGATCGCTACCCCGATAGCGTCTCCGTCGACGAACGTGAAGATCGCCTTGGAGTAGCCAAGCTGTGGTGCGGCGAGACCATACCCCTGGTGGATCCGTTGGGCTCGTTGCATTTTGGTAACGAGCCGTAGGATACTACCGTCTAAGTCAATTACGGGGCTTGCGGGGCGACGGAGTACCGGCGCCGGGACTTTTACGAGGTCGAGGTTCATTTTTCTTCACCAAGGTATCCAATTTCGCTGAAATGTCCAGAATAGCCTGTATCAGTTTGCCGCTGCCGACAGCCTCGTTGGTTAGATTCTCGATGTCCCTGTTCTTGGACTCCAGCACTGCTTCCAGGTCTAGGATCCGCTGCCTCTTGCTCATTCTAGGATGCCTTTCATAGGATAGTAACTATACTATAGTTTTTATTGTAACGCTGCAACTATACTATAGGTTTTAATGACACATAGAGGAACTTCGGCTATTCCCGTACTGTATTTGAATACGGCAAGACCATTAGAGTGAGCGGAGCGCCACGTAAGTTAACGGTTCCAGCGGGCATGTTTCCGAGAAATGTGTTGCGGCGTTCGGTCACTCTCGGCAGAAAACCGTGCGCCCAATCGGCTTCGATGGCGAAAGCGTCACTAGAACTGGTCCCTTTATCAAAGGTACAGTCCTCGATGATGGCGTCGCTCGCCCCGTATAGACAAACCGCACTGCCACCGTTCCCACCGTCGTTCCATTTTCTGACAGTGCATTCCTTCATGTGGAGCCGACTATGGTACACTAACGGGATACGCCACCACACATCATCGAGAACGACCCGATATAGGGTGATCTGATTAGGGGAGAGACGCTGCGAAGTACTGGTCCAGGGACCATCCTCATAATTATCCTCTCCGGTACCACACAGGACGGCATAGTTCTTCACGCCCGCAGAGTGATTCATGTCGTGGAACTTGGTGCGAGTGATCGACACCGCCATCGGTGACTTTGGTTCGTCGATGTAGTGCAACATAGAGAACGCTTCGTCCCCGAAAGGGCCGGTGAAGTCGAGCCGGTCGAGCCAGATGCGAGTCGAACCGGCATGGATTCGCACGCCGTCACCGGACTGATCGCCGCCGCCTCCGTCTTGTGGACCGAAGAAGCCGTTCACGATCGAGACATCGCTCACTGCGGTGTTCGGGCGTCCGTACTCTCCTAGCTCCAAACAGAAACCGTCGTTGGCTCGCAGGCTAAAGCCACCAAGGTCCAGGTACACGCCCGCAGCCACACGGCTGCCGTGGGGCAGCGTAAGGGGCTGCATCAGCTTCACCCAATTACCTGCTGTTGTCACGGCAGTAAAGAACTTGTCTGTAGAATCAACCAGAATAGGTTTGGCCGTTACATTCCTCTTATGCCCCACCGCTCCAAAGCCGTACAGGCCGGAATAGTCCGCCGTGGTACCAGTCGGAACCGGAATGGGCACGGGGATCGGGACTGGCGCCGGAACCGGGACCGGAGCGGGCTCCAGTCAAGTCAGCCGAGAAAGCTTCAGCTCTTGGTGGATAAAAATGAGCGCCGTGGCGAAGTCGTACCATTTATAGGTCAGGGGATCTACTGTTTCAAGTAGCATCACGCCCAATACGCCAGAAGTCGGAGCATCAGGATTGACCACCAGTCCGGTAGCTTGCTTAAATTCATCGACAGTCACGTCTTCCTCTTCCTTTTCGACAATAGGGAAAATTCCCGACCTAAAATCCCAGGCTTGGCAGTGCCAATCCTCCTGAGCGTTGACGAACTGCAGGCCAAACTGATATGCCTTACTATGTATCGTCGATGCGTCCGTCCCAATCCACCATATATCAAGGGCGTGAGAGAACCCGTCATACTGGATTTGGTGCAGCGATCCTTTGGCGTTCCATCCCCATGGGGATGCACCGGTGACGATATCAGGGTTCACGGCTAGGATAGGACGGGCTCCGGTCACGTAGGCGATATAAAGGTTCCGCTGCTCAGCGTAGCTCCGTGAACCGGATGTTATACCAACCTGCCAGCCCTGGGTAGCGGCCCAGTCGGCCAGCCGAGTAAACCGTTTCGCCAGTTCTGGGTGGATGTTTGTTAAATTGGCCATAATATACATGTCATCGTCCAAGGGCACTATTATAGTAAGACAGCGCCAACTCGGGATGGTCTTTGAGGTACTGTTTGGATTTCTCTCGGCCCTGGCCAAGATTCTCACCGCTAGCCACGTCCATAAAATAGGTGCCCTTCTTGGCTACCTGTCCACGGTCTACTGCCACGTCTAGGATGCACCCTTCCCTGGAGATGCCTTCCCCGAATACGATCTCAAATTCCCCTTGCCGGAAAGGTATAGCGCACTTGTTTTTGATGACTTTGGCCTTGATGCGGGATCCGATGACATCTGTACCGTTCTTGATTTGCTCGATGCGACGCAGGTCTAGCCGCACGCTACTAAAGTACTTCAGCCCGTTCCCCCCAGTTGTTGTCTCATTTGACCCGTAGCCACCGATCTTGCTGCGCAGCTGATTGGTGAAAATACAGGTCGTGTTTGTTTTCCCGAGTGTCCCGGTGAGTTTACGGAGAGCTTGATTCATCAGTCTCGCTATTTGCGCTATGTGAGCGTCCCCCATCTGTCCGGCTAGCTCCGCTGCGCTAACCAGCCCGGCCACTGAATCGACAATGATGACGGACACTTCACCCGTCTGAGCGAGCCGGTCGACGATCTCCAGCGCTTCCTCAGCATTCGAGGGTTGCGCAACGAGTAATGACTGCATATCCACAGAGAGGGCAGCAGCATACACAGGGTCGATCGCATGTTCGGTGTCAATAAACACACATGTCCCTAAACCTTTTGCTTGTGCCTCGGCGATGATCTGCAGCGACAGTGTCGATTTTCCGGTACTTTCGGGACCAATTATCTCCACGATCCGTCCACGAGGGATGCCGCCGCCCAACGCCATATCTAAGGTCAAAGCCCCCGTACTGATCCACTCGATAGGTCCAAAGACTCCCTGCCCCATGTTTATAACGGCGCCCTTGCCAAAATCTTTTTCGATGGTGGCCAATACTTCTTTCATGTTCATAGGTCCCCACGAAACGTAAAGTCAGGTTCGATCGAAGCCCGCACCCGTTTGCGGTGTGCTTTAGTTTGTGAGACGTTGCCGGGACGCCCCGACGGGTGGCCTGCTTCGGTTACGATAAGCCCAGTACGTTCGAAGTAGTAGCCGATCAGCACTAGACCCGCCCTCGACTCTTCGTATAGTCGCACCGCTGTGAGACGGTCCTCTTCGTTCATTAATTCCTTCTCCTCATAATGTCCACGACTCTGGTTACACGGTCACCTTGCTCTCGCAAGGCCACGATCTCATAAAGTAACGGTTGGTACACTTCTCGGGGCGCCTCATGAATTTGCTGATGGCAGCTACGACAGACGCTGATCAGGTTTTCGTACGTGTGCTCACCTAGGGTCGAACGATACTTAATATGATGAATGTCTAGCGGGGCGTGTTGGGTGCCGCATCTACGGCAACCCCAGTTGTCGTCCTGATGGACCTTGAGTCGTAGTTGATCAGATATGTCCGACTTCGGCTCCTTCTGTTTGGGCCATTTTATACAAGCAAATTGGCAGAAGTTCTGTAAGCCTCTGCGCAGGGCAGTGTCTTTCTCGATGTACTCGTGGCAGCCGCCGCACCGTACCTTGCTCATTTCAGACCTTGACCCTGACTAAGGTATCGACAGTTGCATCGATAGCGGGGAGAATCTCCAGATAACTGCGGTTCAACGTATACCGAAACGATTTTCGCTGCCAGACAGCCAGCCCTCCCCATACCCCGAACTCTTCATATAGAGACCTGTCTAAGCAGGCCCACCTACAATCACACTCAGCACAAATAGCTTTGGCGGGCGCTACCGTCTCTTCGGTCTCCTCTTCGGGGAAGAAGACATCCGGCGACCCGTAACACAGTGGCTCATTCATCGTCATCATTAGCCGATTTAGTGGTCCGCCCCCGAGCGAATCGGGAAGGGGGCTGACGGATGGCGAGCAGAGCGGTATCCACGATCTCCCGGGTGAGCGACACGATCTCATCAACTTGATCGGCGATCTTGATCTTGTCGATGTCGATATAAATCGTTTTCACGATCCCGGCGAAGTCGCTATGGTCCCGTTTCTCGGCGTAGTTTATTTCTATCACCCCGTCCTGGGGGAAAGTTACGGCATTAATAATGAGTTCTTCGCTGGTGTCGCTTAGACCTTCAGGCATTCAGACACTCCCTTGTCAACTGCTCATTACCTGATCCTAATACTCGTATTGCTGCAGTCTCACGGAACGGTCACGACCACAGGGTTCGTCCGTCCAACGAACGTGGCCGCTGCAGCAGAATCCACTTCGGCCCAGCCCATCACTTCCAGCTTCAGGACCCGGGTCACTTCACCGGATTTCTTGCTCTCCTTGTACGAGGGCGGCCCCACAATGTAGGTGACGAGGGCGGTGCCTACGTCGTGCATTTTCAGTGTAGTAGCGAAGTCATCGGGGAGTTCGAAGCTTCCAGCGAACTTTCCTTCATAAAAATCTACGTCGGTGCCATCGATTGACTCAGGCGTGTTCAATTAAGGTCTCCTTTTATTGGGTGAGGGTATCGTATCATGGACTTATCGAGACTTTTACAGAGTGATGTGGGCGTCTCGCCAATATTGATAGGCATCGAGCTTCGCCTGTTCTGTCGACGGACTAAAGAGACGCCGCCGCCAATTCTCGTCGGCTTCGAATGATAGCGCTTCTGCTATCAGACTATCGACAAGGGATTCCTTTTCTGCCGGGTCGAGTTCAGGCAGCACCCCGGCCGCATAGGCCCGACGCAGTCCGGAAGTCAATAGGTTGGCGGGGGTCATATAATGGATCTTACGTTCTCGTGCCCACTCAGCCAAGTCACACAACGTCCTGTAGGTAGCGTCCGGATACTGATTAAAAAAGCGGTTGATCTCCGCTTTCAGCCGGTTCATCTCGTACCTCGTCGGGTACGGCATCCCTGTCCTCGTCTGTACGTGCAGCGCATAGGTTTCCGGGCTGTCGACCCGGGTGACAGCGTCTATAAAGCTCATCTAATTTCTCCCTCGCTTTTGTTTCCCAGTCGGGATGTCGTGCTATCTGTTTCTCGGCGGCCTCTCGCCAGTTGGGATCTTTCATTTCTGGAGTAGAGAAACGAGCCCGCTGCCCCAAGCACCACTCGTCGGGCGTCACCCCTGCTTCGTTAAGTTGTAGTTGATCCTTGGCTTTTCTCGACTCTAATTCAAACGACTCATCGGGGACGATACTCAAACTCAGGACGGCGTTTGCCAATTTTATCGTGGTGTTCGAATTGCCGTGGCGAGATTTGACCAGAGTCATGTTCAGTTCGCCAGTCTTCTTCTCTTCAACTTTGGACCTGGGGTCGTATCCACGATCCTTCCGTCCAGTTGTCGGGGACATGGCGGGCGGGCGTCGGTATAGAGATAGGAAAAAGTCAGCCGTTTCTTCCACGGAACTGGAATCTTTCGCCGATCCAAGATGGATTCCTTCATGGTCGGAGGCACGGTTGGCTTGATGGGGTGCGATAATAGGCACTTCAAATTCTTTTGCAAAAGCCTTCAGCGACATGATCGCCGAAGTGGTCCGTTCCTTTGCCTCACCTTTGAACGCATTGGCCCAGTAGCCAAGATAATCGACGACAATCAGACCTGGCTTCCCCATCTGCGTCGTATAGTCCTCGACGGTGCGCCGCAACTCATCCTCGGTGACCCGATTCTGGTCGACAATCATGAGCCGTCCGTCATAGAAGTCCAGTACGTCCTGGTTGGTAGCCCACGGATAATCAAATTTAAATATCCTTTGCGCCCGCTCAAACCATTCATTGCTGGTCTGTTCTAGCGACACAAACAGGATCTTCAGATCAGTCTGCTCGTCTTCTTTTAGCATGCGGTACATGAAGTTTATGACAGCTAAAGTTTTCCCAATTCCGGTACGTGCGATGAGGATCGCCAACTGTCCTGGCATTAAGCCGGGCTGGATAAAATAGTCCAGCTGTGGATACCCGGTCTTCAGTCCCTTGCGTCCCGTATTGCCTTCATGTTTCATCCACTGATCAAACGCGTCACGGGGAGATTTTAGCAGACTGGGTGGATCCACTTGCTGTAGGAGCTGGTCGAAATCTTCTTTGGTGTGGCCTTTCTTTATAATCCATTCGGTGGGGTCGTTCTTCTTTTCGTCGACCGGCATCAGGACGATCGATGCCCTGTCCCCGATCTTTGCAGCGAGCTTTGCTGCCCCTTCAGTTCCTGCAGGGTCCCGATCGAAGCAAATGTAGACCCGTTTGGCGTCTTGCAAATAGCTGCGCCAACTGTCCTGCCACACTGTTGCGCCGGGGATACCAATGGCCCGGTAGCCGAGCTGTTCCAATACGAGCGCATCGAATTCGCCTTCGGTAAGAATGATTTTCGCTGCACCCTGATAGGCGTCGGTGTTGAAAGCCAGAGTGTGTCCACCTTTCGGTGTCTTGTACTTCGCCCCTTCACCATTGAAGATCCTGCCCCGAATCTGTAAAACACTGGTCCCGGCGTGATAGGGGATGGTAACCCTGCCCGCCAAGACTTCGTCATGGTTGGCATATACTAACCCCGAGTCGAGGATTTCTTGGGGCGAGAACGTCTTCTCCAGCTCTTGCCGGAGACCGAATTTGCCCCAGCCGAGTTGATGTTTGTTGATGGTGGCGTCGGTCAGGCCACGCTCAATGTGCAGCCAATCAAGAACCTCTGGCGTCTCCAAGAGACATGCATGATAATACTCAGCCGCTACACCCAGTAAAGGTAAGTTGACATCCGACTGGTCGGACACCTCTGATTCTTCTTCTCGCAAGTCCACCGGAGCGTCACCGAAGTGACGACGCAAGGAGTTGTAATGTCCTCTTGCGTCGCACCTCTTGCAGTGATATACACCGTTGTCTTTACGAACATAGAGCCGACCACGTTTATTGGCCTGCTCTTTACAGAAGATGCACGCCATGTGCAACTGTGAAGAACTTGCGTCCCTTACTAGGATGCCTTTCGACTGAAGATAACTTTCAACAGTCTCAGCCATATTTAGAAAGGATCGACCGAAGAATCCGCATCTTCGTACGTCGGCGCCCGCAAAAGGGAATCGACGAAGTCCTTGGTGACCTGCTGCCCGTCCTTCATGTATGTCCGGTTACCGATGATCACCCGGACATCTTGCCCGACGAGTTCGCCCAGTTCGAAGTCGAACCCGATCTCAAACTCGGTAGCAAAGACTTCCTCGACCCACTGCCGTAGCTTGCAGTGCTCGTGGGTAGTGAACGTCGTAGGGGTTGATCCCCAGATAAACCGTCCGGCATAGTCAGGGAAACGAGCATCGATGATCCGGAATTTCCAGTTCACTTCCTGCTTCTTACCCATGCTCTCGTTGTCTTTGTCCACCCAGAACGGGCTTTGTCGTTCGGCGCACTCAACAACTTCGGCGATCATGATCTCACCGGCGGGAAGCAGTTTGAACGTCTTCCGTTCCTGCTGGTCATCGCCACTCGTGGTATCAATCAATACTGGCATTTATTGCTCTCTTTCTTGGTTACTTGCTGGCTGCTTTAATGAAACACTCATTACATAGCGCTCGACGGAATCTTATCATGCTCATATCGTAACGGTCGGGCGTCTCGATAGTTTTGCTGCAGTCCACACATTTCTGATCAGTAGTGGTCGGCATCTGGAGCTTCGATTGTGCCGGAGGCGCTGACTGCTTCGATGACGTTATCGTTCCCCCTGTTTTTGCGGTGGGTCGTTGTGTCGGACGACGTTGTACCTGAGCCGGTTGCGGGGCAAGTACCGTTGGTACGTCCACCTGCAGAGTCGTTTCTGAACCCGGTTTAATGTCGATGTCCCCGTAGATATATTCGAAGATGCGATCGAAATCGTCTTTAAAATTCACTTCGACGTTGGCGGGTAGTTTTCCGGACCGATCCTTGATCCAGTCATGGAATGCGTCGGCGTGTGTCTGCAGGTGTCGAGATGTCACGGCTTCGATCTTGTTGTCCACCACTTGCGTAGCCGTGTGTGCCTTCAGTAACAAACTCAGATCCACCATGGCCGGTAACTGATCGGCAAACGCTCCCTGTAGTTGAGGCTTAAAGAACGTGCGGCCGGTCTCCGAATCACTTGATTCCTTGAGGTGGGAGAGGAACACGACGTGGAGGTCCAAGTTGCGAAGACCACGAACAATCGAAGACATAGTCTCAGAGAGATAGCCCCAGTCTTGCAGGCGTAAGGCCTCGATTTGCAGGTCTTCCAATCGTTCACGGATCAATAGTCGCTGCACCTCATCGATGGTGTCGACCACGAGCGTCTCGACCGGAAAACCAAACTTATTGGCACGGTCCGATGCGGGCTGGTCGAGAAGCATCTTCACCCCAAGAAGATCATTGACCTTCTCCATCTTTACGTAGGGAAGATCAAGTGACGCTATCGACATCAGTCCCGCCTCGGCTGACATGTACAGCGGGTGCGGCCACGTCGAACTCGTCAGTGTTTTACCGCTACCCGGCGGCCCACAGATCAGGGCTTTTATAAACTGACCATAATCTTCGGCCCCAGTGCGTCGGACAGTAACTTCCATGTTCAATACCTTTCGTTTAGAATAGGAGCGGGGGTTGATCCCAGCCTACAGTGATCTTATCCCGAACGGGCAGGGCTACACCGCATACGTCTATATAAGGACAGAACGGACAGGTCGTACCACTGATATTCGGGACGTAAACGTCCTTGTCTATGGCGTTGGCTATCTCATTAATAGCCCGATACATACGCTGGAAGTCCGCATCGTCACGATCTCCGGCAAAAAGCTCTTTGCTTGTCCAGAGGTGATACCAGAATGCTGCCCGGGGCATGTCCTTAAATTCGTTCCACAGTTCCTCGGCGTTGTCGGCGATCGGTTCAGAATAGCCCGGCCACCCCACCCAAAATTCTTTCTGCAGTGTGGCATACACATAAAATGTAAACTGTACGTTCAGCCGCAAGTCCATGATCGTTGGCTGTCGGGCACTTGTTTTGTAGTCGACGATCGCCAAAGATCGCACACCTTTGGAGGATTTCTTTACCTCCAGCAGGTCTATGATCCCGGAGATGTGATGGTCGCCCATGGGGACGACGTATTTGTGCTCGGCAGCGACGATGACTCGTTTATCCCAAGCTTTACTGGCGTTGTATTTCTCTAGGATCTCTCTGCCTTTTTGCAGTAGGGATCCGTAGGTGGTCATCTTCGCCCACACATCGATCTCGCAATTGAGGAGCGCCGGATTCTGCCAGTGGGTTTCGAAACGCTTTAAGGCCGCCGGATAGTCGCCGGTCTTATTATACCACTCTAAAGAATCGTGAACGATGGAACCAAATGCGGTCTTCGAATTGATCTGCTCCGGCCTCCGTTCCGTGTCCATAAACTTCACTTGCAGCGGACATGTTGCCCAACGCTTTAAAAGGGAAGCTGACATTCTCATGACTGCTCAACCAATCGAACTAAGAACAGGATTTCAACGTCGCTCATATCGAGTGCCCCGGCTATCCGGGCGAACGAGTTAAGACTGGGCAACAGTTCACCTGACTCGACCTTGCCCACGTAACTTGCGGATAGTCCCGCTGCCAGACTCAACCGTCTGGCACTCATGTTCTTTTTGCTGCGCAAGTATTTCAAAGCTTCGGCCAGCGTCAGATCTTGCATTGGGACTCTCTCAGTACTACTGCCCGAGTCTTAGGGTCAGGGATACGCCGCCCGCAAGTAAAACATTCCCAGCCCATTTCTTTATCGTCCCATGCGCCGTTCCAGTCTCCGGAGATGTGGTGCTCGGGCTCTTCGAACAGGAATGTGTCGGGCATCGGGATAAGGTACGAAGCCTCGATTTGATAGCAGAAATCGCCATTCGCCCGATCTGGCAACTGCTTTTGAGGCATAGCCAAGACAAGTTCTGAAGTTAGCCAACCTGAGATGTGTGACATTGGGATTAAATTCCCCGTTTTTATGAATACAAAGATATCGGCAGTGAGCCATGGCCGATATACCCTCATTGGGAACATACTTTGTGCAACGACCCTGATCAGGGCGTTGTTCCCATCTTTCGGAATCAACGTGACTTTCCGTTTGGAGTCCCGTTTGAGGTCCAACATTGATGGCAGCCGCCCGTATTTTTCCAGCAGCAGGCACTCGGCATACGACTGGGCGAGGTCCCGGGGGTACTCTTTTGTCTGAGCCCGCAAGCGCATCTTCGACAGCTCACGGGCGACTGCCATAAGTTCAGCCATGGCCCCGATCGTATCAGATCGGTTTGGTTAAATTTATTGGTCCTGATCAATAATTTTCATGAAAGAACCCAGACTGAGCGTAGCGGTTCCAGGTGTGGCGTCGTCGGAGTTCTTCGCCCAATAGACGGTCAGGTACATGGTGCCTGAGTTGGCCGCCGGGAACGGTGTGACCAGGTCGTTGTATACGAAGCCTTTGATCTCGATCATGTTATAGGTCGACACCCCGGCGCATCCCAGGACAACAGTATCGTTGCCGGTATAGATCTTCCCGGCTGTCCCACTGGTCACGTTATTGTAGGGCGTAAGGGTGTATTCAACGATGGAGTTGGTCCATGGCGTGGCCGAGTTGTAATCTAAAGTGATTTTGAATTTGAGATCTTCGGTGGTTCGTGCCGCATATTTGAACAGTCCCTGGAATTCCACGAACGGGGATTGATTTGAAATGGGAAACAGGGCCAGATTGGTGTCGGGCAGCAGCGTGGTACCCGACCGAGTCGAATCAGCGGTCAAGTATTTCTTGGTAACAGCCTCGTATTGCTGGTGTGCCTTATAGATTTGCGTGTGACTGAAGTCTCCCTCACGGATCTGGTTGAATTCTCGACCGTACCCGGGATATTCTTCAAGATAGATGTAGTCCACGAGCATGCTGAAGTTGTTGGCTTGTGTGTATACCCCGCCGAATGGGCCAACGTATCCCATGAGCCCCACCGACAGGGCAGTAAGATTGTCCTTTATTCCGGGTATCAATGCGCTCGACGAGTCGAAATCGCCGTACATCGTCAAGATACCATTGATAAATACCTGGATACTAGGCTTTGTAACAAACCGAGAGTCGCCGTCGAGATCGATAATGCAATGCAGGTATTGGGGGACAGTGTCGATCCGATCGACGTTATTTATGATGGGTGTTTTTCGAAACTGCAAACTGTTGGCGTAGGGCATAGTGTCAAGTGGCATGTTGAGATATTGCTGCACTCCATCAACTATCATGTAGCCCATATACCGCACAGTGCCGTCACTGGCATGAGAATGCAGGCAAATATTTAGCTCGTAATGATCGTTGCCGACTGACAAAATCTTGACATGTTCACTATCAGAGAGCGGGCCTTGATCGAGGGTGAATTTGCAACCAATGGCGTAGACTTTGTCGAATTGCAGGGCCACTGTTCGAGTGATGTAGGCCTGCTGAGCGGTTCCCACTCCGGGCGCTCCGAGTAGCCGGTAAAAAGTCCCTTCCCCTACAACTGTACTTGCCCCCGCCGTGACTACTGACCACGGCACAATCAAAGGATCGTCGGTCATTTCGTTGACATCAATAACTTGGGCGCCGCCCGCCAAATTGGAACGTAGATCACCGAAGATGAGGTTACGTGTGGGGGGCTGTCCAATGGTCGTTGCCGTCCCCACGTCCAGGTAGGTGGACCTGATAACTCCCGATCCAGTGGCTGTTTCCTCGGTAACCCAGTACAGTAAACTGGAATCATAGTTGCCGCTATAACTGCGATATATCTTCCAGGTATAACCCGGAGGCGCTGCAGCGACAGGAAGGGTAATGGTGACTGCGTTGACCGCATTTGTCGTGTTTGCTATCGCAGGTGTTCTTGTAATATTTTGAGACACGGAACCGTTGTCAACATATTCCGTTTGTGGAGTTGCCGTGTACATGTCGACACTGTCCAAGTAATAGTACACTGATTGCCCAGGTCCTCGTTTATAGATAACGAACCCGGTTGCTCCTGCAGGGAGACTAGGGAATCCGAGAGTTATTGCATTGGCCATCACCTCGCCAGGAATAGATACAAAGGCTGGACTACTGGCCGAGGTTTCCCGAATGTTTGTGCCGACATAGGCCGACATTACGTAGAAATAGGTGCCGAAAGAAAGGGTCCCCGACGGAGTGTCATCTAATTCGGTGGCCCGGTACGAAATCGTTGGCGGGTTTGGCGGACTGATGGGAGCTGGAGTGGAAATAGTTGTTCCCGGGCTCGCTGCCGTCTCGTTCCCATAAGGGTCGACATAAGTGTACTTGTAGCTGAGTGTCACTGCGGCCGGGATCGAACCGCCACTCCCTTCGGTTGACAGCGTCGGACCAGTCACCGGATTTCCAATTGGATGTGCCTGGTCGAAGAGAAAAATGTTGATTTTGTAGAGAATCCGATCGATGGCGTCTACATTAGACCAACTGAATTTGTAGTCGTTGGTCGGCAAAGACTCGGAGGCCGCCAACTTCTGTAATCCGTAATAAACTGACTCCGCCATTATTTCATCCTTTTAACCAGTATCGACCATATCCTAACCTGTATTTATCAGGTCATCTCGTAAGTCCCAGATGCTCGGATGACATCATTGAGAGCCAGGGCAGTGGTCGGGGCTAAACCCAAAAGTCCCCCCGATCCTGTCTGGGAGATATAAAAAGATTGCGCTCCACCCTTTCTTTCGCACACAAACACGGTACGGAAGGCTATCGATGCATCATAGAACATACCACAACCAGCGTTACCCACCGAATAGAGATAGGGCTGTGGTAGTCCTACTTGAATATCAACACCACTTGCGCCATTTCCGGTAATCACAATTGAAACTTCCCAATGGATTGTCGATCCATCTCGACGGTAGCGACCGCCACTGGTACCAATTTCTGGAATATACGCCACTGCGCCAGATTGGGTAAGGGTCGGAGCATAGTCTATCCACACGCCGCCCACAGCAGCGACCACTGAACTGTCTCTGACTCTGATAACGTGAGCGTCTCCCATTATATCCTCAGCTATACGGGTTAGAGATAGCGACACCGGTCGCCGACCAGTGGATCCACATAGCCTGTGTCGCTGGTCCGTGAGTTACGACAAGAAGTTTGGCTCCGACAAAAAGACGTCTGGTGGAAGTTTCTTGACGGACCCAGTCGCCTACGACGACAGAGACTGTAGGGAAGTTGCCGGTCACGATAGGACTGCTTTGCTGCAGTTCACCACAGAAATTAACATTCGGACGTTCGATAAATTTAACAGGGAAGTTAACCGTGGATGAAACTTCGCCCACGCCGGAGATTAAGAACAAACCGTTGACCGAGTACACTGTAGCCCCCTGTTCTGATGCTCGGGCGGCCTCAGCTTTCCTCTGTTGTACTTTCCGTATTGTTTGATCGATCATCCTTGGTCCCTATTCTGTTTATTTCTCTATCGGTCTCACGGGTGAGAAACTTTTCCAATTCCTTGCTCACTCGAATAACTTCTCTCGACGGTTGCATTATGTGATCCATATATCAGCTCGCAAATCCAGATGGTGGCGTGTTGGTTCGACTATTATTAAATACTACCGGCAAGCCGGTGTTGCCGGAGCCCAGAACACCTGGGCCATCACCATCGAAGTTATCAAACTGATAACAGTTATGCCCGCCGTAAGGGGTGACAATATTGTTATTGCAAAGGACATTCCCTTCTTGTCCGCTACCATAGCCACCGATTCCACACACCGGGGTTGAAGTATTGCCAATAGCCTGCCCGAGATCATTAGCAAAGTAACCATGTACATAGTTATTCGATATAGTCACCAAGGAATCGGTATGTCCGCCACGTAGGCAATGAATTCCTCGTCCAGACACATTATAGACCTCATTGTTACTGACAACAACGTTGCCAATGATGCGATCAGAGTAGGGGGCAGTTTGCCCATCACCACTATGAAGTAGGTCTAGTATGATTCCATTCCGGTCGGCGGAAGGCCCGTTTTGTATCATATCAATGTTATATATGACATTACGGTCGATTAAAATCCGGGTTGCCCCAGCATCGGGGAGACGTCGTCCATGCCCAATGGAGATGCCCGAGCCTGCCCCACCGAATCCGTACGCAGCATTGCTCCCCGCATGATGGATCGTACAGTAGCGCACGGTGACTAGATCGCAACCCCATATAGCCATCCCGTTACGTTGGATATTCCCAGTACCGGTCTGAGGACGGATAGTAACATTATCGAACGTGATGCGGCCTCCGGCGTTCCCGTTTGCCCCTTTGTCGGTTCGGTTGGAGTCGATCATAACTCCTTCACCGTTGACAAAAGTTCCATTCACTTCTATTATCCCACCGCACCACGTAAGGCCGAGAATTTGTCCGTATAATTCTATGCCGGAGGTTCCTCGTATTATCGCTGCAGGATCCGCCACTATCTGAACGCCGCCAAAGTTTTTATTGACGGCGTACAGGATATTTGAGCCACAGTTGTAGGTTCCGGCAGGGATTCTGATTGTTTTCCCCGCTACGTTATTGCCGTCGATGATGGACTGGAGAGACCCTGCTCCAGTGCCAGCGGTAACAGTGAAATCGGGGGTGGCGGTACTACAAGAGGAACCGGCCGCCCCGCCGCCGCCAGTAGCGACTACGGACACCTGCTTAGTGATGGCGTTAGACCCACTGGCGTTGGTCGCAGTGAGCGCCACGTTGAATGTGCCTGCCGCAGTAAAGGTGTGACTGGGATTCGTAGCGGTCGACGTGCTTCCGTCGCCAAAAACCCACGAACGAGAGGTAGGAGTATTCGTCGATGTATCAGTGAAGGTGACTGGACTATTCTGTGTCGGGTTGGCTGATACGGTGAAATTGGCGACCGGTATAGTCCCGCCCCCGCCCGCTGCAGCGACGACGATTTGACGTACTACTGTACCCGAACCATAGGGATTGGTTGCAGTATGGGTGACCGTGAATGTGCCAGACGAAGTAAAAGTATGTGAGGCATTCTGTGTGGCAGTTGCGGCCTGTGCGCTCACCGTGGGCGAAACAAACGTCGTAGCGATATTAAGGGTATTAAGGGTAACAACTGTCGACGAGGATGCGACAGCAACAGGGAATACCGTGCCGATGGCCAGGGGATTAACAGTTATGGAAATCAGCGTGGAACTGGCCGACGTTGTGGAACTCATACGGGCAGTAGGGCTCACCAGAGTGGACTCTACTGCGGCCCTGACTTTGGTGGTGGCATCTAAACCATTCGCTGCTGCCGAGGCGAATTCGGCAACTGCATTCGTGGCGATTACAGGGATGCCACCGATCGGTACCGCCCCACCGTACATCCAATGGGTCGAAGACAAGGAGGACGCCGTTGTTCCCGTAAGGAGATTTTGATCGGCGCCCTGGCCTGTAATATCGATAACGTTTTGAGTGATGGCGGCCTGATTATACAGCCAAGCGTGAGTGAACCGCAGCCACGGGGCCATCGACAGATGAAGACCGGATGCTTCGATCTCGGCATCACTGTAGGTGGTGTTCGCATGGTATCCGACGAGATGCAAGTGAGCGTTCAGATAATCGGACTGGGACGCTGCTGTCGCAGAAACCTTGAAAGAGTCGTAACTGACCGTACGCACTGCAGCACTCGCATAGCTGCTGGTAGTCAACGAAACTCGTCCTGCTGACGTGAATTTACCCGCAGTAGTATCGGTAAAAGTAGCGGAAGCCGTCCCGGGATATGCACTACCGGCAAGAGATGCGAACACGCTTATGACAGGATCCCCATTGCCGTTATTTCCAATGGTAATTTTGGCTTTGTACGCCGTGCCCGCAGTAGTGGCAAAACCGGAGTTACTGCCGACGGACGTATATCCGCCGCCGTTCCAACGACTACATTCCCAATACTGTCCGAACTGCCCGTAACGATAGCCGACCTTGTACCCGTTGGTGGGATCCGGCCCGGTCATCGCTTCGCTCCCCTGACGCAAACAAATGCCGGTAAATCCACCGAGCGCATCGTTGTAGCAGTTGGCGTTGGGATTGAAGAAGACTTCGACTTCGACGTCAGCATGGTTGACAGATGCGGCAGGGACTGTAGCCGCTATTGTGCCGTCACCGACGGAGCCGGTAGTGGTCATGATGCCTAGCCCGCCACTGACACTATAGCTATATCCGGTGCCATTGGCGGCCATAATTAACGGGCTGGGCCAGTTGTTCGCCGAGAGAGCGGCAGTGAAATCCTCCGAATAGAGTACGGAGCCGCCCAAACTTTCGTAACGACCATTTACCCACCCTGTAACATCACGGGTATTGTCGGACGTGGCGGCAGCTGCGTCGGAGTGGGACCACACTCCTGTTGAATAATTAAATAGATGGAACCGTGGAACTGAACTACCTGTCGCCTTCGACATCGCTAGAAACACCTGAGTATTGCCTGGGAAGGTTCCAATTGAACGAGGCCCATTAATACTTGAATCCCACATGGACATCACGGTATTATCTGCGTTGACATAGAAAGAAATCGCTGCCCCCGCAGAGGCCTGCCCTGTCAAGATCGCTCCACGGAGATTGCCGGGAAATACACCGATAGCGGCGACCGTTCCATAGGCAAAAGAGGACGCAAGCGTCGGCGTGCCAGTCAGCATCTTGATGTAATCTGAGGACCCGTTAAACTGCCGCATAATACTAAGATGTGTATTCGAAAGCCAAGCCCAGTAGCTCGGCGTCTACAGTTACCGTGTCTCCTGCATTCGCTGCTACTCTGGTCACGCCCAAAACGATGAAATCTCCCGCTGCAGCGGCATCCATCGTCAACGTGACAGTCGATTCTATGAGTCGCCGGGCTTCAGTAGTATTCGCTGCAGTAACCGCCGTCGCCACTGCTGCGCTGGCGTGCTCCATAGGCGTATCAACATCCGCCGGGGTCACGGCACCTATCCGTGCTCCCCACATGACCGACCCTGAGGTGACGTTTGCCATCCATTGGAGTCTTAAAGCCCCGCCGGATAAATAATCACCGGGGAGCCGGAAACTAAACCACAGCCATTCGTCTGTAGTGGCATCGAAATCTGCTCGCATAGCGAACGGTTTGGGGTCTGCGGCCGTGGATCTCCATACCGCCAGCGCCGCTGCTTTATTGATGCCGGTTCCGTCCGGCGGTATCGCCATGGTGAGCGGAATAACAAGCCTGGTCGTAGCCATTACGGGATCAACCGGTGAGTGACCATACGGTCAAGAGCGAACGTTACCCGGAAAATACCATTGGTTACGTTAGCGGGGGTACCAAGATCCCATATGCCAACAACCTTATTGTCGGTGACCTTGTAGATAGCGACATTGGACACCGAAGACGTGGTAATCGGGTTCCATTCCATAAACGTAGCGGTGAAGGCCAGTGTCGCCGACAACGCCGCAGTCTCGGCGACCGAACGACCCGGCACTGACATCCCGCCTGCGACATAAGCCCCAGTTGTGGCCTGCTGTCCGGTATCTAGGGGGGCCTGGTTGTATAGGAGGGCGACGCTGAAATTAATCGTTTTTGTACCGAACAACGCAGCCTTGAATGTCGTAGCAGTAGGGTTGTCCCAGTCGAATACCCAATCTCCACGATAGAGATCGCCGAACTGTATTACTGAAAGCCCGGTTGGCATCCGACCTCCTGAGTAGGGATGGTGTAATAGTTATCTATATGACCATCGGCATGTTCAATGGTCTCTTTGACACACCCTGTTTCGGTGGGTTCGCTGAGTGTGCGAGTTTTGTCGTTACTATAAGGCCGCTGTTTTTCTCCGACACCCATCCGTTCCTGCCAAACTGATCGATCCATTTTTGTCCTTTAGGGATTCGTAACCATGTCGTAGTAGCCCGCACGATCTATGCATCCCGCACGCCCCACGGTTGACAGTGTCGAGTTTGTCAATCGAGCGATTAAAGCCGCCCCACTATCACCGGCGATCGTCTGCGGGGTATACGTATATGGAATGGTAAAGATCGAGCCAGCGGGGTTAGAGTACCCGCCCGAGGCGTCCAGTTCCGTAGAGCCGCCGAGATGGACGTTATTATTGAACAGTTGACGCCGATAGTCACGGGCAGGGTCGGCATAGCCGTAGCGTTCCGAGTAGAAACCCTTGCTGGCATTGGCACCGGCGCCGGTACCGTCGAGCACGCAATACTCACCACGTAAGGCGCACATACCACCGAAGAGCGCCGGGCCTTCTAATGTCCAGCCGTGGTAGTAATTGTTGAATTGATGCACATGGCTGTTGAAGATAACAGGATTACGTAGTACGTCCTTAAAACGGGAATCAACGATCGTGAGTTTAAGATCCCCACCCCCCCCTGGATACCCGGACGACGCTGACCGTTCGTCACCGTAACCTTCGGACTGATCACCGATCAAGCAACCTTTACCGGTCTGTGAGTCATGGATGTAGCAGTTCTGCAATGTTCCGTAGCCCTGGGCGTTGGGGCCTTGCGCCACGAGTGTAATGTCGAGGTTGCCGTCTCCTCCGCCAAAACATTCGACGTGATATAGCCACAATCTGTCAGTACCATCAATGGTGAAGTTATCATAATTCCCGGCGACAGTTGTTGCCATCTTCAAATTTATAAAGCACAAATTATTGGACACGTTTATTGCCCAGTTGGGTCCAGAGCCAGTCCAGTCAGCCGTGGTTATACCATAGTTCGCTATTCTCACACGAGCACCGAAGCCATCAACGGTGATGTTATTGATATTTCTCATGTTGATGGGACTACTGAGAGCGATGGTAGTTTCGACCGACTGAGGAAACACACTGCGATCAAACACGATCCAACGGTCCGACCCACCGGTTAGAGCGGCACGCAAACTGCCCGTTCCACTGTCGTTTGTGTTAGTTACCTTAGTGGCCACAGAAGCAGCCTGACCTCCTGTGACACCACCAAACTTGGCGAATCCGACCATTTCGGTAAGAACACTGGACTGATACTGAGGGAACGTGCCGGTAGTTGATGGTGGGACGCCATCACCGAAGTCCCAGGACCATGAGGTGGGACTATTGGTCGACGTATCAGTAAAGGTAACGGCGACCCCAACAGTAGGATTAGCGGAGGTTGTAAAATCGGCGACAGGAGGAGATCCCCCACCAGGGGCTTGTATCGTTACCGATTTCTGAATTACGGAAGACCCTCCGGCATTCGATGCAGTCAAAGAGACTGTAAAATTACCGTTGGTAACGTATGTATGACTGGGGTTCCGTACGACGCTGGTAGCCCCATCACCAAATACCCAAGCCCAAGCAGTAGGGGTGTTGGTAGAGGTGTCGGTAAAGGTCTGTGCGACGCCTACAGTCCCCGGGGAGGGAGCGGAGGTAAAGTTAGCGATGGGCGCAGCACCTACCGGCGTACTGATCACAATGGTGCGAGACAACGCATTGCCCCCCACGCTGTTAGATGCGGTAAGCGTGACCGTTTTTGTCCCCGCCGTGGTCCAAGCATGGGTCGGGTTTTGCAGTGTGGAGGTGCCGCCGTCGCCGAAGGTCCAGGACCATGCTGTAGGGGCATTGGTCGAGGTGTCGGTTAAGGAAACGACGGTATTTGTCACTGCACTCGTCGGATTAAAGGTAAAATTGGCTACCGGCACTACCGAAACGGTGCCCGCTGACTGTACGGTTATAGTCTTTTGACTAACCGATGACCCACCGCTATTGGTGGCTGTCAGAGTAACAGTAACGAGTCCACTGGTGCCTGTGCCAGGCAATACCGCTGTGAGTTGGTCGAGGTCAATGTACTGATCAACGCCGGTATCAACTCTAAAATCGATCGTGTTATTACCTGCGGTAAGAGTCGTAGTGACTATATAGGTGCTCCAAGAATTATCAGTCCAGGCACCTGCCGAGGCGGGGATACTCACATTGGTCGCAACTGCAGCACCGTTCACGGCGATCGTTCGCAATGACGCCGAGATTGAACGGTATCGGAACCGCAAGGACGCTGATCCGGTGACCGGCGAGTTCACACCGAAACGGACAGCCTGACCGATTTGTCCGAAGTAGCCGATGTATCCAGTCCCGGAATAACCTGGATTATCTGTAACAATTCTCGGTGTATTCGTGGAAGTGTTGACCCCTATTAGGGTCCCACTCTCCGCCTCATAAACCACAGTAGACCCACCGACAATGCTGTAAGTATGGGTAGTATTTTGGGTTGCTGCGGCGCCGCCATCACCAAAGTCCCAAACCCAGGACGTTGGTGTATTGGTCGAGGTGTCGCTAAAGGTGGCAACCGATCCCTGTACGGGCGACGCTGGGCTGACCGTAAAGTTGGCCACCGGGGCGGGGACCACAGTTCCGGTCCCAGAGGGAGATTCGAATGCGCCGTAGGCCCAGGCCCCGGTGCCCCGCAGGACGCCGTAGTAATCGGGCCAGCTCTGCAATAGCGTCCGGACCGCAGTCGACGGTGCTATGGTTGTCACTTGATTGTCTTTGGGGCGCCAATCTGAAGGTGTGACCACGTTGGCGGTTGTGTAGTTGGTGAAATAATTCACCGGGCCTATAGCAGTTTTATCGACGGAGTTGGAGTTCGCCGGGGTCGGGTCATTTGCTTCCGATCCTCCGGTGCCTCGCAAGAAAAGATTCTGATTCCAGTCGTGTCCGCTCTCGTTCAGTCCGACACGATTCCTGCCTACACGTGCTGCTCCGATATTATATTGTGCAACATTGGCTAAGCCCGATGGGGAGGCGGACTGGAAAGAAATCTCGCCGTCCCACGTTCCCGTGAGCCGCTGCACATTGTCGACACAGGTGTTATAATAGAACTCCAGCCGACTGGAATTCATTTCATGAACGCCCCGGCCGCCGCAGCCGACACAAAGATTAAACGCTGCCACACCCTTGCCCGTATAACTCTTTGTTGACCAATTGTCAAAGATGATGGCGTTACCGTCTGTCAGGGCACCGATTATTTCATCAGCCTTGTAAATAACGTTGCCGATAACCCGGACAGCAAACCCGTCGGACGCAGCGGTGCCCACGTTAGCGGGCTGAAAAATTGATATACCGGATCCGGCGTATGGATCCCAATTGGCCACATCATGGATGAGGTTATAGCAGGCATCCACGGCGCCAAAGTTGCCTTGATTACCGGGCGAAGCAATACCGTGTGAGCCACAATGATGAATGTGGCATCGCCAGATAGCAGCGTTGTTGCCGTTGATGAGATTGACACCAACGTCATAGTTACCGGCACCACCCGCTCCGGACTCAATATCTTGTGAGCCTTGAATTTCAAAACCGTAGAAAGCTACGTATTGTCCGCCTCCCCAATAAAGTCCTGACGATGCCGGTTGTGCGCCGCTGCCGTCTACTCGACCAATCTTAGCCCCCGTATCAGCGATAACCCGAACCCAGTTGCCACTCGTCCCAATACAGCCGACAGTATTCCCAGGAGCATACGTAGCGGCTCGCACGGTTATTTCAGTGCCCCCAGTGGCCTGATTAAGGGCCGCCTGTATGGTGAGCAATGGAGAGACGCTGGACCCTGTGTTGCTGTCGTTGCCGGTGTTGCCATCGACAAATAGCGTTTTGGACAAACTGCAAGGATATTTTGTTTTGAATAATGTCAAGAAATTAGACGTACCGACTCCACCGGGCGCCGCAGTAACCGGTACTGGTTTCGTGATTGTGTTAGAACCAGTAGCATTGGAGGCCAATAGCGATACTTGATAAGTCCCTGCCACACCGTAAACGTGCCCAGGGTTCTGTGTGGTGCTAGTCACACCATCGCCAAAGTTCCACAACCTAGTTGTCGGTGTGTTTGTTGAGGTATCTGTGAATGAAACAGTCCCACCCACCTGAGGATTGGGCGGCGTAAACACAAAATTTGCTACTGGAGCCGTTCCCGAGGGGACGGTCACGGCTCCGATAGAGAGTTGATCGAGATCAATGAACTGATCGACTCCACTATTAACTCGAACTTCGATAGTATTCGATCCCGCAATAAGTGTAGCATTGACTACAAACTCGTTCCAAGAATTGTCGGTAAATTGCGATGCGGTAGTGGGCCAACTCACGTCTGAACTTACAGATATATTGTTAACCAAAACTGTACGCAGCTCCGGGGCGGTAGAGCGGTAACGAAACTTCAGAGACGCTTGGCCCGCCGTCGCTATAGGGACAGTAAAGCGAACATACTGCCCTACCTGCCCGAAGAATCCGACATAACCAGTACCCAAATAGCCTGGGTTTGTGGTAAGAATTCTCGGTCCCGTCCCAGTGCCCCCAGTGGCAGTGACAACAGTAACAGCCTTTGTGATTGCATTAGAACCAACCGCGTTTGTAGCGGTCAATGTCACCTGAAAAACACCTGCCGTAGCAAATACGTGGTTAGGGCTCCGTGTATTACTAGTCCCGCCGTCGCCGAAGGTCCAGGACCATGCTGTAGGGGCATTTACTGAAGTGTCACTGAACGTTACGACGTTGCCCTGGGTTGGGTTGAGGGAGACCGAGAAGTTGGCGACCGGAGTGCTACCTGTGCTAGTAGCCGACACAACGGTGAGCTGATCTAGATCGACATATTGATCCACGCCACTATTAACACGGAATTCAATTGTGCTACTGCTAGCAGGCAAGGTGGTAGATATGGAATACTCCGACCAAGAGTTATCTGCCCAGGTTGCAGCAGTTGTCGGGAGGGTTGCATCCGACGCTATTGTTACACCGTTCACCAAGACGGTACGCAACGCCGGGGCAATGGAGCGATAGCGAAACTTTAGGGTGACCTGTCCAGCGGCTGTAGTGGATACGTCAAACCGGACCCCTTGCCCAATCTGCCCGAAGTAACCAATATACCCGGTGCCGCTGTATCCTGGGCCATCAGTGATACGGTGTGGAGCGTACGGATCAGTCGGATAGTTTGACCCCAAAAGTGTAGCGTCTTCTGCTTGATAGACGGCGGTTGAGCCCGGCACTGTTGTTCCTGCAGCAGCGACAACGACCTGTTTGGTTGTCGTGTTGGAACCGCTAGCGTTCGTAGCGGTGTGCGAGACATTGAAGGTGCCCGAGGTGCTGAAACCATGTGCCGCATTTTGAGTAGTGACAATTGCAGATCCGTCACCGAAGTTCCACGACCAACTCGTCGGGGTGTTGGTAGAAGTGTCGGTAAAGGTCACCGCTGCGTTCTGAATAGGGTTGGCAGACGTAGTAAAATTAGCGACGGGGACACCCGCTGCGCCAGATCCAGTAACCGAAATTGTCTGCTGACTAACGGACGAGCCTCCGGCGTTGGTGGCCGTGAGTGACACTACAAAGTTACCGGAGCTAGCGTAGGTACGGGTTGGATTTCTTGAGGTACTAGCTCCTCCATCGCCAAAGGTCCAAGACCAACTGGTCGGCGTATTGCTGGACGTATCAGTAAATGTTGCCACCGACCCCTGCACGGGAGTGGACGGAGAAATGGTCCAACTTGCTACCGGAGGCACCGTCCCTCCACCACCGGTAACCTGAGCAGGGTTCTCTAAGGCGCCATAATTCCAGTTACCGGCAGGTCGCAGAAAGCCATAATAATCCGGCCAATTCTGCAGCAGTGTTCGGATGTCAGTGGGAGGGGCGACCGTCGTTGCCTGTGCATCCTTGGGCCTCCAATCTGAAGCGGCTATCACGGTACCGACCGTAACGTCACCGGATCCGGTTGCTGATTGAGCCGCCTTAGGTCGATTAGTTGTTGTGTAGTTTACAAAGTACCCCAAAGGGCCGACTGCAGTTTTGTCAATAGAACTAGTACTTGCCGCCGAAGGGATAGTGCCACGCAGAATCAAATTATTTGACCAGGTACCACCAGCGGCCAACCCCACAATGGCCCAACCGGGACGAGCGAAGCCGATATTATATTGCATCTTATTATTGCTGCCATCCTGCATGCTGAGATCGGCGTCACCAGTACCGGTTTGGCTGTAGCAGCCGTCGCCGCCTGTGTTGAAGTAGAACTCGATGCCAGAACTATTAACTTCATGGATGGCTCGACCACCGTTGCCGACACACAAGTTAAAAGCACAAAGACCACGACCGCCGTACCCCTGCCATTGATCGAAGATAATGGCGTTGCCATCAGTGATCCCCCACTGCGCATTATTTGTGACAAGTTCATTGGCGTAATAGATGACATTGCCGATTACCCGATAACTAAATCCATCCGAAGCAGCGGTGCCGCCGCCGTTCGGTGTAAGGAATGAGATAGCAGAACCAGCGTAAGGATCCCAGTTGCCGCAGTCGTGAATAAGGTTGTACATTGCATCGGCGCAGGCAAATGTGCCTTGATTTGTCGGTGACGAGATGCCGTGCGAACCACAATTGTAGATGTGGCATTTCCAGATCGCAATATTGTTGCCGTTTTTAAGGTTGATCCCTGTATCGAAGTTGTCGCCGGACTCAATATCTTGTGACCCTTGGATCTCTAGTCCATAGATGGCGGTGTATCCGCCGCCAGTGAGGAGAATGCCATTAGCGGGGTCTCCGCCGCCGCTAGGGACACGACTGATTCTAGCTCCAGGATCACAGATCATGCGGATCCAGTTGCCGACAGTGCCACGACAGCCAAGCCGGTTGAGTGCGCCATATGTGGCAGCTCTAACGATGATTTCTGTGCCCGCACTTGCCCTGCTAAATCCCGCATTGATTGAACGTAGAGGGGCAGAGGTAGTACCAGGATTGCTATCGTTGCCACTGTTGCCATCGACGTAGATAGTCTGCGATACCGAACAGGGATAAGTACTCTTGAACAGTGTTAATAAATTGATGGCAGTACCGCCGCCGCCGCCGCTTACAGGATTTACCGTAACTGCTTTTGTCACAGAAGAAGTGCCAGAAGCGTTCGTTGCAGTATGTACGACCTGGAAAGTACCTGCAGTAGCAAACGTACGAGAAGGATTTTGTGTTGTAGCAGTGCCCCCATCGCCAAAGGTCCAAGACCAACTGGTCGGGGTATTTGTCGACGTATCAGTGAAAACAACAGCCGTTCCAGCTGTCCCGGGAGACGGCGAGAAGGTGAAATTGGACACCGGGGCGAGGCCGGAAGTGGCTGTGATCACAATCGTCTGCGAAGTCGAATTACTGCCGAGCGAATTCGTGGCAGTGAGAGTGATTGTTTTCGTCCCTGTAAGAGACCATGTACGAGTCGGACTTTGAGTAGTGGACGTTGTCCCGTCACCAAAGTTCCATAACCATGAAGTCGGAACACCGGTCGAAGCGTCGGCAAAAGTAACGGTTTGCCCAGTAGTAGCGGTCCCTGGGGAGAAGGTAAAGGCTGCAGTGGGCGGCGTTGCAACAGCCCCTCCGGCAGGTTCCGCTGCCCCGATCGTGCGAGCACCAGATCTCGGCTGTCCATAATAATCTACTGTGGGGGCTGTATATCCGCTGAGGCTAGCGACACCAGCAGCGATAACGGGCGAACCTGTGCTTGGTCGATAGTTGCCAAGCCCGTCAGTGGTCTTATTGACCAAGTTCGGGTTAGTGCTGCCAGTAATGTTGATATTAGCAACCGTCATATTCCCGTTTGATGTCGTATTATTCCCGTTATACGACCAGTTGTTCGCACACGTCCAGTTCCCTGTGTCCATACCCCCTGGATAGAAATTATAAGCTCCGGCTTGTAGATTGCCGTCCATCACCAAGTTGTTGAAACACAAGACATTGGAGGAACGGTTGTCTCCGTAACCACCGATACCACACTGCGGGAAAAGGTTACCAGCGTCCTTGGCGAACGGTCCAATCACTGTATTGTTCGCTATGACAATACGAGACAGTGAGTAGCCGCCCTTAAGTACGTGGATACCTCTACCTGTGATATTAGTAAGGATGTTGTTAGTGACGACCGTGTCTCCAACAAGACCGGCGTGGCCGCCACCAAAATTAGGAAACGCTGCAGCGCTGGGACCGCCGGAGCTATCAGTGTGATATTCGTCAAGAATGATACCGTTACGGTCAGTGGCATTAGCGGCGTCACCGGGGCCGATCATAGCAATAATATTGGAGTCGATAAGAACGTGCGTGCCTGTAGAACTGTTAATGGTCTGGGGCTGGCCTATCGAGATCGCCGACCCGCCGCCGTAGCCGGTATCGCTTGACGAATGAAAGATTTTATTCCTTTGCACAGTAAGATAATCACCGTGCCACAAGCCAATGCCGTTACGATTGATGTAACCGGTCGATGAGACATCGAGCGTGCAGTTCTTCACCGTAAGGTAGCCGCAGCCACCACTATTAGAGGAGGTACCGCCCCACTCTTTATCTGGCCGGTGTCCATCGAAATAGATACCTTCACCCGCTGATCGGGCGGGGTCCATACGTAGATTAAGACCATCGAAGGTCCAATAACGGTTTGATCCGTAACCTTCGATCCCGCCTGGACTCGTGATTACGTTACCAGGGGCGCCCTGAATGATGACTGGATTCGTCGGTGAAGCATTAGTTGGCTGACGATTTATTAGAAACAGCATGCAATTGTTGGCATCGTTGAGCGTAATCGCCCCTTGGATGATGACTGTGTCCCCGCCCTTAACGGTGTTGTCGTAAACATGCGTTTGAATCGTACGCCACGGCTGAGCCTGAGTACCAGGGTTAGAATCCGAGCCCGAAGAAATCACATAATAGGTCGTCATGGCGAAATCACCGCATCTTCCGCCTGGAAGATCGATCCACCACTAGAGGGAGGCGTTATCGGGATCGGGTTCGTCCAAGAGAACTTGATATAACCATCACCATTACGGAAAGCGACGGTGTATGCAACGTTGGTCGCCGCCGCTATTGCAAAGCTGGAACCGCCACCGCCGCCGCCACCGTTAGGACCAGCTCCGCCGCCCCCACCGCCGAAG